>Ga0210394_10000986_pt1 | contig 49487 bp, 54 predicted proteins | sample IncBWC12MmetaG_FD_160121 | JGI IMG/M metagenome (GOLD analysis project Ga0210394, IMG submission 160121) | Forest soil microbial communities from Barre Woods Harvard Forest LTER site, Petersham, Massachusetts, United States - Inc-BW-C-12-M | ecosystem: Environmental > Terrestrial > Soil >...
CTCCAGTGAGTTAAGAACCCACCGGAGAGAACACCAGACTATGCCGAATGCGTTAATGCACCCGACCGACAACACAGCCACGGAGAGAACCCATGCGGCATAGCTCCGAACCCGGCATGCTGCTCGACATCGCCAGCTACGCCCGTCGCGGGCCTGGTCGCCGGGACCACCTGTCGCATGACGAAACAGAGCTCATTGAGCGCACCGTGCGACACACGCCGGAAGTCATGGTCAAGGTGCTGAGCCGGGGAGGGCAAGACCTCAAAGCTATAGGGCGTCATCTCGGCTACCTGAATCGAGGAGGAGAGGTGGACATCGAGACCGACGACGGGCAACGCCTATCGGGCAAAGGAGTCGAGAAGGAGTTGCTCGAAGACTGGGATCTGGATCTTGAAGAGCATCGGCGTAAGGTCGACCTTGAATCGTGGTCCAATCGGTCGATGCCAAAGCTGGCCCACAAACTCATGTTCTCGATGCCGGCCGGGACGCCGCCGGAGAAGGTGCTGGCCGCGGTGAAGAACTTTGCGAGGGAGGAATTCGGGCTCAAGCATCGCTATGCAATGGTGCTGCACACCGATGTGCCTCATCCCCACGTCCACATGATCGTCAAGGCGGTTAGCGAGCAGGGCACACGCCTGCACATTCGGAAGGCGACGTTGCGGAACTGGAGATCGGAATTCGCACGGCAATTACGAGCGGTGGGCGTGGCGGCCAACGCCACAGACCGCGGCGTGCGAGGCGAGAGTCAATCGCCCAAGCGTGACGGCATCTATCGAGCGGAGTGCCGTGGGGAATCCCGCCGCACCCAGGCGCGCGCTGAAGCAGTGGAGGCTGAGCTGCTAGATAGAAGTCTGCGGGTCGAGGGGGGTAAGGCAAAACTGCTAGAGACGCGAAGAGAGGTGGAACGCGGCTGGCGGGCAGTCAGCGACATCCTGGTTGCCGAAGGACGACCAGAGCTCGCCGCGCAGGTCAGGCGGTTTTCGGCCCAGATGGCACCGCCTTGGACGGATCGAGAATCGATTGCTTGGGTACTACGAAGTCATACCCGTGAGGTGCGGACTAGGGATGATCCTCACGTGCGATGAAGAATGCCTGGAGACTCTCGGCCCTGACGTCGCCACCGTGGATACGCGCGTCTCGTTAAAGATCGCGCATCGCCCGCGTGGCGCCGGACCTCGTCGGCAGTCGGGCCGAATGCGCCACGTTGCGCTTCAACCAGACCTTCTTGACCACCATTCCTTGAACTTGGTTGCGAGGCGTCCGCGTTTCCGAGAAGGCGGCGGTAGCGACGGTGTCTCAGCGGGCGGCTCCCGGTATGACAGCGCGTTGTAGTAGTCGTGCTTCGCTTGGAGATCCCTCGCGAAGCCGGTCGCGATCATCTCCTTCGACCATCGACCGGCCCACTGCACGCGGCCGTTCGAGATCACGTAGTGGGATTGACACGGCAAGTTCCAATTCCCAACGGATGGCGAAACGGATACAGCCCTGCCGTTAAATCCGAGTTCCCAGCCGGTGGGCGAGAGCGGTGTGACGACCTTCTTACCACATCCACAGCAGCACAAATGTGCCATGGTCTTGTATTGAACCGAGATGTAGAGAACTCCCGGCTCGATCTGTTCGGGCACAAACTCCACAAACTCGTACCTTAGGGTGTAAAGCTTCACCATCACGCGTCTTCTCTTCCCACCTTGCTCGTCTCCAGAACGTAGGTGCTGTGATGCTCCTGCATCAGGTCATGGTAGAAGCCAAAGAGCTTCTTCCACTTGATGACGGCAAGCGCGGCATTGAGCGCGTTCAGGTCTGCGACCTGAATATTTCGTGAGTAGTCGTTGGGTCCAAGCGCCGGGGCGAAGGAGATGCGATGGTTACCTCGCACGTGATCGCGCTTGGCGGGGGTACTCGTGGTGGCTCGCAGGATGCCGCTCAACGCGCCGTCTCGCATCTGGACGCCCATGCCCACGTCGATGAACGGGATGCCGGCGTCCTCCAGCGTGCGCATGATCGGGTCTTTCAGCTCTCCGCTGTCCAGACACAGGAATACGAACTGCATCTGGCGAAGCTCATCCCCGTTCACGAGGTCGATCCGATAAGGGTGTGCCACGACCCCGTGGCGGAGCCTAGTGTAGAGATCACGGTAGTACTCGACCTTCTTCATTCCGGGCTTGAGATCCTCGATACCGAGCGCGCCCGGGCAACGGAACGCATTGTGTTGGCTGAAGTCATCATCATCGAACAGATGGATCTCGCGCACCGGGGTCTTGGCGATGAAGTCGAGAATATACGAGCCCGTGCCCCCGAGGCCGACGATTGCGATCCGTGCCATGGCCAATTTGGATGACAGGCCAGCAATTCCCGCCCGACTGGAAGAGGTGTCGAAGTACTTGAAAGGCGACTCCTCATCGGCGTCCGCGGCAATGATCGGAAACACCTGCGCTTTGACGCTGGGGTCGATCGCTTGTGCCTGATGCATCAGGATCTTCGCGTACGTCGTCATCTTCGCGTAGTAGTCCGGGTATCCCTTTCCATCCCGCGGCTTCGTGGAGAACATAAAATGGACCTCGACGCCCTCGACCGGCGTCGCGCGCAGGGCGCTGTGGATGATGCTTAAGGGCACCCCCTCCTTGTCACAGGGCTGCTCGCCCGCGAACCAGACGGTGTGCTCGTCGGGCTTCTTGACGTTGTTCTGAGCGAACTCTAGCGTCGAGACGAGGACACCGCGCTTCACTTCCTTCGCACCGTTGACGTACGGGATGCTCCCGAGAAGCACGTGTGTGCCCACCACCTTGAGGTCGAACCCCTCGTCCCGAAGGCACTTGAGGTCGGGGCTACGATCGACCAGTTTCTGTGACAACGAAGATCATCCCGTTCTTGACCTGGACGGAGTTTCCGACGGTGAGCGAGCCCTCGCGGTTGCTGTGGGGCCCGCGCTCGTATTCCACCGTGTAGGTGATGACGACGCCGGGCGGTGCGGGCTCGGGGTAGGCCAGGTGGGTCACCTGCGCGTACGAGATGGTCGTCTCGGCCCAGGGCTTCTTCTGGGCGTTGACGATCAGGATGATTTCCCTCTCGCCAGTGGCGTCTTGCGCGTCATTGTCCGTGCTCATTGGGGGTTTCCTCTAAAGTGGTACTATGGTCAATATAACTAACATGTTGTCGGAGCTGACTTAAGCGTAGCTAAGGGGGTGGCCAAATGCAATAACATGTCAGTTACATTGACATACCGCGCTGAAGGCGATACAATTCAATCGCTTAGCAGGCGAAAGGTGGCTGATGCTGGACAGCGACAAGCTGTATGGATTGATCGGCGATCGAATTCGTCAGATTCGCGAGACCCAGACGCCACGGATGAGCCAGGGCGATCTGGCAAGAATTCTCGGTCTGCAGCGAACCTCCGTAACCAACATCGAGCTCGGCAAACAAAAGCCCACGGTGGACACGCTGCTCCGCTTGTGCGAGCACTTCGCGCTTGAGATCGATGCCATTGTGCCGAAGTTGCACGAGATCTCACTCGTGCAGGCGCGTTCCGTGGTCGTCGGCGGCAAAGCCCAGGAGGTGGGCGCGAAGACAGCAAACCTGTTAAGCAGCTTGCGCCCGTCGTCACGGGACCGAAGATAGAGACGTACCCCACGGAGCTTTATGAGAAACCGATATGCGAAGACCATAGACCAGCAAAGCGCCGAGCTGCTGCGCAAAATGAACTTGTTAAGCGTTCCCGTCGATGTCGAGGGGGTCGCGCAGAAACTCGGCGCTGAGGTCGTCTACGGCGATCTTGAGGACGACATGTCGGGGTTTCTCCTTCGCGAAAAGGAAGTTGTGAAGATCGCCGTAAACAGGCTGCACCATCCGAATCGCCAGCGATTCACTATCGCACACGAGTGCGGCCACCTGTACCTGCACGCCGACCAAGGCGATCGCCTCTGGGTGGACAAGGCCCATTTCACCATTTTCTACCGAGATTCCAACTCGAGTAGCGGCGACAAGCTCGCGGAGATTCAAGCGAACCAGTTTGCGGCCGGGCTACTGATGCCGGAAGTGCTGTTGAAGGAGCATCTTACTCAAGAGCTGAGCGACGTGGACATCTTTCGCTTGGCCTTGCGCTTTCAGGTCAGCGAACAGGCAATGACGTTGCGCCTGGTATCTCTGGGTATGCTAGCCGCCACTTAGGCTCCGACTATCGCAGTGAAAACAACGACAACAGCTCGTGTCCAACAACCTGAACGCCCAGAAAGCCCTGATCTTTCGGATCCTGCATCGCAGGAATATTCCCTGGATGTTGGATCACGGCGTTCATTGCGGGAGTTCCACGACACGCGATCCGAACTACGTCTCGATCGGCAATGCGGAATTGATTGCGAAACGGACGAGTCGCAGCATCACGGTTCATCCGCACGGGACCCTGGATGACTATGTTCCCTTTTACTTCACTCCGTATTCGCCGATGTTGCTGAACATCAAGACGGGCTACAACGGCATCACACGCAGAGCCAATGAGGACATCGTGATTCTCGTGTCGTCCTTACATCGCCTGAGGGAGCTGCAGCTCCCGTTCGTCTTTTCGGATCGGCATGCATTCCTGAACACGGCCCGTTTCTCGGCCGACATCGCTGATCTCGACCGCATCGACTGGAAGATATTGCAGGAACGGAACTTCAAGCGTGACCTCAACGACCTGCAAAAAATGGACCGCTATCAGGCTGAGGCACTCGTCTTTAGGCGTCTGCCGGTGGAGGCTCTGCTCGGCGCTGCGTGCTACAACGGTACAGTCGGCGCAGAGCTGGAAGCCGAAATAAAGAAGCGCAGCCTGAATCTTCGTGTCCTCGTGCAGCCAAGCTGGTATTTCTGATGATCTCCTACAGACAAGGCAATCTGCTTGAATCCCGTGCTCAGACGCTGGTGAACACCGTGAACACGGTCGGTGTTATGGGCAAGGGCATCGCGCTCATGTTCAAGGATCGCTTCAGGGAGAATTTCAAGCGCTATGCTGCTGCCTGTAAGAACAACGAAGTTCAGATTGGCAGGATGTTCATCACGTCACCCAGCGAACTGGACGGCCCGAAGTGGATCGTGAATTTTCCGACCAAGAAGGACTGGCGGAGCCCCTCTAAGCTGGAGTGGATAACGGAAGGGTTGAAGGATCTGCGGCGCTTTATTGTTGAAGAGCAGGTGACCTCGATCGCCCTCCCGCCGCTGGGATCAGGAAACGGAGGCTTGGATTGGCCAGATGTGAAGGTTGAGATCGAGCGTGCGCTGGGCGACTTGCCCAACGTCGACATTGAGGTCTTCGAGCCGACGAATCAGTATCAGAACGTCGCGAAGCGAAAGGGCGTGGAAAAACTGACCCCTGCCAGGGCTTTGGTCGCGGAGCTGGTCCGCTGCTACGAAGTCTTAGGCATGGAATGCACACTGTTGGAAGTGCAGAAGCTCGCCTGGTTTCTGGAGCGCGCGCTGGAGCGCTTCTCGAGCGACAATCCCCTGGATCTTCGCTTCAAGGCGCATCGCTACGGTCCCTATGCCGACCGGCTGCGGCATCTTCTGGAAGGTCTGGATGGCAGCTATCTGCACTGCGACAAGCGTCTGAGCGACGCCGAGCCGCTCGACTCTATCCGGTTCGACGACTCGCGCAAGGACTACCTGGCTGCCTATCTGAAGAGCGCCGAGTTCAAGCCCTATCGCGCAGCTCTCGATTTCGCCATCCAGCTTATTGACGGGTTCGAGTCACCGCACGGCATGGAGCTCCTCGCAACCGTCGACTGGCTGCTGCAGCGAGAGGGGTGTGAGCCGACTGTTCCCAGCATTCAGGAGGGGCTCCGGCGATGGCCGGCTGCGGAGACCGGGGCGGGCGAGCGCAAGACGCGACTCTTCGACGAACGTACGATTGGCATCGCCCTGGACCGGCTGACGCACGCGCCCGAAGCTGCGAGGGCTTCATGAATCTACGCCTGGCATCAAAAGGGCAATGGGGCCGCGTGCAACTCCATGCACGTCTACACGGAAATTTTCTGCGGAAACTGGGCCCGGACTGTCCCAACATTGATCCTCAGCACCGACCGAACGGCAGCTGAAGACAGGCATGCGGGTCGACCGAGGAAAGATTTACCTGTTACACCGAGGTTTAGGTTGCTCGAGTGATCAAGATTGATCTTGCAATTCGACGGAAGATGAAGCGGCTGAGAAGTGGCAATCCGCCTCGCATCATGGATCTATTTGGAGGCTGCGGTGGAATTACCCTTGGATTTGTAACTGCAGGGTTCGAGCTCGTTGCTTCCGTTGAGTCCGATATTTGGGCCGCAGCCTCGCACGCAGCCAACTTCTCACGATTCAGCCGCGGGAAGTCTCTAGAAGCACATTCACAGGCCCGCGACATCGTAACGGAGACGCCGGGTTCCATTTTCAGGGACCTTGGAATAAAAGGACACGTTGAGGAACAAGTGGACGTGTTGGTCGGCGGGCCGCCTTGTCAGGCATTCGCGCGAGTCGGGCGCGCGAAACTCCGTCATGAGGCGTACCGTCGGTCCGCAAATGATGCCGACACCGCCTTTCTGACCGACGGTCGCGTGAATCTGTGGCAGCGGTATCTCCACTACGTCCGCAAGACCAAGCCGCTAGCGCTGCTGATGGAGAATGTCCCGGACATTCTGAATCATGGCGGTACGAACGTCGCCGAACTTGTATCTCAACGCCTCCGGACCGAAGGCTATCGTGTCCGCTACACGCTTCTCAATGCGTCATGGTTTGGCATTCCTCAGACAAGAGAACGCATGTTTCTGATCGGCCTTCATGAGGCCCTTGATGAAGACGTACTATTTCCAGCACCGACACATCATTCTGTTCTTCCGGCGGGATATCACGGAACCCGGGCAACGGCTAGAAAGCTGATTCCGGAGATCCCAGGTCTGGGGTTTGAGCTCAAACACAGCCATTGTTGGATCAATGATCCGGATGAGGTCGACGGCCTTCCGACCACTACCACCGCCGGCGAAGGACTCGCTGATCTTCCGCCGATATTTGCCCTGAACTGGTTGGAGTGCGGAAAGCTGACGCGAGGGCGAAAGGACCCTTCCGAGCCCGTCAGTTACACGTCTTCGCGACCGACTACTGCCTGGTCGAGATTAATGCGCCAGTGGCCACAATTCGGTACCACGGACCAGACTACCGGACATGTCATACGCTATCTGCCGCGCGACTATAAGTTCTTTCGACTGATGGAAGAGGGGTGGCAGTACCCTGAAGTCTGGCGTTTCGTTGAGGCACAGCGGCAGCAACTTCTAAACGGCCGCTGGAGATCCGGCGAAGGCAGGAATGCGGATTGCGCCCAATTGAGTGAATTTATAAGAGAGTGGACGCTTCCGTATGATCCCGACAAGTTCCCTAACAAGTGGTGGAAGCTACACCGAGACAAACCGGCCCGCACGTTGATGGCACACCTGGGCAAAGACTCTTACAGCCACATTCACTTCGACAGCGACCAGGCGCGCACGATTTCGGTAAGGGAAGCCGCACGACTTCAATCCTTTCCGGACGGCTTCGTGATGAGGGGAAGCATGAATCCCGCGTTCCGACAGATCGGCAACGCAGTTCCACCGCTTGTGGCGTACGCGATCGCAATGGCGATGCGGTCAGTGATTGGGTGCCAGCCCTTGAACGACATGCGCCGCGAAATGCTAGGCCTGGATAAGCGCCTCGTGACGACCACCGTCGGGAGAGACCGCAAATGCGCTTCCTGATCCTGCGCATTCTGACTCACAGCGAGCTGGGTATGTTCCACGAGTATCGGCGGCAAGGAAAGGAAGGGTCGAAGCAGCGAGCGGTGAACTTCGACGGAGACGTGGTAGATCGTGTCTTTCCGGCGGCCAAGGATTCGGATCAAATCGACATGGACCTCCTATACGACACGGACGAGGGCGTAGCCTCGAAACATCACTGGCTTAAGCGGCAGGAAAAGAACTGGCGTCTCGAAGGAAACTGCCCAACAGACAAGTGCTACCACTTTGTTGATCCGGGGAGCTTGTTCGTTATGGAGGTAGACGCTGGTGACACTCCGGCGACCGGGTCCTGGGCGGTATTTCCCGCGAACGACAGGGTGACGAAAGCGATTCTCGCGCACGGGGAGAGTAGCCGGCTGGCGAGCTCGTCGATGATCGCGCTTCATGATGAGGAAGGCGTTCACACGTGGCAGATACTTCGTGACGCCAGACCGGATCTCTTCGCCGCAAATCCCAACCGACAGGTTGCAGACGCGCCCCCGATAAAAAGACGTGGACAAGGTGGCACGGAGCTTCCGCCAAACCCGGCGCGGCTGGTCAAAATCCTGGCAGCAGTCGGCCATACGCTGCCAAGTGCGATCGCTGATCTTGTCGACAACGCGATCAGTGCTGACGCAACCAACATTAGTATCACTTTTGGCCGGCCGGACGGCGGCCACGGCAGATGGCTGACTGTCGCCGACAACGGTAAAGGCATGGACGCCGACCAGCTTGCGGAAGCCATGAGAATCGGCAGCGGAGCTGAATACGAGGGTAATGCGCTGGGGAAATACGGCTATGGCCTGAAGGGCGCTTCCTGGTCGCAGGCAAAGGTATTTACGGTGGTCACAAAGCAGGAGGGCGGCGCCTCGCGGCACCTGACCTGGGACACCGATGATATGGCGGAATGGATAGCGAAATCTGAACCCTTGGAACCATGGGAGCAGAATGCTACCGCGATCAATGCACACGGGACCGTCGTCCTCTGGAAGGATATGCGTCCTCCGCAGGCTATGCCTTCCGCCCGCGGACTTGATCCATACTCGGCAGAGATCATGCAGCTAGAACGCCACTTAGCACTGGTGTTCCATCGCTTCATTGAAGGAAAGGCTGCAGGTCGAAAGCCAGTCGTGATTTCGATTAACCAGGTGCCGGTCAAACCCAACAATCCGGTTGGGCACCCTCTCGCCTTAGCGTATGACCTGAAGACGATTAGAATTCCCACAGAATCTGGGGACGGGAAAGTGCAGGTGCAAGCCTACCTGCTGCCGTCCGAGGACGAGATCAGTGACCATCACCAGGCCGGCGGACCGGAGGCGGTGCGGGACGCTCTGGACGCCATTGGGTTGCATGGCAAGCGGAACGAAACTCAGGGGCTATTCATCTATCGTCACGACAGGCTGATCAAATGGGGCGGTTGGCACCAGATGTGGGAAACCAACGACGAAAAGACGAAGTTGGCGCGAGTAATCGTCAATTTCGATCAGAAACTCGACGACGCCCTCAAAATCAATATAAGCAAGCAGATTGTTCAACTTCCACAGCAACTGCAGGCCGAAATCAAGAAATTGGCTGATATCGCGCGCCGAGATAGCCAGAAGAAGTATCGCAAGGAAACGCCACGTTCGACTCCGCCGCCGAGCACGGCGCCTGCAGTTGGCGTGTCACTAAAACCAGCACCGTCCGCTACGGCCACGCCTCCGGCCGTACCCGTCGGAAGAGCGAGTGCCGGAACGGCTCCAACGCGGCAAATAGCGGTACGGCCCGTAAAAACAGGGAAGTTCCTGTGGAAGATTACCACTGGAATGACTGGTTCGCGTGATCTTCAGGTCAGCGACTTGGATTCCAATCTATCCGCACTTGTCCAACAGATTAGTGATGATCCTCAGGCTATCGGCCATCTCTCGGACTTTCTGGGTGGTCTGGATGAAGCGGATGTTCAGACCATCCTCTTGATCAAGAGGGGCGGCTGATGGCAACGGTGCGAGTAATCAGTGCTGTACCGCCGAAGCCGCACTGGACGGACAGGCTCGCTTCGACGGAATGGTATCACTGGGGCCGACTCAACACTTTGCTTCGCGGTGGTCTCAACTGGCCGCCGCAGCAGGTAGAGTCGGTAGCAGTTGAGTCGCTCAGAATTCTTCGCCGTCTTCACGACCCCCTCGGGCCGTCAGACTTTCAAGGTCGCGGACTGGTTGTTGGCTACGTACAAAGTGGCAAGACGGCTAATTATACCGCGGTTGCCGCACGAGCTGTGGACGCTGGGTACCGGATCGTCATCATCTTGTCGGGGATCCACGATGCTCTCAGAAGTCAGACACAAAACCGTCTGGAGCGGGAATTGACGGGGCATCAGGATGGCGGCGTTCCGCGAGCAGAACGCGGACGCGAGTGGATCTCCCTCACGACGCCGGCCGAGGATTTCAAGGAACAGGACGTTCGCATACTTCAGTCTCCGGCGCCGTTTCTTGCAGTAGTGAAGAAGAATTTCGCGGTCCTCACTAAGCTGGACCACTGGTTCGAATCCGCCAGCCGCTACCTCGCCGATATGCCGGTTCTGTTGATTGACGATGAAGCGGATCAGGCGTCGATCAATACGAAGGGAAACAGGCTTCCAGACCCGAGCGTGAGTGACGAAGAAGACGTCGATCCAAATGCCGGCCCATCTAAGATCAACGCTCTGATCCGCTCGATACTGACGCGGACGACGAGAGCGTCCTATGTCGCGTACACGGCGACTCCGTTTGCGAATGTCTTGATCGATCCGGATGCTGTTGACGCGCGAGTGGGAGACGACCTGTTTCCCAAGGACTTCGTCATCCAGCTACCACGTCCTAGCGGGTACACCGGAACGGAAGAACTATTCGGCGTCTCTGCTCAGGGTCGCGAGATCCTTCGCACGGTGCCCGCTGAAGACGTTCACGGGTTGCGTGCGCCTCGCAGACGAAAGACCGCAGAGATCGTCATCGGTAGTCAGCACGAGCAACTGCCAGCATCTCTTTGCGACGCCCTTATCTCATTCTGTCTAGCCGGTGCTGTACGTGCCCTCCGACCGGAAACCGCTGGCATGAGCCACACGATGCTCGTTCACGTAAGTGCGCGAACCAGTGACCAGGAGCGCATCGCGACCGCTATAGGAGACCAAGTGGGACTTTGGCGGGAGGCCGAGCGACAAGGTCAGAATCTTGCGCCGATCTTCGGTCGAGTGTGGGAAACGTTCAGAATAGGCCTGAGCGCGCCCCCTGACGATGAGGGGGTTGTTCAAACCGCGCTCACGGTCCTTCGGCAGCTCGTGATCCTCGTACTTAACAGCGTTACCGGCGAGAACCTTGAATACGACGAAAAGCCAGGCCGCCACATCGTGGCCGTCGGCGGTAACCGTCTTTCCAGAGGACTCACTCTTGAAGGGTTAACCGTATCCTACTTTCTGCGCACGGCGTCGATGTGCGACACCCTTTTGCAGATGGCCCGCTGGTATGGGTTTCGTCGCGGCTATGAGGACCTGATTCGCATATGGACGACTGACGGGATCGCTAGGTGGTTTTCGGAACTGGCGCTGATCGAACAGTCAATGAGGGATTCCATTGTTGCCTTGGAGCGAGCCGGGCGAAGACCGGACCAGATGGCGATCAGGCTCCGAGCGCACAGCGACCTCCTGTTGACCGCTCGCAACAAGTCCGCGGCCGCTCGAACACTGCAGGATTCATGGTCGGGTGAACATCCGCAGACAGTGCTGTTGCCGTTGTCGGATCCCGTGAAGCTACAATCCAATCGGCACGTAGCGGACGGGTTCATAGCAACGCTGGCGTCCCCTCACGGGTGTCACGGTGGCCTTCTCTTCCGCGATATCTCTCCAGAGGTTGTGTGCGATTTCCTGCGACGTTATCAAATCAATGAGGATATCGTTGCCTTCCGCAACGATCATCTCGCCGACTGGATAATGGAGCGCGCGAGCGCCGGAGAGTTAACGGATTGGGCAGTATTCGTCGCTTCGCCCCCTGTCGGGAGGCAGACAGTTCTCGGCGGACATGAATTGGGGCTCGTGACACGAACGCGTGTCAGTTCTGAGAGCATAGGCATTCTGACGGATCCTCGCCACGAAGGGGTGGACCTCCCAGGCGGACCGGACGCTTATAAGCGCGAAAGCGGCGCCTACGATTCTGAGGCGATGAGAGCGGCACGGCCTGCTACGCAGGGACTTCTAATTATCTACCCACTCGATGCTTCACACCTCGGTGTCGACTGTAGTGACGCAGTCATAGCGCTGTCCCTAAGTCTGCCCGGCACTTCAGATGTGGGGACCTCGTGGATTGTGAATACCAAAGTATCAAATGGCTGAAGGGCCCACGCCGACGCAGTGGGCGACTCTTCGCACTAGAAGGCCGATAAGCGAGGATGCCCTTACCACGATCCCCATCTTTGCTGGCGCGGAGGAGACGCCGCTGTCCCTGGCCATGGACAGCGTCGGCAACCTTCATCTGCTCATCCCCGTCGATAGTGGGCCCATTGAACCCAACCCTCCCGATCTCAATGGGCTCAGGGTCCGTCATCGCAGGCTCAGCTATGGTGAAGTCCTGGACCTTGTCGCCAACCCGTCACACGAGACAGTATTCAACGCCGTCTGTCAGGATGTCGTCGCCGCTGTCCTGGTTGAACTTCGGGAGCCCTGGTCGGCAGTCGCCGCGATCATTCGAAAATGGCAGTCGGCGTGGAAGCCCGCCCGTCAGGAAATGGACAAAACGGTCCAGGTCGGGCTGTTTGGTGAGCTCGTCGTACTTCACAGCGTGCTGATTCCATCTCTTGGCACCAGTGCGGTTGAACGATGGAGCGGACCGGAGTTCGAGAGGCACGATTTCGTTGTAGATCGACTGCACATCGAAGTTAAGACGACGCGGAAGAGCCGGCACGAACATGAAATCTCGCGCCTGGATCAGCTGCGGGTTCCTGAAGGGTGTCAGCTCTTGCTCGTATCGATCCAGCTGGAGCAGTCCGTGGGTGGCAATGAAACGCTGGCCACACGCATGGATGCGATTGTCGACTTACTTCGCAGCGATGCAGTGGCCATGGATGCGTTCATGACCAAGATGGTCAATCTGGGCTGGTCGGAGGGGATGCGAGATTCCGGTGAATTGTTGCGTTTCTTTCTCCGGGAGGCGCTTGTTTACAGGGTTGATGAAGACTTTCCAAAGCTTCCTGATGATTTTGTACCGCCCTCGGGCGTCGTCTCGATCAAGTACGTCGTTGATCTAGCCAATCTCCCTGCGATCGGAATGGACGAAGTCGCTGAGCTTATAAGGAACGAAAGCCCCGGGCGGGCCCAGTGACTAGAGCGCATGGTTGACATTCTCACACCTGCGCAGCGACACCGAAACATGAGTCGCATCCGCGGGCAAGATACGGCGCCCGAACTGACGGTACGGCGCATCCTTCGGACGCTAGGCTTGAGCAACTATCGGCTGCATGCCAAGTCGCTGCCCGGCAAGCCGGACATTGTCTTCCCCCGCTGGCGTAGGGCAATCTTTGTGCACGGTTGCTTCTGGCATCGTCACGCATGCCCTTACGGACGAGTCATGCCCAGCACAAACCGGTCGTTCTGGCTCAGCAAATTCAGCGGAAACAGGAGGAGAGACGCCCGGTGTAAACGTGAATTGCGCGCAGCGGGCTGGCGTTTTACGACGATTTGGGAGTGCCAGTTGAGATCACCAGCCAGGGTGCGAGCGCGCTTGGCGCACTTGATGCGATCGCACGATAAGGCGCCTGTGAGGTGAGTGTGGGGCCGCCAAATGCCGCCTAGGGACCCACTTAATCTGGCGGAAATGGCGGATGACGAGCTAATACAGCTACGAGCCAAGCTCGACGTCGAAATGAGGAGGCGGCGTATCGGGTTCTCAGTTGGTGCGATAGGCGAGCGGTTGGCAATAGATTACTTCCGCGAGACAGCCGGATTACCCAATCTGCAGCCGGCGCCGCCCGGAACCAAGAACGTTGACGCCTTGTCTCGCGACGGAGATCGGTATTCGATTAAGACCGTCTGCAACGCCAAGAAGACTGGCACCATCTATCCAGATTCGGCGGAGCCGGATAAACGCCTGTTTGAATACCTGTTGATAGTACGCCTTTCAGAGAGCTGGCAATTGATCTCGATCCATCAATTTGCATGGACTCAGTTCGTGGAGGTTCGTGCATGGGATAAGCGGATGAACGCTTGGTACGTGGGTATTTCCGCACGTGCACTCGCGGCAGGTACGCAAATCAAAGGTGACGAAAAGGTAGGCGTCCTGAGGTGATTTGCCGGACGAAGGCCCCGACCATTCGGCGCATGTGATTGGCGTTTGTCCCAACTGCCATCGACGGGCTCATTTTTCGGAACGCCGTAGCGCGAATCAGCGTGCAAATGAAGAAGCGGGTAGCGGCGATTGAGCGGAGGATGTGACGGCACATCCCTGAAGCACGGGGTGTCTCGGAGAAGCAAATGTTCTCGAGGTTCGTTGCCGATAAGCTGCAGTACTACGTGTATCGGCTGATTGATCCGCGCAACGGCGAAACGTTCTACGTCGGCAAGGGTAGTGGGAATCGCTTATTCGAACATGTGAGAGGCGAGTTGCGCGCGGAGGACGACGATCTCACGGAGAAGCTCAAGCGCATCCGCGAAATCCGCAAAGACAGGTTTGACGTCGACCACGTCATCCATCGGCACGGCATGACCGAGGAGCAGGCGTTCGAGGTCGAAGCGGCGCTGATCGACGCCTATCCGGAAGTCGCGAATCAGGTTGGGGGACGCGCCTCAGACGATCGCGGTCTGATGCATGCTAAGCAGATTATCCAGCGCTATGAGGCCCCAGGAGCTGTCTTCACGCACAAGGCCGTCGTCATCAATGTCAATCGCACCGTGGCGGATCGGGAGAGCGTGTACTCCGCGGTTCACTACGCGTGGAAAATTGACCCCAAGAAGGCTGCGGCTGCGCAACTGGTACTCGCTGTGGAGCGAGGGCTCATCATCGGCGTGTTCATCGCCGACTAGGTGCTTGAGGCCACACCGGAGAATTTCCCAGGGACGACTGAACCGCGTCGCGGCCGTTGGGGGTTCGTCGGGAAAGAGGCGCCGAAGGACATTGCGGACCGATACCTAGGGCACCGGTTGCCGGACAGCATGCGCAAGCGCGGCGCGGCCAACCCGATTCGATACGTATGACGTGGTTCGATCACCCTGACCGCTGCTGCCTCGTCGCCACGTCCCGCGCTTTAGTGCACTGGGTGAACGGTTGCACGTCATTCTATCGCCGCTAGTTTCCTCCGCTTTGACCTAAGGATCTAAGGATGGGCATTGCTGCGTCTACAATGCAGCCCTTGCCCGAACGCATTGTAGTCGGTCGGTTATAGGCATGAACGAGCAGATCTTCCGTTACTGGGTGGAGATTCGCGAGCTGGCGACAGGCTCGATCCGCACGCACCCGCTCACCGGAGTGGTGAAGATATGTCTCGCAAAGCGTAAGAAGAACGAGCCGCCGATACCTAACGAGGAGCTGCTGCAGCTGAACGACGGTGTGGAGACGTGGGAAGCGAAGAACCTGGACGAACTTGCTGCCCGGCTCCGCGAGAAGTACCCCGACGCGGCCTTCGAGCGGACGCTGCACTATGAGCGGGACCGGGAAGCGGAGGACCGGCGTGAGAGAGCCTTGAACGGCCTTATGGACCTTCTTGCGAAAGCGGCCGTGGACGAGATGATAGAGGAAGAGACCCGCGGTGCCTCTGCACCTTGAGCCCGTCCAAGACTGCTGTGCGACGCAGAGTGCCGGTCCGAAAAGCTCGGTAGAGTCGCGCTATGAGCAAGGAAATCATCAAGAGCATGGAGAAGGACGTGGAGCTGATCCGGCGTACTCTTGCAGGCGACACCACGTTGCGCACAGGACCCGGTGAGCGCGACCGTACGGACCTCCGGGAGACACTACAGACGATTGCGGCGGACTTGGAGCGCTGCATCCGGGAGCTGAGGCAGGGGAAGTGACGGGTTCGGTCCGCGGGCTTCCGCCGCAGCTGTGAATTCCGACTAGACCACTAGACCTTCATTTCGATGTGTGCCGAGATTGTTACGACCTCAGACTTGATGTGCCGTAATTGTGCCTTGGTGTGCCTGGGAACGGGGCGGTTCTGGCGCATTAGCAGTTCGGCCGTGATATTCACGGCTTTTGCCTGGAGCCGGGCCGTGACCCAACCAATTGAACGTGATGCAATTTACCGGCGCCGGCGGTTCCCTCGCGATGTGATCGAAACCTGTGTTCGCTGGTATCTGACCTACCGCTTGAGCTATCGCGACCTCGTGTCTTTGATGGCCGAGCGCGAAGTGCACGTGACCCATACCACCATCATGCGGTGGGTCTTTCAGTTCGTACCCGAATACGAGAGGCGGTGGAACCGCAGGGCGAGGCCGGTCGGTTCGTCCTGGCGCGTCGACGAGACCTACATTCGCACCCGGCCCAAGATGGGCTACTTGTATCGTGCCGTTGACAAGGAGGGCAGGACAGTGGACTCCTTGTTCCAGACGGGGCGCGGTATTGCAGCGGCCATGGCATTTTTTCGCAAGGCGGTTGCGTTCTGCGCACCACGATGGCCGCGAAAAATTACGCTGGATGGACACAAACCCAGTCATTTGGGTCTGCGCAGACTTCGTCGAGAGGATCATCGGTGGAAATACGTCCTGGTACGCAAGAGCCAGTACCTGAACAATGTCGTAGAGCAAGATCATCGGGCGATCAAGGGCCGATGCCGCTCCATGTTGAGCTTCAAGTCCTATCGGACGGCGACCATCACTCTGGCTGGGCTGGAACTCGTGCACCGAATTCGCAAGCGTCAATTCAAGTTTGGACCAGGTAGGTGGGCTTTCTGGTCGCTGAAGAAACAGTGGGATACGGCCCTTGCTTAGTGGTCGAGAGCACAAGTCCGCGTTATCTGAACCTCGTTCCCTTAATGCACCAGATCCCCAACTACGAACCAGGGGGTCGGGGCTTCGAATCCCTCCGGGCGCGCCAACTTACGCGTGTCGGAGTCTGAATTATTTGGGCGATCTCTGAATATTCCTGCCGCCTCAGGACCTTGGTTTTGCCTTCGTCAGTCCTCGCAGAAGTCTTTGCCGGCGTCGTCACGCGTTCAAAAACAGAGTCGCGTGTTCAACGAAGAGCTCCGGGTACTGGTGGTGCGCGCCGTGATTGGAGTCGGGGTAGATGATCAGCTGCGCATACGGGATGTTCTGCTGCATGATGAAAGAGTCCACCGTGGGTATGTTCACGTCGTTGCTGCCGTTCACGACGAGTGTTGGCTGCTTGATCGTCTTCAGATAGTCGGAGGCCCCCTTTTGCTGGACGCCCCAATTGCCGATCGCTTTGACCTGGGCGGGCGACACCTTGTCGTTCACTTCGGGATCGCGGCCCTCTTGCCGACGATGCGTGCGCTTCAGGTACTCCCGTCCCGCCGCCTGGCCCGCCGCGGACGGACTGAATTTGACCGCGAGCCAGACACTCTCGGGCGGATCGTGGGGGTGGGCACCAAAGAGCCGCCCTGTAGCCTGGGCTATCAACTCCATTCCCTGACCGCCGCGCGGGCCTGCGCCATCGATGATCAACCTGCGAACGAGATCGGGCGCCTGTAAAGTGATTTCCTGCACGACCAGGCCGCCGATCGAGAAGCCAAATAGGTCAACTTGCTTCAGGCCCAGCGCCTTGATGAAGGCGATGGCGTCAGCTCCCATCTGCTCGAACGTCGTCGGGACCTCGCCGGAGCTGCTGGAGACGCCCGCGTTGTCGAACAAGATCACCTCACGGTCGCGAGCCAAGCCATCCGTCACCGTCGGGTCCCAGTAGTCCATGGTGCCGATGTAGTGCTGGCAAAAGACGAGCGGCACTCCTGCGGTCTTGCCGAAGCGGCGATAGGCGAAGCGGATGCTGTTGGCCTCTACGAACTGTGTCGGCGCGGTCTGGTGACTGTGCCGGGTCATTGAGATTCCCTCTGGCAGTGGCTTATTCATTGCGCTACTCCTGGTAACCGGGATGCCTATCCCCGCTTGGATAACAAAGGCTTGTCTGTTGACAGCCCTCGTTCCACGACGGTCAATCTAGGCTCGCGTTGCGGACTTGAAAAAGACTTTGTAGGCTGAGGGGATACCTCGCGGGCATGGAACGGCGATGTACCTGCGTTATTTCTTGGCCGTGGTCGAGGAAGGCAGCCTCTCGACCGCCGCCGACCACCGGCTTTACACGTCCCAGCCCTCGCTGAGCCGGCAGATCCGCGATCTGGAATACCAAGTCGGGGCCCAGCCGACAAGGCCGCGGTGTTGCGCGCCGACAGCAAGGATTACCGGCGTCGCTCGGAAGCGGACATCAAGCTCGACCACGGCGTCAACAACATGGCGATGGCCATGTCCCTGGTTGCGTCAACCCGCGTGGTTGCCGACGCGCCAGTCGCATCGGTGGTGTGTGATTTCAATAGAGTTCAGAGCTTCGAGCCGCCATCGACACGCAGCGTATCGCCGGTGATCCAGCGAGCCTCATCGGAAGCGAGAAAAACAATGGCGGCGCCAATGTCGTCTGGCTGGGCCATGCGCTTGAGCGCCTGGATACCCAGTGTGAAATCTTCTCCCGCTTTCGTCTTGGCAAAGCTCGACATATCGGTCGGAACCACGCCCGGTGCCACAGCATTGACGCGAATGCCGCGTTCGCCCAAGGCAGCTGCGAAATGCTTGACCAAGGTATCGATGGCACCCTTGGTGGCCGCATAAGCGGATAACGTTCCGACCGAGGCGTGCGCTGCAAGCGACGACAGCAGCACGACACTGCTGCCCTTGCACATGACCGGCAGCAGTTGCTGCAAGAGGAAGTACGGGGCACGCACGTTCACAGCAAAGAGCGCATCGAAGTCCTCGACAGTGGTCTCTTCGATCGTTGCGGCCTTGGCGATGCCGGCGCTGGCAACGAGGATGTCCAAACGGGCGCCGACGATGGCGCGAACGCGTTCGGCCAGCGCGTGCGGCCCGTCAGATGCACGAAGGTCGGCCGTTACCTTCTCGGCTTTCCCGCCGGCTTTACGGATTTCGGCGACCACCGCCGTCGCGTCCTTTCCCCCACCGTTGTAATGGACGAGCACCTGGGCACCCGCTTTGCCCAGCGCTAGGGCACTGGCGCGGCCGATACCGCGTGAAGCACCTGTCACCAGCGCGGTCTTGCCAGCAAGATTGCTCATGTTGCGAATTCCTTACGATGGTATGAGGTTGAGCGGCTGAGGCCGTGGGCGATGCCGAGCTTGTCGAGCAAAGCCTGAGGCTCGAAATAGGCGACCCAGATGGATGTGGCCTTGCCGTCCCTAACGGTCCAGTGCTCGGAGATCTTGATCATCGCGTCGCTGCCGGTGAGGCCGAAATTCACCAGCGCCACCACATGCTCGTCCGCGGCAAAGAAAACGTCGTAGCTGAACCGCCCGAAGTCGAGTACGTCTGGCAGATTGGGCAGCACTTCATCGCGGAAGAACGCTGCTCCCGCATGCACGCCGCCCCAGGGGAGATAGTTCGGCGCCGTGGTCGAGAAGTCTGGATGCAAGTACGGAGCGAAATCAGTGAGACGGCCCCGTACGCCAGCTTGGTAGTAGGCGTCCACAACAGCCTTACTTTCCTCGCTCGTGGTTTGGTTAGTCACGATGATGTGTCCTCGTTCTCTGCGGTGAGCGTCACTTCCATGCCGGCGATTCCAGCGCGATGCTTCTAGTCACGTCGATGCTTCGACCAAAGTTTGGATTTCAAATTGGAGGCGACGTCACTCAGAGAACTTCGAAGACGCTATAAATCGGCCCGTCCGCCTGCCGATGGCCGCTGCCGACCGCGACCATGCGATTCAACCAGTCGTAGTTCGCGTTCGCGGTCTCGAATAGCGGATTGATTCGGAAGTAGTAGCTCGTCGGATCCACCACTTCTCCTTTTTCGATTCGCGCCATGACATCGGACGGCCCATAGCGAATGGCGCGATAGGTCATGCCGATCAGGGCTTCATCCTTGGTCTTAAGGACTAGCCGCACATTCAATGTCGTGGCGCCATCGGCGCGTACGGTCTGCCAGTCGCTGCCCCCATCCAACACCTCGCCTGAAAGTCGCTCCCCCTCGAACGATCCGCCTGGCACCACACCAACGCGACGGTATCCGCCCGGCGTGGCACCGACAATCTGCAGCTTGCGGACTCCAATCGCATCACGAACAACGGGCGGGTTCTGAGCGTCTTGAGAGCGTCGGGCAGTTTGTCGATCAGACTAGGGGACATGATGGCTTATCTCCAACGGGTTCGTTTCCGTCGTGAGACTTCGTTGATTCCGAGCTTGATCATTCGTTTCACCCGCGATGAGTTGGTCAAAAGAGCGCTGCCAAGGTCGATCAACCAACAGCAGGGAGCGCTCATTGCGCCTTTCTGAAGGACCGGTTGTTACGACGCCTGTCGGGTGTCGAGCCATTGTCCGATATTTGAAACGGAGTCTTCGTAGAATGTGCGGTAGAGACCTTGCGATACGTAGCCGATATGCGGTGTCGCCAGCACGTTGTCGAGCGTCCGGAATGGATGGGACGCAGGGAGCGGCTCGATGTCGAACACGTCGATCGCCGCGCCTGCGATTTGGTTATTCCTCAATGCGCTAATCAAGGCCTGCTCATCCACGATTGGCCCCCGCGAGGTATTGATCAAGCGAGCCGTCGGCTTCATTAGCGCGAGCTCCGCCGCGCCCACCAGACTGCGTGTGCGGCCGCTCAATACCAGATGGATCGTCAGAATGTCTGCCTGCTCGAAGAGCTCATCCTTAGAGACGAGGACTGCACCCGCGGCTTGGGCTACCGCCGGGGTCATGTTTCGACTCCAGGCGATCAGATCCATGCCAAAAGCGCGGCCGATTCTGGCCACTTCTGACCCAACCCGCCCAAGGCCAAGAACGCCGAGAGTCTTTCCGCGCAGCTCCGTACCAACGGTTCTTTGCCAGCCACCGGACCGCATCGAGTTGCTCTCCGCTACGATGTTGCGCGCACTGGCCAGGATAAGGGCCCAGGTTAGCTCGATCGCTGGGTCCGATGTATATCCGCTATGGGAAACCACGATCCCGCGATCGGCAGCCGCAACGACGTCGATCGAGGCGTTTACCGGCCCCGTCGAGGCGATGAACTTTAGATTGGGCAGGCGCTCGACGAGGTTGCGCGGTAGCGGGGTGCGTTCACGCATAACGCAGACGATGTCAAACGGAAGCAGGCGCTCGATCACGGCATCTGTATCGTTCAAATGATCTTGAAAAACCGTGATGTCGGCTCGATCGCGGATTACGGACCAATCAGCGCTCTCAAGCGCTGCATTTTGGTAATCGTCCAGGACCGCGATTTTGTATTTCATGGTTCGACCCAAATGTCGCTATTTCTTGTCCCATTTATCGGTGAATGCCACTGGCGCCCAGGTATAGCCACTCCCCTCCTTGCGTACGCGACCCAGGCTGGGAAATAACATGTGCGGCCCCGCGATCACAACATCCTCGCGCGCAAGCTTAGGCAGCAGTCGATTCCGTGTCGCCGCAGCCGCAGTCGCGGCGGTGTCGAAGACCACCGTCACCTCGGGGTGCTGCAGCTGGACGCGCTGTACATGGATGATGTCGCCCCAAAACAGTATCTTTTGTCCTTTCGACGAAAATTCATAGCCGGTATGTCCGGGGGTATGACCGGGCAGCGGCACGAGTTGCATGCCGTCCACGATCGGCTCGGCGCCGCTGAACGTGTGCCACTTGCCGGCCTTGATGTACGGCGCTGCGATGGCTTGCGCACTCTGGAAGAACGGCTGCGCATCCTTCGGCGCCTTAGCAGCGACTTCCGGCGACAGCCAAAAGTCGCTTTCAGCCTTCGCGACGTAGACCTCGGCATTTGGAAAGACGCGCTGTCCGTCCTGAGTCGTGAGGCCGCCGACGTGATCGGAGTGGAGATGCGTGGCCAAGACGAGGTCGACGTCTTCCGGCGTATAGCCTGAGCTGCGGAGGCTGCCCGCCAAGCGCCCGAGCGCTCCTCCACCATACCAGGTGCCGCCGCCCGCATCGACGAGGATGAGCTGCTTGCCAGTGTTGACCAGGAAGCCTGTTTCGCATCCATCCAGCATGTGCGGATCCTCGTGCAGTGCCTTTGCGACACCATCTATCGTCGCTTTCTTTCCTTTCAGCCAGTGCGGATCGAATACGCCGAATCCATCGAATAGGGCCGTCACTTCGAGATCTCCGACCTTCATGCGGTAGAAACCCGGCACCTGATCATGGTGCTGGGGTGAAGCAGCCAGAGCAGGCTTCGGCCAGGCAACAGAGCTGGCCAGCGCCACGAGCAGAGCGGCGGCGAAGAGCTTCGAATTTCTTTTCAAGAAGTCTGCGAGTGGCATTGCGACTCTCCATCTATGACATTTGAACTGAAGTCGATACGGAATAGGCTGGCGCCGCAACCGAGCTCCACGGATACGCATACCGATAGCCTTTGAATGGCGCACGCATTTCGCGGTTGATTTCGAGCTTGATCGTTCGTTTCGCACGTGGTGAGTTGGTCAAGCGAGCGCTGCCAATCAACGGCAGGGAGCGCTCATTGCGCCTTTCTGAAGGACCGGTTCTCGAGGTACAGGTCCCTTGATCGACAGGGCGAGGCCGATGGTGCAAATGCTAAGGACTGCAATGGCGACCGCGCCGAGATCTACGGCAACGCCCAGTCCCCACGTAGTGGCAGTCGCTCCGAGAAGCAGAACAATGATGGCCTGCATCGCGAATGCAACCGAATAGAGCGCGGATAGCACGCCTCCACGGCGATCGCCAGGTGCGTTGGCATTGATCAAGCCAAGGCCACCCAAGTACATCAGGCTGAAGCCCATTCCGCCCGCTGTTGCCGCAGCGACGAAGATCGGAAGCGCGTGACGCGCGGTCGACAGCGCCAAAAGAGCCGTGCCGACTATCGACGAGATGCCGCCGGCCGTTATCGCGGCGCGAGAAGTCAGGCGCCTGCCCGGTATTGTTACGACGCCGGCCGCCAGTGCGAACAGGGCGATCGCAACGCCGTTCACAAGCACGTTGTCTGAACCCACGAGATCGTGCGCGATCTGGGCACCGAGCGACATCATCAGCCCGCCGATCACATATCCGCTGCCAGCGGCGATCGCCGACGCGGCAAAGATCTTGCGACTTCCGCGAGGAATGCTCGGTAGTTTTGGTTGCCAGCGTCCTGGCGCCTTGTTTGAAACAGTCCGCGGAAGAAACCAGGCAAAAGCGAACAAGATCGCAAGGACGACCAACAGCGCCAAGAAGTTGAGGTGGGTGGGGTAAGGCGCGTATTGAATCAGTGCTCCCCCGACGATTGTCGCCAGCACGATCCCAACCGCCTGCGCGAGAGTGTTAATGGAACTGGCGCGCATCTCTTGTCCCGCAGCACTGAACTCCAACAGTGCAGCTGACGCCGGGCCCGCGCAGAGGCCGACACCAAGGCCGATAAAGGCCCTTCCGGCGAACACCCAAAAAACGCCAGGCGCGAGAGCGAAGAGCGCTGCGCCCAAGAGCGAGCTACTGAGCCCGATCAGGATTGTCGATCGACGCCCTATGTAGTCGGAGATGCCGCCAGAAAATAGCAGGACAGCGACAACGACTATCGGGAAAACTGCGAAGATTGCCGTAGTCGCTGTGTGGGTCAGGCCCCACTGTGAGGCATATAAGGGATAGGTCATCGAGGGTGCCGCACTCGTCCAAAGCGTATGCGCGACGACCGCGGCCGCCACCCAAAAACTCGCACGCCGGCCGAGCGTACGAAAGCTACTCATCGACGGTCTCCGAGCTTGCGGTGAACCTCAGCACTTCGGCACAGAAGTCCTCCGCGTACTGAAATAGAAAGGCATGACCTGCATCGGGGTAGAGAATCAGCTTCGCCCTTGGCGCTTTCTTCGCAATTGCGAAGCTGTGCTCGGCAGGGACCATGACATCGGCAATGCCGTTTGCCACCAGGACCGGCATGCTCAGCTTGCCAAGATGCGGCCGTGCCGCTCCATCGCCCTTCCACCACGACGCGATCGCCTCGCGCTGTCGGCGACCGGATTCCGCCGCAACGGGCGGGCGCTCCCCGAGGCAAATGCGATCGAAATGCCGTCGGGCGGCCGCGGTCCCAGCTGCGGTTTCGGTGAAGAACAGGAACTGGACATCCTCGCGGGCCGCCGCTGTCTTTGCCGCGATTTCGGCCACGCGTGGATGAGGCGGCGGGCCGTCGGGACCACCGGGGCCCGAGCCCGCGATCACAAGATGGCGTACACGCTCAGGCCAGGTTAACGCGACCGTCTGCCCGACATAACCACCGAGGGACCAACCCAGCAGGTCTACCGCGTCGATTCCGAGCGCATCAAGCAGTAGGGGCACGACTTCCGCCATTCCCCGAACCGTATTTGGAGTCTCGCCGCTTGATTCGCCGATTCCCAGGTTGTCAAAGCGAATGACACGCCGCGCGGTCGAGAGCCGCGCTGCAAACTCCGGGTCCCAATCATCCATCGTCCCCCGAAAGCGCTGGCAAAGGAGCAGCGGAGCTTTATCCGGATCGCCGTCAACCCGAACGGCCAACGATCCGTCCTTCGTCGGGAGCAGGGTTGAATCCCTGCTTGTCTTCCAAATCATTTGCGGACCGCCAGGTCGGTGTAATCGAGAATGAACGATGTACGCCCTGACAGGAGGGGACCCTCCGGCGTGCGCCTCACAACCCGCCGCAACGTCGGAAAGACGAGTCCGTCTATGGTCACCAGGTCGTAGCAGTAGTGCGCTGCGACGCCGCCGAGCACGTCGGTGGTGTAGTCGAGCCGTCTCAGCAGGAAGTCGTCACCGAAATAGAGCTTTTGCACCTTGGTATGCGCAGGCACGTCGTCGGGGTAGGTCACTTCGAGAACGCGCCAGGTTTCGCGACCTTCGACATGGGCCTCTAGCTCTCGCGTCGTGAAGCCCGTCCGAGCAAAGAGGAAGGGTGCCGACAGATAGTTCCAGACCGCATAGCCGAGAAAGTAGGTCAGGTGCAGGCGATCCCAGAGCGTTTCGCGCACATGCCCCGCAAAGGCCGCGCGCGGATCGGAGCGCTCTTCGACGACCGTGCCATCGCGGCGTTCGATCCAAACCCGATTCGCGGTGAAGATCCACCGGTCATCGGATTCATCGCCTAGCCTTTGAAAAACGGTCCGAGGTGTTGCAGCGTCCACCGAAGCCGAGGGCCGGCGATGCCCCGGAAAACCCTTGATTTCCAGCAGCCCACCGGAGAAGTTGAACGTCACGTCGATTGCGCGAACGGTGCGCCAGCGGTCGAGGCCGCCATGTGCGGCGATGACGGAACTGAGGAGATCGTTCATGTTGGCTACCCTTTCTTGGTTTCCTGCTGCTTCTCTATCGCATCGACACGATCCGGATAGAAAGCGAGGTGATCCTTGATCGCGGCGACGGCTGCGTACGGCGCTTCGTAGGTCCACACCGCATTCACTGACCGCTCTCCACCAAGCGGAATGCTGTAGTAAGAGCAATCGCCCTTGTAGGGGCAATAGGTGTGATGGTCCGTTCGTTTCAGCAGCGTCATGTCGACATCCTTTTGCGGGATGTACTGGACCGCGGCGTAGCCACCCTCTCTCAACGTCAGTGCACTTCGGGTGTCCGCGATGATGTGGCCCGCGGCCGACACGGTTACCCGTGCCGGATTCGGCTCGATCGTGATCGGGTGGTCGAGTCCTGGCAGCTTCATCGATTTGGTTTTCATGGCGCTAGTTCTTCCTGCGGTTGACATGAAATGGGTTTGAGCCCTCCGGGGTGAGGCTGAAGATGGCAAATTGCGGTGCAGGGCTGATCCATTCGCGGGTCACCGACCAACCCGATCGGGCGGCGAGCTCGGCGAAAGATTCGGTCGTGAACTTGCGCGAGTTCTCGGTATGCAACCGCTCGCCGGCCTTGAACGCGAAGGTGTGCCGGTCGGCATTGACAATCTGATTGGCCCGGCTGACCAGATGCATTTCCATACGCGTCAGCTCTGCGTTCCAGAACGCCAGATGGTCAAACGCCTCAAGATCGAAATCCCCGCTGAGCTCACGGTTGATGCGAGTCAGCAGGTTCTTGTTGAACCTGGCCGTGATGCCCTCTACGTCGTCGTAAGCGGCGACGAGCGTTGTTTCGTCTTTGACGAGATCCGCTCCGATCAACAGAACGGAGTCATCACCCAGCAGTTGCTTCGCCGAGCCCAAGAACCGTAGCGCCTCCGTGTGCGTGAAGTTGCCGATGGTCGAGCCGGGGAAGAAACCGATTTTGAAGCGGCCCCGCGCCGCAGCCGGCAATCTGATTGCGCCAGTAAAGTCGTCTGCAATGGGGACAACCCGCACCTTTGGATAATCACGGGAGACTGCAGCGGCGGCTTTCTCCAACGCGTCTTCGCTGATGTCGATCGGCACGTAGGCCACAATCTGTGGCGCCGCATCCAGGATCACTCGAGTCTTCGCGCTGGCACCGCTGCCGAATTCCACCAGTACGGCGCCTTCCGGAATGTCCGCGGCAATTTGGGGGGCAACCCGCTGGAGCAATGCCGTTTCGACGCGCGTCGGATAGTACTCGGGCGTCCGGCAGATCGCCTCGAACAGCTCCGAGCCGTCTGCGTCATAGAAGTACTTTGCAGGAAGCGTCTTTTCTCTCGCCGACAGGCCGGCGACAACGTCGGTCGCGAATGCACCACGAACGAGGCGCATCGCCTCTTGGGGTTGCACGGGTGGCGCCGCTCGCTGGCTCGTTGCCAGCATTGGCTCTGCCCGGCCAGTCAAGCTATTGGTCATCGTCTGATCGCTCACTCGAGAAAGTTTGCGGTGAACATGGGACAGCAAAGCATGAGGGCGCCATTCTCAGGTGGTGCTGAAGGCGCCGCGTCACGACGCAGTCTTGCCGCCATTGACTCCGATGATTTGACCGGTGAGGTAGTCCACCTTGCCGGAGGCGAGAAACACGATCGCCTGGGCAATCTCTTCGGGGGTGCCAAGGCGTTTCATCGGGACGGTCGCAGCCGCGCCGGCTTTCCGCTCGGCAGTACCCATGAAGCGGTTGAGCAACTCGGTGTCCACAGGCCCGGGAGCGACCGCGTTGACGCGCACGCCGGCTGCCGCACCTTCGAGCGCGGCGGCTTTCGTCAGACCTTCGACCGCGTGCTTGCTGGCAACGTACATCGACGCGCCCGCCGCGCCACGGCTGCCCATGGTCGACGAAAGATTGACGATACTGCCGTGCCCTTGGGCCAACATCACGCGCATTTCATGCTTCAGACTCAGGATGGTCCCGAGCACGTTGGTGTCGAAGGTCGCCACGTAGGTCTCGGCAGATTGTTCGGTCAACGGGCCCGGCTTTCCTTCAGTGCCAGCGTTATTCACTGCGACATCGAGGCGGCCAAAGCGCTCGACGGCCTTGTCCACGAGATTGCGCACGTCGTCTTCATGGCGGACATCGGCGCGCACGAATTCCGCTTCGGCGCCCAGAGTGCGCAGTTCAGCGACCAGCGCCTGACCAGCATCGTCCCGCCGACCGGAAATTACGACGCGCGCACCTTCCTGAGCAAACGCGAGAGCGGTCGCGCGCCCGATGCCGGTGAGCGCGCCCGTGATGAGTACCACCGGAGTGTCCATATGCTTTGCCTCTTAGGTGATTGACCGGGCGGCGGCATCGGCGGCCATGCCCTCGGCGGTAGTCGGCACCTCGCCGGAGCTGCTGGAACTGCCCGCGTTGTTGAACAGGATCACTTCCCGAGTCGCCGCGAGGCCGTCGGTCACCAAGGGATCCCAGGGGTCCATCGTGCCGGTGAAGTGCATGTTGAAGACGAGCGGCACGCCACCCGATTTGCCGAAGCGTCGATAGGCGAATCGGATGCTGTTGGCCTCGACGAACCGTGTCGGTGCGGTCTGATGGTTATGAATCATTATGGTTGGGCCCTTACTACTCAGTCGGCACCGCATCGGGTACGAGAGCGAGGGCTGCTCTCGCGCAATCGACGTCGTTCTGCACGGCGGGGGCTCCGCTTACCCCGATCGCCCCGACAACTTCTCCGTTCACCTTAATGGGAAACCCCCCACCCCACGCCGCCACACGGGCAAGCGTGGGAATACCGGCCAAAAGCGACGGGTCGCCCTGGATAAAGTCGAAAAAATCCTGCGTGGAGACGCCGAACAGCGCTGTATAAGCCTTATTCTGCGCAATCTCGATGGTAGGGATCGAGGCCCCGTCCATCCGGCTAAAGGCCTTGAGATTGCCGCCGTCATCGAGAATCGCTACGTTCTCGGTAACGCCGAGTTCTCTGGCTTTCGCCACCGCTGCATTCACCATTTTCTGTGTTAGCTCAAAAGAAATGCTGTATTTCTTCACTAGGTTAGCCATTGGATTCCCTCCACTTGATATGTATTGCGCGAAGCTTTGTTCAGGCAATGAACACGATCCTTTCGGCGGCTTCGTCGGGAGCGGCGAGCCGCTTCATCGACGCGCGGGAAACTTGAGTGTGCGTTGGCTCAGGCATTCATTCCGCCATCAACGGTTAGATTCGCCCCGGTGATGTACGAGGACTCCGGACCGGCGACGAACGCCACCATCGCGGCGATTTCATCGACACGCCCATAGCGGTCGAGCGCTGTGGCGGCCTTCTGCGGCACCGCCCAATCGCCCGACGCCGGATTCAAATCCGTGTCGATCGGACCCGGCTGGACGTTGTTGACCGTGATACCCCGGCTCCCGATCTCTCGGGCCAGCGCCTGAGTGAACATCTTCACGGCTCCCTTCGTGCCTGCGTAAGGGACAAGCCCGGGCGCTGCGACACGCTCACCCACCGCGGAGCCGATCGAGATGATGCGACCGCCGCTCTTCATGTGCTTCAGCGCCGCCTGCGTGGCTACGTACACGCCGCGGATGTTGATGTCGATCACCCGGTTCATCTCCTCCAGCGTGGCCTCCTCGAACGGTTTCGGAATCGCCGTGCCGGCATTGTTCACGAGCACATCGAGTCGCCCGAAAGTCGCGACGGTCGTTTCTACCGCGCGCTTGACCGCTTCGACGTCGGCGGCGTCCGCCTGGATCGCGATAGCCTTTCCGCCATCGAGCTCGATTGTTTTCACGACCGCGGAAGCCGCGCTGGCGTCCTTCGCGTATGTGATGGCCACGGTCGCTCCATCCGCAGCCAGACGTTTCGCGATCGCTGCGCCGATGCCCCGCGAGCCGCCGGTAACAAGTGCCACTTTGTCGGTTAACTTGGACATGTTTTCTCCTATAGTCTGGGAACGATTCACAACGCCACTCGATTCAAGGCAGTGGTGCGACCGATGCCTGCGAAGGCTCCTGTGGTCAAAACGATTGGCTTGTTCATGGCGCTACTCCTCGTGGCCAGCTGATGCGTATTACCTCGTTCAAAACAAAGGCCTGTCTATTGACGGCTCGCTTCCATGACGGTCAATCTAGGCTCGCAGTGCGGACTTGAAAAAGACCTTGTAAGCTGAGGGGATACCTCTCAGGCATGGAACGGCGATGGAGTTGAGGCACCTGCGTTATTTCGTGGCCGTAGTGGAGGAAGGCAGCCTTTCGACCGCCGCCGAGCACCGGCTCCACACCTCCCAGCCCTCGCTGAGCCGGCAGATTCGCGATCTGGAGGACCAGGTCGGGGCCGAACTGCTATCGCGCAGCGTTCATGGCGTCGAGCTGACCGCTGCGGGCAAGGCCTTTCTCGACCACGCCCGTCTGGCGCTGATGCAGGTCGATGCGGCGGTGGAAGCGGCGCGCAGGGCGGCACTGCCCGAAAAAAAGGCGTTCGCAATCGGCTTCCAGACCGGGCATGAGATGAACTGGCTGCCGCGGGCCATGCATGTGCTGCGCGACGAGCTGACGAACATCCAGGTCACGATCACCAGCGACTATTCGCCGGACCTCGCCGAGGCGCTCGTCCGCGGCCGGCTCGACGTGGCCTTCATGCGCGTCGAGCCGACCTTCGACCTGGGCTACGAGGTGGTGGACCACGAGCCGCTAATCGTCCTGATGCCGAGCGACCATCGCCTCACCGCGCGCGAAGCGGTGCGTCCGCAGGATTTCGTGGGCGAGATTTTCATCGGCGGTGCGAACAAAGCCGCGGTGTTGCGCGCCGTCACCGAGGATTACCTGCGGCGCTCGGGAGTGGACATCAAGCTCGACCACGGCGTGGACAACATGGCGATGGCCATGTCCCTGGTCGCCTCCACGCGCGGGCTGGCGCTGATGCCCGCCTATGCCAAGAACCTGCTGCCCTGGTCCGTGGTCAGCCGTCCGCTGGAAGGCGAGGCGCCGACGATCGAGGTAGCGGTGGGCTACAGCAAGTCGAACACCTCGCCGATTCTCAAATTGTTCCTCTCGAGGCTTCAGGAACTGGTGGCACCGAACCAGACGCACTGACGCGGCGGTGTCAATCCGAGCCATAGTTGGTCCTCATGGTGGTTCATGGTTCAACACAGCGGTCATCGTCCGGAACGGCTGGCAGTGGAGTAGCGGTCGCTAAGCCGGCGGAGCTAGGAAGAGCTTCATGTGCGCCACGAATAGCTCGGGATACTGGAAGAGCGCGCCATGACCGGAATCCGGATACACAATCAGTTGTGCATTCGGAATGTGCTGCGAAAGCGTGAACGAGTCGATCGACGGGGGCGCTTGGTGCACTGAGGCTAGCCTCTCTCTAGGCCCCGACCGACCTAGTGACCACGGCAGCCTCGACGCGGATCGAGGCTTGACAGGTTTGGCCTATCCCCGTCATACTGAGTTGGTTGACTGACTTATGAACAAACATGACTAGGACACATATCGATAAACGATCGCGGCTGGTTGGTGCGGCAGTGGACTTGGCGTACCAGAACGGGTTCGGCGCCACCTCGCTTGCCGACATCGCGCGCGAAGCCGAGGTTCCTCTGGGCAACGTCTATTATTACTTCAAGACCAAGGACGAGATTGGCGAGGCGATCGTTGAGCTGAGGCTAGCGGAGCTGTCCGCGCAGCGGCAGCGATGGAACGAAGCTGGATCGCCCAAGGATCGGCTTTGCGCCTGCGTCCAAGGCGTCTTCGAGAACAAGGATTTCTTGGCACAGCGCGGCTGCGCGGTCGGGACGTTTTGCTCAGAGCTCCACAAGGCGGGCGGCTCGGTCGCCACCAGAGCAACCAAGATCTTCGCTCAACACCTGGCCTGGATCGAGAGCCAGTTTCGGGCCCTCGGAAAGGGGAAAGACTCCAACGGCCTTGCCGTGCACCTGCTTTCCGCCCTGCAAGGCGTTTCGATCCTGGCTCATTCCTTTCATGACTCCGGTCTTGTGGCGACGGAGACCAAGCGCCTCAAGAGTTGGATTCAAAGCTTGTGAGACACCAGGCGGGCTGAACCCGCAGGGCCACACGGCGAAGCCTGAAGCGGGCCGAGTAAAATGCGCTTTGCATTTAGTTAGTCAACTACCATATATGGGCGGAGCAACGAGGTGATCGGATGAAAGGCATTTGGGGGTCTGGCGATTTTCAGACTGACTGATAAACCCACGGCCATTCACTGCCGAATGATTTATGACGCAACAAGCCCTAAGCAGGCAGAACGGAGCAAAAGATGAGAGTGGCACTCGATAGAAAAAGGTTCGGTCCCTGGGCACTTGTCACGGGTGCATCATCCGGCATCGGAAAGGAGTTTGCGCGCCAGATAGCGGCGTCAGGAATTCATGTCGCTTTGGTCGGCCGGCGAGAGCCTTTGTTGCGGACGGTTGGAGCTGAATGCACCCAGGCGTCTGGTGTCCAGCACCGTATCATCCCTCTCGACCTTTCCGAACCTGACTTCCTCCCGGTGCTTGCAGATGCCACGCGTGATCTCGACGTCGGCCTTGTCGTCTCCAATGCCGGCACCGGAAATCCCGGCAAGTTCTTGAAGCTTGATCGGCAGTTGCTTCAGGAGACCTTGCGACTTAGTACGATGGCTCATCTGGATATCGCCCACCATTTCGGTCAGAAACTCACCGAGCGACGCCGGGGCGGAATCATCCTCGTGGGGGCAATGGGTGCGGAAAACGGCATTCCCTGTATGGCGAATGACGGAGGCGCGAAGGCGTATGTACACAGCCTTGGCGAGGCGCTTCACCATGAGTTCAAACCTCTAGGTGTCTACGTCACTGTACTGGCAGCCGGGGTTACGAACACAGCGGTGCTCGAAAAGTTCGGCCTCGATCCGAAGACCATGCCGATGAAACCGATGAGCGTCGAGCAGTGCGTATCTGAGGGCCTCAGCGGTCTGGTCAAAAACCGCTCCAGAATCGTTCCAGGCCGGCTCAACCGCATCATGAACGCCCTGGTCCCCGCTTCTCTTGCGCGGAAGATGCTCGCGGACTTGCTTGGTAAAGGGCTTGCCAGCAAGTCCGCTCCTGCAAACGCACGGGCGGAGGCCTGATTAACGGATACACACGGCGGCGCACCTCGATATCGCTCGCCACTTCGGCGAACGGCTCGTGCGGGGCGGCTCTGGAGTGACCAGAAACAAGAAGGGAGTTCTTATGAAGATTATTTTGATTGGCGCAAACGGAAAGATCGGCGAACTGGTTCAAAAGGCATTGGCGGGTGCTGGCCATGAGATAGTCAAGGTCGGGCACAAATCTGGCGATTTTCAAGTCGAGATCGAGAACCGCGAAAGTGTCAGGAACCTTTATCAAGCCGTCGGCTCGTTTGATGCCGTGGCCATTGCATCAGGCCAAGTCGCATTTGCTCCGCTTTCGGAACTCACCGCTGAAAAGTGGCAGTTTTCGTTGGGAAGCAAACTCATGGGTCAGATCAATCTGGTTCAGGAGGCGATCCCGTTCATCAAAGAAAAAGGATCCTTCACTTTGGTTTCGGGCATTCTCAATGACGACCCGATCTTCGCCGGCGTCGCGGCTTCAACCGTCTCGGGCGCGTTGGAAGCTTTTGTTCGGGCTGCCGCAATTGAGCTTCCTAAGGGACTGCGTATCAATGTGGTGAGTCCCACGATGCTAAAAGAATCCGAATCTCAATTTGCCCAGTTCTTCATCGGCATGATTCCGGTCGAAGGATGGAAAGTTGGACAAGCCTACAAACGCGCTATCTTGGGCGCGCAAACCGGCCGCGTTTACAAAGTTGATTGAGCTTACTTAGCGTTTATTCGAAGACCGCCCATCAACCTTCTGAGCCGTCTCGTCGACGTGGAGTGCGATTTGTAAATGGTCGCATAACTTAGGAGGTATTTAATTATGAAACTCACGAGCAATACGATTTTGATCACCGGCGGTGCCAGCGGCATCGGTTACGAACTCACCAAACAACTCACGGCGCTTGGTAACACGATTCTTATCACGGGCCGCGATCAAGCTAAGATGGACCGTGCGAAAGCGGCCTTTCCAAAAATTCACACCTTTCGAAGCGACGTTTCCGATCCGAAAGCGATCGCCACTCTTTACGAAGAGGTCACCAAACAATTTCCTGAGCTCAACATTTTGATCAACAACGCCGGCATCATGCGTGAGATCAATATTCACGACAAAGCTGGAAGCCTCGAAGACATCACTCGAGAGATTGAAATCAATTTGAGCGGGCCGATTCGCATGGTGAAACAATTCTTGCCGCATTTGAAAACAAAACCAGAGGCGGCAATCATGAACGTTTCATCCCTGTTAGCATTTGTTGCATTGCCCATTTCGCCGGTTTATTGCGCCACCAAGGCCGGTCTGCATTCCTTCACGGAGTCTCTTCGTGTGCAACTGAAAAACACCAGAGTGAAGGTATTTGAGCTAGCACCACCGGTAACACAAACCGAACTCTTGGGTGACTTTGATTCTGAAGACTTGAAAGACGTTTCTATCATGAAGGTGGAAGACATGGTTAAAGTCGCCGTCAAGGGAATGCAAACCGATCGATTTGAAATTCGTCCAGGTCAGGCGAATCAGCTCAAAATGATGAGTCGCGTGGCGCCTGGATTTATTTTGAAACAAATGAGCCGATCAGTCGATCGTATGCTCAGAGCACAGAATTAATTCGAAGTATTGCGATCAAATGTGCTTCATAGAGCGGGGACCGCCCTATGAAGCGGTGCCGATACAGCTTCTCGAGTGTGTCGGCGGCAGTGCGCGGACGGCTGGATCTGACCCACGTCGTGTACGTGTCAGCGATGAACATTCCAAGCGTGATACCGTCTGTTCCGCCGAGTCCGTGCAACGGATGGAGGCCGCGCGCCACATTGCCGAGGACCTTCTGACATCGTTCCCGCGCTTCTTCCGGCTCGACCGTGTCCGCCTCCTTACCCAATGCGATACGCCGATTGCGGCCGAACCGCCCGTAGTATGACCGAACGCCACTGGGCTGAACGCGCAAAGTGAAGCCGTGAATTCGGCAATCGTAAATTTCGAACGGCTTGCGCTTCGGCTGAGCCTCATTACTGGCAAGGAGTGTCGGGCCGATGAAGCGTTGCATGGGTAAGTCTCCTCCAGAACGAATTGAGAATGAGCCTTCCAGGCAGTGTGGCCACATTCGCACGAACGGAAGTGCGCGAGGACTGACGACACCGCACCCGGTAGACCCTTAAGGTTGGTCGCGCATCACCCTTTTATCCAGAGGTTGGAGCTCACCTTGTCACGGAGGATCGAGATATGGATAAGGACGAATTCTTCCTACGAGTGGCGCATGCCCTATCGGGGTGTCAGCTGGTCGAACAGGAACTCAAACTCTACATTGGGTGTCGAGCCACTTCCGAATATTCGAAACGACATCCTCGTAGAACGTTTTGTAAAGACCGTCAGATACATAGCCGATATGCGGCGTTGCCAGTACGCTGGCCAGCGTTCGGAACTGGTGCGACGCAGGCAGCGGCTCAATATCGAACACGTCGACCGCTGCGCCGGCGATTTGCTTGTTCTTCAGCGCGCTGATCAAAGCCTGCTCGTCGATGATCGGTCCGCGCGACGCGTTGATCAACCGAGCGGTTGGCTTCATCTTTCCCAGCTCGGCGGCGCCCACCAAGCCGCGCGTACGGCCACTCAACACTAGATGGATCGTCAAGACGTCGGCCTGCTCGAACAGCTGGTCCTTGGAGACCAGGGTTGCGCCCGCGGCTTGCGCTACCTCGGATGTCAAGTTCTGGCTCCAGGCGACTAGGTTCATTCCGAAAGCGCTTCCTACCCGCGCGACCTGCGATCCAATACGCCCAAGCCCGAGGAGGCCTAGGGTCTTTCCGCGGAGATCTGTCCCTACGGTTTGCTGCCAGCCACCGGATCGAACAGAGTTGCTTTCCGTGACAATATTTCGCGCGGAGGCCAAGATCAGCGCCCATGTAAGTTCGATCGTCGGATCTGATCTATAGCCTGTATGAGCCACTGCGATCCCACGATCGCCGGCGGCAGCCATATCGATCGATGCGTTTGCAGATCCCGTCGAGGCAATGAGCTTGAGATTGGGGAGACGCTCGATGACGTTTCGGAGGAGTGGGGTCCGCTCACGCATGACACAGACGACGTCAAAAGGCAGCAACCGCTCAATCAGCGCCTCTGGTTCGGCAAGGTGGTTTCGAAATACAGCGATATCCGCTCGATCGCGGAGTACCGACCAATCGGCACTCTCAAGCGCCACGTTTTGGTAGTCGTCCAGAATGGCGATCTTGTATTTCGTCATTGGCATCCATCGCCTGGTGGTTCAGCGTTGTGATAGCTGCCTTGGCCGTCTAAGCATCGAGCAGCGCTGCGTCTGTCTTGACTGGTCCCTTAGTTCCTGAAACTGCACGGTGGAGATTTTCCACGCCCTCAGTCATGAAGGCTTGGTCCACCAAATCGTCAGTTTGTTTGTCAGCGCTTAACATTGGCCTTCGCACCCCGTTCGAGCGCCAAGAGCAAGCCGGAGGAGGGGAATCTGTCTTTCATCGCGTCGATTAGGCTGTCCGGATCTTTGGCGTTTTTGAGTTGTTCTTCAAAAACCAGTAAATATTTCTCCGTGAAATCCACGGCGGTACTTGAGTCAAGAGGAGCTCCAACCCTGCTATGTCCGGGAACAACAACCGAGGGGTTCAATTCTCTGATCCTCTTTAGTGAGCTCAACCATTGCTCTCTGGCCTTACCGTCCGTTTCTGCGGTGTAAACGTGCATGTCATTGAACACGACGTCGCCGGCAATGAGAATTCTCTGCCGAGGAAACCAGAGCATCGTGTTTTCATCGGTGTCGCCTCGGACGTGCTTGAAGATCTCTATTTTGGAGCCATCAAAGTTTATAAAGTTGGCATCGAACTTGCTGATCGCAACAACGTGAGAGGTAGCACCGGAGCCCAAGATCTTTTCCCATTTATCCAATTTCTCTTGATAGACCTTGTTGATTCGATCTACTACCGCAGAATTGGCAATAATGCCCGCCCGCGGATATGCGTCCTTAAAGACCTCCAGACCGAGAAAATGGTCGGCGTGCTCATGCGTAATATAGATAAGAGACAGCGGCTTCCCAGTATCTTGGATTGCCTGCAATACGCTTTCAGCATTGGTTTTTGTCAGCTGCGCATCGACCAACATCACTTCGTGTTTTCCCTCGACGATAATGGAGTTAGCCCAAAACTGATCGTTGCGGGAGGTGAACACCTTGATTGCAAAGCCTCGCTGACTGCTTGCAGGGAATGCACCGTGGGTTTCAATGAGTTGATTGCTGGCGGTGTTGTGGGTTGACCCTGTCTGACTGTCCCGATCAGCGCTTCCGGCAGGTGGACAGCACATCAGGAGGGGGGTGATCACCGCTGAGCAAACAGCAAGGCCCTTCTTGCGCTTCGACGTCAACTGCTCGGTGGACATGGCTACCTCTCGGTCATGAAGACAAGACTGCCGGGGTTGCCGGCCCATCAGTGTTGCTGCGAGGAAGAGGCATGCTCGACCCACGGATCGGTGAATCGCACTGGCGCCCAGGTGTAGCCGTTGCCTTCCTCGTGCAGGCGACCCAGGCCAGGGAACAACATGTGGGGGCTTGCGATCACAACGTCCTCGTGCGCGAGCTTAGGAAGCAATTGCTTCCGTGTCGCTGCGGCCGCAGTCGGGTCGATGTCGAAGACCACCGTGACCTCGGGGTGCTGCAGCTGGACGTTGTGTGCATGGATGGTGTCGCCCCAAAATAAAATCTTTTGTTCCTTTGACGAAAATTCGTAGCCAGTATGTCCGGGCGTGTGGCCCGACAGTGAGACCAGTTGCACGCCGTCAACTATCGGCTCCGAGCCATTAAACGTGTGCCACTTGCCGGCCTTGATGTACGGCGCTGCAATGGCTTGGGCACTCTCGAAGAAGGGTTGCACCTCCTTTGGGGCCTTGGCGGCGGTCTCTCGCGAGAGCCAAAAATCGCTTTCTGACTTGGCGACGTAGATCTCGGCATTCGGAAAGACACGCTTTCCATCCCGAGTAGTGAGGCCGCCGATGTGGTCGGAGTGGAGGTGTGTGACCAAAACGAGATCGACTTCTTCGGGCGTATAGCCTGCGCTGCGCAGGCTCTCCACCAAATGCCCGAACGCTCCTCCGCCAAACCAGGTGCCACTGCCTGCATCAACGAGGATCAGCTGCTTGCCAGTGTTTACTAGGAAGGCTGTATCGCTGACATCCAGCAGGTGCGGATCTTCGTTCAATGCTTTTACGACACCATCCATCGTCGCCGTTTCTGCCTTGAGCCAGTGCAGGTCGAATACGGCGGCCCCATCGTATAGGGATGTGACTTCGAGATCCCCGACCTTCAGTCGGAAGAAGCCCGGGACCTGATCTTGATGCTGGGGTGCGGCAGCTCGAGCGGGGGTCAAACCACCAACCACGCTGGCGAGCGCCGCTAGGAGCACACCAACGAAGCGCATCGAAGTTCTCTTAAGCACGTTCTACTCCTTAGGAGAGTTAAATCGGAACAACGGGGCCGGTGACTTGAATTTGGAGTCCACTGGCGTTCGGTTACAAATCCAGGAAAAGCTTGCTGTGTTTCAGGAACAGCTCCGGGTACTGGTAGTGCGCAGCGTGTCCGGCATCGGCGTAGACGATCAGTTGCGCTCTTTTGATCTGCTGCGACAGGATCCAGGAGTTGATCGTCGGGACCATGATGTCGTTGGAGCCGTTCACAACGAGGGTCGGCTGCTTGATCGCCTTCAATTCCGCGAAGCGCTCGCCCTTAATCTGGCGCCACTCCAGAATCGCCGCGTACTGTGCCTTCGCGGTCTGCGGGGAAGTCGGCGGATCAAGGTCGAGCCCATGTTGGCGGCGTTGCTCCCAGGCAGCTTTCTGCCGCTCCCACATTGCATGGCCAGCGGCCTGGCCGGCCTGCGACGGTGAGAACAGAAGGAAGAGGAATTCCTCCAGTCCCAAAACAGGGCGGCCCGCAACATGGTCGACCCGCGGATCGGTGCGTGGTTCCTGCCCGCGCGGTGCCGTTCCAACCAGGAGCAGCCGGCGCACCCACTGCGGATAGCGCAGGACAAAGGCGATCGCCGTATAGCCGCCGATGGAAAAGCCCAAGACGTCGACTTGGAGGAGCTTGAGGGCGCCAACAAAAGCGGCAACGTGGTCGGCCATCGCCTCGATGGTGTCGGGCGTTTCGCCACTGGAGCCCGCGACGCCGGCATTGTCGAAAATGATGACCGGCCGATCCTCTGAAAACCCGTCCAGCAGCAAGGGATCGGTGCTGTCCATCCCCTGCCGGAAGTTCTGCAGGAAGATGAGGGGCACTCCAGAGTCCCGGCCCATACGCCGGTAGGCATAGCGCGTCGCACCAGCCTGGATGTACTGCGTGGCCGCGGTGGCGTACGTGTGAGTCATTGGATCGGGTGGACCGATTGAATGGACGCGAGGTATAATACGGGCATATACCCATATTGGCAACGAATGAAAGCGAATATGCACAGAAGCTCCAACGAGTCGTGGGTGACGGCGCCGCCTGCCGCGGGCCAGTAGTTCTCAACACGGTACGAACACGAAATCTTCGAACCTCTCACATGGCGTCAAATTCCCGCACTCATTCGCTTGACCGACATGGCTGGGTAGGCACAGCGACGGTCAGGGCTCGGCTAGGGAACTTCGAGTTCAGGAATAGCTATCCGACGACGGATGCAGCGCAGAGACTGAGACGTGCGGTCACCTTTAACCGCGCCGTTAAGGTTTTCCTCACCGTCCGCGCAGGACCGCGTAAACCCTGGGGATGTTGTGAGCATCCGCACGCACTCAAAGGTTAGCAATGCAAAGTACCAAAGCAAGCACTCCCCTAAAGTGGGACGTTTTGGTGACAAAGCGGCAAGGCCTCATCCGTGACCTGCCGCCGGGTAAGGAACAATGGATGTGGGTTCCGACATCGGCGACGCTGATCTACGGCGAGCGGGATGCCGTTCTTGTCGATGCTTTTCTTACGATCGACCAGGCCCGGTCACTCGTTGATTGGGTCGCGGCCAGCGGCAAGAACCTAACCAGGATCTATGTCACGCACGGCCACGGCGACCATTTCTTCGGCATCGATGCGGTCCAGAAGCGCTTTCCCAATGCCAAGGCCGTTGCGACGCCCGGCGTGGTCGAAGTCATGCGCCGCCAGGCATCGCCCGACTACGTCGCAAACTACTGGAACGTGCGCTTTCCGGGTCAGATCCCGGAGCGCCTCGTGATCGCCGAGCCACTGAATGGAAACGTGATCGATCTCGAAGGGCGTGATCTGGTTGCGATCGAAGCTGGACACACCGACACGGACCACACGACCTTTCTGCATGTCCCATCTATCGACCTCGTGGTCGCCGGGGACGTCGCCTACAACGACGATCATCTTTACCTCAGTGAGTCAAGCCCACAAACCCGCCGCGAATGGATCGCTGCGCTCGATATGATTGAGGTGCTCCAACCAAGAGCGGTGATCGCCGGGCATAAGAAGCCCGAGAAGGCCGACAGTCCGAGAATCATCGAAGAGACACGCCAGTACATTCGCGACTTCAACCGCCTTGCCGAGACGGCGAGGACGGCGCGAGAGCTGTATGACCGGATGATCGAGCTATATCCAGATCGGGCGAATCCCGGCGCGCTGTGGGGTTCGGCGCACGCGGCGAAGGGCTGATAGCGATGGCACATGGCTGCGCGTTTTGCGTCATACCGGACACGCACGCACGTACGACGCTCATCTGATCCCGTGAATCGGGCACGGGCCCTAGGAGGAACTATGTTCACGCAGGCCAAACCGAGCATCGTGTTCGTCCATGGAATTTGGGCCGATGGCTCGTCCTTCAGCAAATTGATCCCGACCCTTCATGCCGAGGGGCACGACGTGATCGCGGCCCAGTACGGCCTCGACACACTCGCCGGCGACGTCGCCGCCGTGAAAAGCACGTTAGCGCGGGTCAGCAGCCCCGCCCTCCTAGTCGGCCATTCATACGGCGGCACCCTCATCACGGCCGCCGGGACAGATCCGCGCGTTGCCGCGCTCATCTACATCGCGGCACTCGCGCCGGACGCCGACGAAACGTCGCAGAGCCAGGTGGCTAAGTTCCCCGTCACGGATGTCTTTTCACACATCGAAGTCGCAGACGGGCGTATCTGGATGAAACCTGACGGCATCGGGTGTTTCGCAGGTGATCTGCCCGAGGCGGAGCAGAAGCTCCTCTGGGCGACCCACGCAGCGCCAGCCGCGGACCTGTTCAACCAAAAAGTTGAAGGCACGGCTTGGAGGTCGAAGCCGAGCTGGTACGTCGTAGCCAACAAGGACCGCACCGTCCAACCCGAGCTGGAACGCTTCATCGCGAAGCGCATGGCCGCCACAACCGTCGAGTTGCGCTCCAGTCACGTCCCGATGCTCTCCCAGCCGCATGCAGTGCTGGACGTGATCCGGACAGCCGCAAAGGCCGTTCAGAAATCCAACGCTCAGCGGCCACAATTCTACGCACGCTTCCTTGGCCGCGCGTGACTATCGGCTGTGAATCTTCAGTGCCGAACGGTTTGCGAAACGGCACGGCCTCTTTGCTGGGAGCAGACTCTAAATTCGAGTTCTACTCAAACGCGGGGGCACACCGCTTGCGCTCAGCGCACTCATCGTTGAGCGCGCAGCGATGGGGGAATCAAATCTTCCCGTCTACAGCACTTCGAACACACTGTAGACGGGTCCGTCGGGTCGTCGATGCCCGATGCCGACTGCTAGAACCCGATTGAGCCAGTCGTAAGTCGCCGCCGCGGTCTCGAACATGGGATTTATCCGGAAGTAGTAACTCGACGGATCGACCGCCTCACCGTTTTCCATCCGCGTGATCACATCGGCCGGCCCATGACGCACGCCGCGATAACTCATCGCAACCAGCGCATCATCTTTGGTCTTCAGCACTAGGCGGACATCCAGCGTTGTACTGCCGTCGGCGCGAACAGCCTGCCAGTCGCTTCCCCCATCCATAACCTGACCCGACAGACGCTCTCCCTCAAACGCGCCTCCGGGTACCACGCCGATACGACGGTCGACACCAGGGGTCGTGCCGACGAGCACCAGTGGTTTCACCTGCAGATGCATGACGAACAGCGGTCGCGTTCGCACATTCTTCAGAACCTCCGGCAGGCCATCGTAGCGAAGCTCGAGCATGGTCTTTCTCGTGCCGGGTGACGCAGGGTTGCGTCCACGCGGCAGTAGTGGGTCGAAATCACAAGGCGGTCTTGCCGCCGTTGACGCCGATGATTTGCCCGGTGATGAAGTTCGCCTTGTCGGAGGCCAGAAAGACGATCGTCGCAGCGATGTCCTCGGGCGTGCCCAGGCGCCGCGCAGGCACGGCTGCCGCCATCGCAGCTATCTTGTCGGCCCCGCCTGCGACGCGCTTCAGCATCCCGGTCTCCACGGGTCCGGGTGCCACTGCGTTTACGCGTACGCCGGCGGCCGCGCCTTCGAGAGCCGCCGCCTTCGTGAGCCCTTCGACCGCATGCTTGCTGGCGACATACATCGAGGCGCCGGCGGCGCCGCGGCTGCCAAAGGTCGAAGATAGATTGACGATGTGGCCATGGCCCTGGGACAGCATCACACGCATCTCATGCTTCAGACTGAGAATCGTTCCGAGCACGTTGGTGTCAAAGGTTGCAGCGTAGCTCTCAGGGGATTGCTCGGTAATCGGCCCGGACTTGCCCTCCGTGCCGGCATTGTTCACTGCGACGTCGAGTCGGCCGAAGCGTTCGACCGTGTGCCGAACCAGGGTTTGCACGTCGTCTTCATGCCGCACGTCGGCGCGCACAAACCCGGCTTCAGCGCCAAGCTCGCGCAGTTCCTTGACTAAAGACACACCGGCGTCGTCACGCCGGCCGGAGACGACGATTCGGGCGCCTTCACGGCCGAATGCCAGCGCGGTCGCGCGGCCTATACCGGTCAGTGCGCCAGTGATCAGAACAACGGGAGCTGACATATCAATACCCTCGTGAAGTTAGCAACGTCTCGCGCCTGCGCCGATTAGCAGGTCCACCATCACCTCCGCCACCGTGCGCGTCATGAGTGTCTCCTTGCGTCTTGTGAATCGGCCTTGAAATAGTCGGCGGACGAGGCATCAGATTGAATTCGGAGCGGGCGGAATCCTTTCACGGCCAGGAAGCCCGTGACGACGTAGAAGATCAGCGCGATGCCTTGCGCGACGACAAAGGGTAGTTCTGATCCCGTTGGTGCCAGCGAGTGCAGCACTGGGATCTTCAGGAACGACTGCACCACCAGTACGAACGAATTGAAATATAGCACCACCACGGCGCCGACCACGTAGACCCAGCGCCAAGCGCCGGCTAGATCGAAGCCGTAGCGCGCGGCGATTGTCGCGGCGAGGATGACGATCGACAGGACGCCCACGCCCACCGCCGGCGTGAAGCCGTGAAAGGGAAAGAAGAAGCCGGTTACGCACGTCGCGAGCGTCGTTGCAAGGAAAAGCAGCGTCCAGCCGTTCATCGGATTTGCGGTGAGCAGTCCGACCAGAACCACCAACCCCGACAGGATACCGATTAGACTCAACAGCACGTGTACGAAAGTGAAAGTCGTCATCCCTAGGATCATGGCGGTTCCTCCCTCAAGTGACCAAGCGCGAAGTCGGGACCTTAGACGCGAAGCAGCAGTCCTATCGCAAGCTCGCGCGAGTGCGCCGCTTCGCGCAACTACTGTCAGAAATCTGGGGAATGCCATCCCCGGCGTGACAGAAAAGGCGGCCCATGCGAGCCAAACCCGGCCAAGCCGTCCCACGACAGCGCGCGATTGGAGTGGGTAAGTTCTGGGTCTGCATCGGAACATGAACTCAGTGAACTCAGATGAGCTTGGCATCCAAGGTGATTTCTGCCTTGAGAAGCTTGGACACCGGGCAGTTTCGCTCAGCGTCGCGCGCGAGCTCGGCAAACGTCGCTTCGTTAACGCCTGGTACCTTCGCTCGCAGGGTCAACGCCGAGCGGCTGATGCGAAAACCTTGACCTTCCGGTTCCAGAGTCACGGCCGCCTCCGTCGTGAGCTCAGTCGCGATTACGCCAGCAGTCTGAAGCTGGAACGCGAGCGCCATCGTGAAGCAACCGGCATGGGCGGCGGCGACAAGCTCCTCCGGATTTGTTCCCCTCTCGTTTTCAAATCGTGTCCTGAAGGAATACGGCGCCTTTTCCAAGACGCCCGACTCAGTGGAAATGTTCCCGCTCCCCGACCGGCCATTCCCGCGCCAAAGGGCTCCCGCTTTACGAATCATGAGAATTTCCTTTCGAGAAGCTGACGTAAGACTGGATGCGCTTATCTTAGGGGCATATGCCCATTATGCAGCGATTGAAAACGAATATGCACAGAAGCTCCGACGATTTATGGCGGGCGGGTCTGATGCAGCCGCACCAGGGGGTACACCGCCCCTGGTTCCTATTTCCCGGTAAGCAAGGAATGGCCGTCCGAACCCTTGCACTATGTGGGCATATACCCCATTATTGCTTCCCAGCGCGACCATGACAACCGACAGCAAAGCAAATTTTCGCCTCAGTCCGTGCAACGCGACGACGTTGCGCATGGCATCTCGACGGTTGACGCAGCTTTATGATGCGGCGCTCGAACCCTGTGGGCTGCGGTCGACCCAGCTGGCAATCCTGTCGGAGCTTGCGCATTGGTCGGCAGACCCGCCGACACTGGCTGAGCTCGCGGATGCTTTGGCGATCGATCGTTCGTCGCTCGGTCACAATTTAAGGCCCCTTGAGCGCGAGGGATGGGTTGTCCTGGGTGAGAGCGCAGTGGATGCTCGACGGCGCCACATCGCGTTGACCTCTAAAGGCAGGGCCAAATGGCGGGAGGCTGTCCGTCTGTGGCGCGTGGCGCAGGAAAGGTTCGAATATGTATTCGGACGGTCCGAGGCCGCTTCGCTGCGCGCTACGTTGCTGGGGATCGCCCATCATGAGCGGCTCGCGTCCTTAAAAGACTGACCGGCGACTGGGCCGCAGCGGGCGGTGCCGTCACCCACTACTCGTTGGAGCTTCTGTGCATATTCACTTTCATTCGTTGATATATGGGCATATGCACCGTGTTAGACACTGCGTCGATCCGATTAGTCCACGGCTCGGCGTCTCTCGCTGAGGACCCCCTGTTGATCTTCTTTACCAGCGGTACGGTGTCTTATCCGAAAATGGTTTTGCACCGCCAGTCCTATGCGCTCGGGCGGGTGGGACCTCCCTAGGTCGCCCGCGCCAGCGCAAGCCATGGTGGAACATTTTTAGGTGACTGGTATGTCGACGTGTCGGAGAGCAAGATTCCGACGGCGGGCCGAGCCTTCGCGCATCAGCCCGACTCCGTCGTCCGGAAGACGCACTGGGCTCAACTGCGAGGGACTGTATGATCGATCTTCAGATAAACGGTGAGATCAAGCATGTCGACGCGCCGGATAGGATGCCGTTGCTCTGGGTCCTGCGGGACCTGTTGGGATTAACCGGCACCAAATTTGGCTGCGGCATCGCACAATGCGGCGCTTGCACCGTGCACCTGAATGGCAACGCCGTGCGCTCTTGCGTACTGCCGATCGGCTCAATCGGCACTCGAGCCATCACCACCATTGAGGGCGTCCGTGCGACTCCGTCTGGCGCCAGCGTGCAGCAGGCATGGCTGGCGGCTGAGGTTGTGCAGTGCGGCTACTGCCAGTCGGGTCAGATCATGTCAGCTAGTGCGCTGCTGACGACGACACCGCACCCGACGGACGCCGAAATTGATGCGGCGATGGCCGGCAATATCTGTCGCTGCGGAACTTATGTACGGATCCGGGCCGCGATAAAAAGCGCCGCCCAACTCGCGGCGATGCGTGGGACAGACGGTGATAGAACTGACAATGTCTGAGCGCAAGACACCGTCCCGCACCAACCGGACCCAGATCTCGCGCCGAGATTTTCTCAAAGTGGGAGCTGCGGCAGGCGGCGGATTATTCCTCGAGTTCGCCGTTCCATCGGCTGGCGGAGCCAAGACCGGCGTGTCGGCAGGTCACGAATTTTCTCCGAACGCGTTCATTCGCATTGACCGCAAAGGCGCCGTCACGTTGATCATGCCCCAAGTGGAGATGGGGCAGGGCATCTACACATCAATCGCCATGATCCTGGCGGAAGAACTCGACGTGCGACTCGAGACGGTGACCTTAGAGGCTGCACCTCCGAACGATGCGCTCTATAGGAATCCGGTTCTGGGCTTTCAGGTAACCGGCGGCTCGACATCGATTCGAGCGTTCTGGATGCCCCTGCGTCGCGCCGGTGCCAGCGCTCGCGCAATGCTGGTGGAAGCCGCGGCGCAGGATTGGAAGGTTGAGCCAGCAGTCTGCAGCACCGCCGCTGGCGCGGTTATCCACGCGACCAGCGGGCGTCGCTTGCCGTATGGTTCATTGGTCGATCGCGCCGCGCAGCTCAAGCCACCTGCGAACCCGACGTTGAAGACTCTCGCCGATTTTCGGCTGGTCGGAACCGCAGCGCGACGCCTGGACACTCCCGAGAAGGTCACGGGAAAAGCGCTGTTCGGGATCGACGCGTTGCCGCCTGGCGTCAAGTTCGCAACGCTGATAGCAAGCCCTGTCTTAGGCGGCAGGGTCATTCGGGTAGATGACGCTACTGCGCGCGCAATGCCGGGCGTCCGGCAAATCGTCGTGCTCGATGATCTGGTGGCGGTGGTCGCCGATCATACCTGGGCCGCAAAGCAAGGCCTCGACTCCCTCAACATCACCTGGGACGACGGTCCGAATGCCAACGTGACGACCGAGGAGATCCTCGAACAGCTCAAAGCCGCGAGCCTGCGGACAGGTGTCGTCGCCAAGTCTGTCGGGGACGTCGCGACGGCACTGAACGTCGCCAACCGAGTCGAAGTGACGTATCAGGTTCCGTTCCTAGCACATGCTCCGATGGAGCCGATGAACTGTACCGTTCATGTCAAACCGGATGGCTGTGAGATTTGGGTCGGCAACCAGGTGCTGACGCGAACTCAGGCAATCGCCGCAGAAATAACCGGCCTTCCAAAGGACAAGGTGATCGTCCACAACCACCTCATCGGCGGCGGATTTGGTCGCAGGCTCGAGGTTGATGGGATTGCCAAGTCCGTACGCATCGCCCAGAAGGTCGACGGTCCGGTCAAAGTCACGTGGACGCGGGAAGAGGACATCCAGAAGGCGCTGTATCGGCCGTTTTATTTCGATCGCTTCGAAGTGGCCCTGACAGGGGCAAAAATCACGGCCTGGAAGCACCGCGTTGTCGGTTCGTCGATCCTGGCACGGTGGGCTCCGCCTGCGTTCGTCAACGGGGTGGACAGGGACGCCGTGGAGGGGGCGGTCAACCTCCCCTACGACGTGCCCAATTTCCATGTGGAATACGTCCGCCAGGAGCCCCCCGGGATTCAGACCCAGTTTTGGCGCGGGGTGGGACCCACTCACAATGTCTTCGTGACCGAGAGCCTGGTGGACGAGCTCGCGCACAGAGCAGGCAAAGACCCCGTGAGTTTCCGCCGTGACCAGCTGGGTAGGGCGCCCCGGCTGCTCGCTTGCCTCGATCTGGTGGCGAGCAAAGCGGGGTGGGGTCAGGTGCTGCCGCGCCGCGTAGGGCGGGGTGTCGCGATCCAGGATGTCTTTGGTACCAACCTCGCGACAGTGACTGAAGTCGAGGTCGACGAACAGGGCGAGGTCTACGTGAAGCGCGTCGTGTGCGCGGTCGACTGCGGGATCGTGGTGAATCCAGACACGGTTGTCGCCCAGATTGAGGGAGGCATGATTTTTGGACTCACTGCAGCCCTTCACAGCGAGATCACGCTCGCCAAGGGACGCATCCAGCAGAGCAACTTCAATAATTACCGGATGATGCGGATCAATGAAGCCCCAAAAATCGAAGTTCATCTGATTCGCAGCGTCGAAGCACCCGGCGGAATTGGCGAGCCTGGGACCGCCGCGGCCGCACCGGCGCTGGCCAATGCGCTTTTTGCCGCAACCGGGGTGCGCTTGCGGAAACTGCCGGTCGATCGTAAGGCTCTGGCTGCGGGGAAGTCAGCGTGACCCTGCTTTCCGGGCGACTGCGCTTCCCCTTCTACGCCGCTGGCGCCGTTTCGGCAGCGGTATTCATCTATTTTCTTTGGATCGTTCTCGGCCCCGGCCCGATGCATTTTGTGGGGGGCAAGCGCGTCCCGATTGGTACATATGGGGCCGGCGATCCCACCGGAGTTCCAGAGGTACTCTCCCGCGCCCCCTTGATCGAGCGCGGCCGATACCTCGCTCGCGCAGCCGACTGCGAAGCGTGTCATACGTCAAAGGACGGCGTTCCGTACTCCGGCGGCCGCGCGTTCGTTCTGCCCTTCGGCACGCTCTATTCAACGAACCTTACGCCCGATCCAGAGACCGGAATCGGTCGCTACACGAATACCGACTTTCTTAAAGTCCTTCATCGCGGGATTGGCCTGGGCGGCAAGCGCCTCTACCCGGCGATGCCCTATGCCAGCTACACGTATATGTCGGACGCAGACGCCCTGGCGATCAAGGCGTACCTGTTCACTCTGCAGCCCATTCGTATGGAAGGGCCGCAAACCAATCTGAAATTCCCGTTCAACCAGCGCTGGCTGATGGGCATCTGGGCTTTCATTTTTAATCCGGATAAGCGCTTCGAACCGAACGCGCAGCGCGACGCGCAATGGAATCGCGGCGCGTACCTTGCTGAAGCGATGGCACACTGCGGCGAATGCCACACGCCGCGTAACCTCCTGCAGGCCCTGAACAATCGTGCGAAGTTCTCGGGCACCGCGCAAGCCGGATGGCGTGCCTACAACATCACTCCCGATCGGGCGAGTGGCCTGGGTGACTGGAGCGATGCCGATATCGCGAACTATCTCATCACGGGCCATGCGGACGGGCATGGCACGGCCGCAGGTCCCATGGGCGAGGCCGTTGACGACAGCTTCAAGTATTTGACGCAGGCGGATGCCGCAGCAATCGTGGCTTATTTGCGGAGTGTTCCTGCGGTTGCCACCCGGGATTTGCCGAGGCCCAAGACGCGCGTCGCGCCCTCATCTGCCGAGGAGGGGGTAGCTGGCAACGTGAGCCCACTGGGCAAGGCGGTTTACGCGGGCGCCTGCGCGAGTTGTCATGGTTGGAGCGGGGTCAGTCCTGTTATGGCCGTCGCCACGCTCACGGGTGTTCGTGCGGTCAACGATCCGACGGCGATCAATGTGGCCCAGGTCATCATTTCAGGTGCGCTGGGGCATAACGGCGTCGATACCGCGAACATGCCCGCGTTTGGTGATGCCTATTCTGATGAGGAGATCGCCAGCGTTGCCAACTATGTGACCGCGCGCTTCGGCGCACGGACGTCAGCACTGACTGCCGAAAACGTCGCGAAATTGCGCGCTTCGGACTGACCCGGACAGCAGCCGCTCGAGCGACTCCACCCTTTACCGTGGACGTTCTCTGGGGGTTCCCCTCGCGCAACTCCGACCGCGCAAGGTCGACGCCGCCACGAAAGAGGCCATCGAAGACTGACACTACTGGGTCGCGATCGGCTATCAGTAGTGAGCCTCGATCGCTACAACGTGGTCCCTTAGCCGCTTACGGTGCTGCTGGGCAAGTGAGACTCCGTAGCGACAGCTCACCAGCAGCCGTGGCAACCCGTGATGGCGGGGGATTGGCCCGCGCCACGCGCCTACGACTGCGGTTCGGTGACCGTGAGCTACTGGTGGAGGAGCGCCACTCGAGCCTCACCATGGGTCGTGCCGACGACAATGACCTCGTGGTGAAGGGCCACCTCATCTCGCGCCTGCACGTCCGGATCGAGATCAGTCGCAATACGTTCGTGCTGATCGATCAGAGCACGAACGGCACCTTCGTGCTGACTGCCGATGGAGAGGAATTGTTCGCACGCCACGACAGCCTGAAGCTGAAGGGGCAGGGTCTTATCGGCCTGGGACGCCTGCCTGCGCAGGGCTCCCCGCACACGATCCACTTCACCTGCGAAGAGGTCTGACGGGCCGACAGATCAAAGGCCATCCAGGGGCTCTCTGCTGGTTTGCTCACCACAATACATTCTCGCGCGCGGGAGATTTGCGGGAATCTCTCCTGCACGTCGATGCACTTTCAGGCACTTAGCTGCAACGGCCGTCTGCCCAGAAGTTGAAAAATCAGATACTTGGCCTCGACAGACGGCGCTCATAATGCCGGGGTCGAAGGTTCGAGTGCCTCCCTTTCCACCAGATCAGCCCTTTGTGCCTGCCTTCTGCGGGGCGGCCGGCGATGGCTCTGGCATCGGCGTTACGATCTAGTGTCTTTGCTCACGG
>Ga0210394_10000987_pt1 | contig 49485 bp, 43 predicted proteins | sample IncBWC12MmetaG_FD_160121 | JGI IMG/M metagenome (GOLD analysis project Ga0210394, IMG submission 160121) | Forest soil microbial communities from Barre Woods Harvard Forest LTER site, Petersham, Massachusetts, United States - Inc-BW-C-12-M | ecosystem: Environmental > Terrestrial > Soil >...
CCAAGAAGCGGCGGCGGCAGCATCTTCAGGCTGGTGTTCGCCGATCCGCGCCGCTGGGAGATCCGATGAACCAGGCCGTGGCAGGCGACAGCCGGCTCGCCGAGCAGCCGGTCGTGCTGGTGGTGGATGATGAGCCGGACCTGCTCGAGCTCGTCAGCCTCACCCTGAACCGCATGAACCTGAAGACGCGCACGGCGGCCGACCTCGGCAGCGCGCGCCGGCTGCTCAAGAGCGAGCGGTTCGACCTTTGCCTGACGGACATGCGGCTGCCGGACGGCGACGGACTCGACCTGGTGGCGTGGATACAGGAGAACCGTGCGGCGATCCCGGTGGCGGTGATCACCGCGCACGGCAACGTGGAAGCGGCGGTACGGGCCCTGAAGCTCGGCGCCTTCGACTTCGTATCGAAGCCGCTCGACCTGGGCGTGCTGCGCAAGCTGGTGGGCAGCGCCATCAAGCTCGGCAGCGCGATCGCCGGCGAGAGCGCGGCGACACTGCGCGGGGCGCGCCTGCTCGGCCGCTCGGCGCTGATGGAGCAGCTGCGCGACATGATCGGCCGCGTCGCCCGCAGCCAGGCGCCGGTGCACATCTGCGGCGAGTCAGGGACCGGCAAGGAGCTCGTCGCCCGCATGATCCACGAGAGCGGTGCGCGCCGCGAGGGGCCGTTCGTCGCGGTCAACTGCGGCGCGATTCCCAGCGAGCTCATGGAGAGTGAGCTGTTCGGCCACCGCCGCGGCAGCTTCACGGGAGCCGTGGCCGACAAGAAGGGGCTGGTGCAGAGCGCCGAGGGCGGTACGCTGTTTCTCGACGAGGTGGCCGACCTGCCGCTGCACATGCAGGTGAAGCTGCTGCGCCTGGTGCAGGAGAAGAGCGTGCGCCCGGTCGGCGAGGCCCGCGAGGAGACCGTCGACGTGCGCATCCTGTCCGCCACGCACAAGAATCTCACCGACCTGGTGGCGCAGGGGCTGTTCCGCGAGGACCTGTTTTACCGCATCAACGTCATCGAGCTTCATGTGCCGGCGCTGCGCGAGCGCAGCGGCGACATCGCCGAGATCGCCGAGGCCATCCTGCAGCGCCTCGCCCGCCGCGCGGGCGGCCCGGCCGAGCGGATCTCGCCGGAGGCGGTGGCGATGCTCGAGGCGTACCCCTTCCCGGGCAACGTGCGCGAGCTCGAGAACGTGCTGGAGCGCGCGCTCACGCTGTCCACGGGGGGAGTGATCGGGCCTGAGCACATCCGGCTGCGCTCCACCGTCGGGGCTGCGGCCGACGTCCGGGCTGCCGCAGCCAACCGGGCCACGGAGGGTGGCACGGCGCTCGGCACCCAGCTCGATAGCATCGAGCGCGAGGCCATCGTCAGGGCATTGGAGAAGACGCGCTACAACAAGACAGCCGCCGCGAAGCTGCTTGGAATGAGCTTTCGGGCACTGCGGTATCGGATCAAGAAGCTGGGCATCGAATAAGCCTTCGCGGCCGCTCGCCTTGAGGCTCCCGGGAACGTGACGCTGAGGGTCACTTTGTGACGCCCGGGCCGGCTTGTGGCGTCAGTCTGCGACAGGCGTTACGTCAAACTACAGCGCATGCCGCGGCGGATTTCTCCCTGCACATCAGGGTGTTGGGCGCTTACGCCGCCCGTGGCACGACCCTTGCTTATCCTTTCCCCGGGGCGCCTTTTGCGCCGCTGGCTTATCTCTCAAAAATTTTCAGGAGTCTTATCAATGAAATCTGTGCAAAAGGGTTTTACCCTTATCGAATTGATGATCGTGGTCGCGATCATCGGCATTCTCGCCGCGATCGCGATCCCGGCATACCAGGACTACACGGTTCGCGCGAAGGTCACGGAAGGCCTGAATCTCGCCGATTCCGCCAAGACCACCGTCTCTGAGGGCTTCGAGTCCGGAGACATCGTCGGCCTGAACGCTGCTGCGACCGCATGGGGCGTTGGCTTCATAGCCACCAAGTACGTAACCAACATCACGATCGCCCAGAACACGGGTGTTATCACCGTGACGTACAACAACACTGCCAATGGCATCCCGCAGCTGCTGACGACACCTGGGAACGTGCTCACCCTCTCGCCGTTTATCAACAAGATAGCGCTGGCCACGGGTCAGACAGGCGCCATCGACTGGGCGTGCTCGTCCGTGACGAGCCAGACCGCGGCAGCCGAGGGCCTGAAAGTAACGGCCGCGGGTACTATCGTGGCGAAGTACGTTCCCACGCAGTGCAAGTAAGCCACAGCAGCACCCGCTGCTTATCGGCACCGAAAGCCCCTCCCCTGAGGGGCTTTCTTTTTTGCACAATCGGCTCGGCTTATTCCACGAAAGCCCCCAATTCAGGGGGGTTTGCCTTTTGCGAGGCCAATCACGCAGTCGACCGGGCCGCTTGTGCGACCATGCGGCCTAGATTTGACAATTGCTTGAACCGGCCCGCTAGACTAAGCGATTGTCCGTCGCACTAGGCTTGACTTAACTCCATGAATGACAACGCTTCTCTGGCGTTAACCGGCGCGCGCAGCGGACTTGGGGGCCTGCCCCAGCGGCTGGTACAGGACGGCCTGATCGAGGAGGCGGCCATGCTCGAGGCCGTGAATCTCGCCCGCGAGCGCAAGACGAGCGTCGTCACCCAGCTGGTCGCCAGCGGGGCGGCCAATGCGCGCGACATCGCCATCGCCGCCTCCAACGAGTTCGGAGTGCCGCTCTTCGACCTCGACGCGGTGAGCCTCGACCTCGAGTCCGTGCGGCTGGTGAGCGACAAGCTGCTCGCCAAGCACCGTGTGCTGCCGTTGTTCCGCCGCGGCAAGCGGCTGTTCCTGGCGGTGGCGGATCCAACCAACCTGCACGCCATCGACGAGGTCAAGTTCCAGACCAGCCTCGGCATCGAGGCGATCGTGGTCGAGGACGACAAGCTGCAGGCCGCCATCGACAAGGCCCTCGAGCAGGTCGACAACCAGATGTCGGCCCTCACCGCCGACGATGGCGACGTCGATCTCGACTCGCTCGAGGTCACCGGCGGCGAGGACGAGCTCGACGACAAAGTAGGGCGCGACGATGTCGAAGACGCCCCCATCGTGCGCTTCGTGAACAAGGTGATGCTGGATGCCATCCGGCGCGGCGCGTCGGACATTCACTTCGAGCCCTTCGAGAAGATGTACCGCGTGCGACTGCGCATGGACGGCGTGTTGAAGGAGATCGCGCAGCCGCCAGTGCAGCTGGCCCCAAAGCTGTCGGCGCGACTGAAGGTGATGTCGCGACTCGACATCGCCGAGCGGCGCGTCCCGCAGGACGGACGCATCAAGATGAAGCTGTCGAAGAACCGCGCCATCGACTTCCGCGTGAGCAGTTGCCCGACGCTGTTCGGCGAGAAGATCGTGCTGCGTATTCTCGACCCGGCTCAGGCGATGCTCGGCATCGACGCGCTGGGATACGAGTCTTTCCAGAAAGACTTGTACATGAAGCACCTGGCCAAGCCCCAGGGCATGATCCTGGTGACCGGGCCCACCGGCAGCGGCAAGACCGTGTCGCTTTACACCGGACTGAACATCCTCAATCGCGAGGACACCAACATCTCCACGGCCGAGGATCCGGCGGAAATCAATCTGCCCGGCGTCAACCAGGTGAACGTCAATCCCAAGGTGGGTCTGACCTTTGCCGCCGCCATGCGCGCGTTCCTGCGCCAGGACCCCGACGTCATCATGGTCGGTGAGATCCGCGATCTGGAAACGGCGGAGATCGCCATCAAGGCTGCCCAGACCGGGCACCTGGTGCTCTCCACCCTGCATACCAACGATGCGCCACAGACGCTCACCCGCATGGTCGACATGGGCGTGAAGCCCTACGCCATTGCGACCTCGGTGAGCCTCATCATTGCGCAGCGCCTGGCGCGAAAGCTGTGCAACACCTGCAAGCAGCCGCGCGAGATACCCAGGGAAGCCCTGCTGAAGGAGGGCTTCGCGGAAGCCGACGTGGCGCAGGGACTGAAGCTATTCGCGCCGAAGGGCTGTGCCAACTGTACCGACGGCTACAAGGGCCGCACCGGGATTTACCAGGTGCTGCCGGTCACCGAATCGATCGCGCGCATCATTCTCGCGATGGGCAGCGCGGTAGACATCGGCGCCCAGGCCGCGAAGGAGGGCGTGTGGGACCTGCGCCGCGCCGGGCTTGAGAAGGTCAAGAACGGCCTCACCAGTCTCGAGGAAGTCAACAGCGTCACGGTGGAGTGACGACGAGGACGAAAGTGTATGGCTCAGGCAGCAGCAGCAACCGGCTCGGTCCGCACGATCAAGCGCGATACCGCCTTCACATGGGAGGGGCGAGATAAGAAGGGAGCCCGCATCAAGGGCAAGAGCCTCGCGGCGGACGAGCAGTCGCTGCGCGCGGAGCTGCGTCGTCAGGGGGTGGCACCCTCGAGGATTCGCAAGCAGCGCCAGGCAGCGCATGGCGGCAGGGTTAATGCCGGCGACATCGCCGTGTTCAGTCGCCAGCTCGCCACCATGCTGGCGGCCGGCATACCGCTGGTCCAGGCCTTCGAGATCGTCGGTGCCGGCAATGACAAGACCGCCATGCGCCAGCTCATCCTCGACATCAAGGCCGAAGTCGAAGGGGGCACCTCGCTGCACGAATCACTCGGTAAGCATCCGCTGTATTTCGATGACTTGTTCGTGAATCTGGTGGAGGCCGGCGAGCAGGCGGGTGCCCTGGAAACGCTGCTCGACAAGGTCGCCACCTACAAAGAGAAGACCGAGGCGCTGAAGAAGAAGATCAAGAAGGCACTGTTCTATCCGGCCGCGGTATTGGCGGTGGCGCTGCTGGTGACCACGATACTGCTGATATTCGTGATCCCGCAGTTCCAGTCCCTGTACAAGGGCTTTGGTGCCGATCTGCCGGCCTTCACGCTGTTCGTCATCAGCCTGTCGGAATTCGTGCAGCACAAGGGGATCTATCTGCTGGTCGCCGGGGTAGGCGCCGTGTTTGCCTTCATCTATTTCAAGAAGCGGTCCAGGGCGATGCGCGAGTTCCTCGACCGCGCAAGTCTGCGGCTTCCGATCGTCGGGCCCATCCTGCGCAAGGCCGCCATAGCGCGCTACGCGCGCACGTTGTCGACCATGTTCTCCGCCGGCGTGCCGCTGGTCGAGGCGCTCCAATCGGTGGCCGGAGCGACCGGTAACATCGTTTACGAAAAAGCTGTCCTGAGGATGCGCGACGAGGTCGCGACAGGTCAGCGGCTGCAGCGCTCGATGGAGAACACCGGTCTGTTCCCCAACATGGTGAACCAGATGATCGCCGTCGGCGAGGAGTCTGGCTCGCTCGATGAGATGTCAGCCAAGGTGGCGACTTTCTACGAGGCCGAGGTCGACAACGCCGTCGATGCCATGTCGAGCCTGCTCGAGCCGCTGATCATGGTAATCCTGGGCGTACTGGTCGGCGGGCTGGTGATCGCGATGTACCTGCCGATCTTCAAGCTGGCGTCCGTCGTCTAAGGGCGGCGGCCGGCGGCGCGCCAGGCGCCGCGTGCGCGTGCGCCACCGCAGGCCTTGGAAAGAGCGACGCCATGTCCGTGATCGCGCTGCTCGCCGCCTCGCCCGGCCTATTTCTCGGCGCCTGCCTGGTGCTCGGCCTCGCCGTCGGCAGCTTCCTCAACGTCGTCATCTACCGCCTGCCCATCATGCTCGAGCGCCAGTGGCGCGAGCAGTGTGGGCCAGCCCTGCAGGGCGACACGCTCGGCGCCGCTGCTGCGGAGCCGGCGCCGCAGCGCTTCGACCTCATCGTGCCGCGCTCCGCCTGTCCGTCCTGCAAGACCCCGATCGCCGCCTGGCACAACGTGCCGCTCGTCTCCTGGCTGCTCCTGCGGGGACGCTGCGCTCATTGCGGCAAATCCATCCCGGTTCGCTATCCGCTGGTGGAAGGCCTCACGGCAGTGCTGAGCGCGGCCGTGGCATGGCAACTCGGATTCGGCTGGCCGGCCCTCGCCGCGCTGCTGTTCACCTGGTTCCTGGTCGCGCTTACGTTCATCGACCTCGACCATCAGCTGCTGCCCGATGCGTTGACGCTGCCCCTGCTGTGGGGCGGACTGGGTGTCAGCCTGATCGCCGCCCACGTCGACGGCGGCGGCGCGGTTGTGCCGGTGGACCTGCGCTCGAGCCTCATCGGGGCCATGGCGGGTTACGTGAGCCTCTGGAGCGTCTATCATCTGTTCCGCCTCCTCACAGGGAAGGAAGGCATGGGTTATGGAGACTTCAAGCTGTTCGCCGCGCTCGGCGCCTGGCTCGGCTGGCAGCTGCTGCTGCCGGTCATCCTCATCGCCGCGCTGGCCGGTGCCGTGGTGGGCATCGCGCTCATCAGCCTGCGCGGACGCAGCCGCGCCACGCCGATCCCCTTCGGCCCGTTCCTGGCCGCGGCGGGCTGGCTGATGCTCATGTTCGGTCCGCAGCTCGTCGCGCGCTATCTGGGTCTGTTCGTGCCGCACCCGTGAGCAGCGCGCCCCCCAGCGCACGTGTGTTTCGTGTGGGACTGACGGGCGGCATCGCCAGCGGCAAATCGACTGTGGCCGGCTTCTTCGGCGCGCTCGGCGTGCCGATCCTCGACAGCGACCAGGTGGCCCGCGACGTCGTCGAGCCCGGACAGCCGCCGCTGGAACGGCTGGTGGAGCGCTTCGGGCGCTCCATCCTCACGCCCGACGGGCATCTCGACCGGCCTGCGCTGCGCGACATCGTGTTCTCCGATCCCCGGGCACGCGCCGACCTCGAGGCGCTGACGCACCCGGCCATCGGCGCGGCCCTCGAGGCGCGCTCGGCGACCGCCGGTGGTCCCTACCAGATCCTGGTCATTCCGCTGCTGGTGGAAAAAAATCTCGCCGCGCACGTTGATCGCGTGCTGGTCGTCGACTGCGACGAAGCGCTGCAGCTCGCGCGGCTGAGCGATCGCGACGGTTCGACCCCGGCGCAGGCGCGCGCCATCATCGCCGCGCAGGCGTCGCGGGGCGCGCGGCTCGAGGCGGCCGACGACGTGCTTCACAACGACGCGGACCGCGGCGCGCTCGAGCGGCAGGTCCGTGCCCTGCACGCGCGCTACCTGCAGCTCGCTGCACGAGCTTAGCGGCTGCGCGCGCTTGCCACGCGCGGCGTTTACGCTGCCGCGGGCCTCAAGCACAATAGGCGCGTGATGGAACCCGCAGCATCCGCAGCCGAAGCCCCGGCGGCACCTGCCGCCGACCCGGCGGTGCTCGTCTTCGAGCAGCCGCTGAACGAGAGAATGCGCACCTTCCTGCGCCTGGACTTCCTGTACAACCAGGCGCTGCATCACAACGAGATCGCAAGTCCCTGGGGGAGCCGGGCGGCGATGTCGAGCCTCATCGACATCCTCGCCATCACCACGCGCGGCGACGTGCGCTCGGATGTCCTCAAGGAGCTCGAAGGTCACCTCGGCGCCCTCAATGCCTTTCAGGCCAATCCCGGTGTCGATCCGCAGCGCCTCAAGTCCCTCATGTCGAACCTCGTGCGGCTGCGCACCGACCTCATGAGCGCCGGCTCGGCATTCCTGCAGCCGCTGCGCGACTCGGAGTTCGTCAACGCGATCAAGCATCGCAGCGCCATCCCGGGCGGAACGTGCGAGTTCGACCTGCCGGACTACTATTTCTGGCTGGCGCAACCGGAGGAAATCCGCCTGCGCAGCTTCAGCCAGTGGCTGGGTCTGCTGCGTCCCATGTGCGATGCGATCGCGGAGCTCCTGTGGCTCACCCGCCAGAACGGCCGCAGGCGCCAGGAAATCGCCTGCGGCGGCGCGTTCAGCATCACCTTCGACCGCGACAATCCGCTGCAGCTGCTGCGCATCCTGCTGCCCGCCGCCGCGGGCCTCTATCCGGAGATCAGCGGCAGCCATCACCGTTGCAGCGTGCGCTTCCTCACCTGGCACGGCCTGACCACCCGCCCGACGCCGACCGAGGCCGACGTGCCGTTCATGCTGAGCTGCTGCCCCTGAGGTCTCGAGTCGGTCCGCGGCTGCCGTGACTTCCGTGCGCGTGAAATGCCCCACCTGCCGGCGCGAGCTGAACTGGGATGACGCGCCTTTCCGGCCCTTCTGCAGCGAGCGCTGCCGGCTGATCGACCTCGGCGCATGGCTCTCCGGGGAGCGTGCGATTGCCGCCGACGCGACACCACCGGAATCAGGTCAGGCCGATCCGGAAGCCGAGGATCCGCGCACATGAGGTTCCGCCTGACGGCCTTCGGCCTGCACCTCGCCGGCAGCGCCTGCGTACTGACGCTCATCCTCGGGGGCCTGTACCTCGGCTGGTATCGCGGGCCGGGCTGGTACCTGAGCGGCGTGGCCCGCGTGGTGCTGGTCGTGGTCCTCGTGGACGTCGCGCTCGGGCCGACGCTCACGCTCATCATCGCCAACCCGGCGAAGTCGCGGCGCGAGCTCACTCGCGACATCGGTGCGATCGTGGCGGTGCAGATCGTGGCGCTCGTCTACGGCACCTTCACAGTGTGGGGAGGACGCCCGCTCTACTACACCTTCTCGGTCGACCGGCTCGAGATCGTGCAGGCCTCGGACCTCCAGGCGCCGGAGATCGCCCGGGCGCGCAAGGAGAACCCCGCCCTCGCGCCGCACTGGTACAGCCTGCCGCGCTGGGTGTGGGCACCCTTGCCGGACGACCCGGACCAGGCGGCGAACATCGTCAACGGGGCCGTCTTCGGCGGCGGCGAGGATGTCACCGACATGCCGCGCTACTTCAAGCCGTGGGATGCGGGACTTGCGGAGCTGCGCAAGCACCTGAGCACGATCGACGACCTCAGGGAGCACCGACAGCTCTCGCCAAAAGAGCAGCAGAACCTCAAGGCGCGCATGGCCGCCGCAGGACTCTCGCCGGCACAGCCCAACGCCATGGTCATGTGGGGCGACGTGCGCAAGCTCGTGGTCGTCTTCGACCCCGAGAGCGCACGCATCCGGGCAATCCTCAAGACAGTCTGACCGCGCCTGAGCGGGCGCACCGGCTGGCTATTGCGTCTCCCGGGGCGGCAATGACTCCGTGGGCGGGTTGCCCAGCGACAGCCACTTCGCCAGGAACGCCCACTGGTCGGCGAACTCCTCGATCTGCATCCACACGGGCTTGCCCGCGCCGTGCCCGGCCCGGGTCTCGACGCGGATCAGGATCGGGTTGGCGCAGATCTGCACCGCCTGCAGCGCGGCGGCGAACTTGTAGCTGTGCCAGGGCACCACGCGATCGTCGTGGTCGGCGGTGGTGATGAGCGTCGGCGGGTAGCAGGTGCCCTGCCTGACGTTCTGCACCGGCGAATAGGCATACAGCGCACGGAACTGCTCCGGGTCCTCGGCCAGGCCGTAGTCGGAAGCCCACTGCCGCGCGTTGGCGCTGGCGGTGTGATAGCGCAGCATGTCGAGCACGCCGACCGCGGGCAGCGCCGCCGCGAACAGCTCCGGACGCTGCGTCATGGCGGCGCCGACCAGCAGCCCGCCGTTGCTGCGGCCGTAGATGCCGAGGCGCGCGCTGCGCGTGTAGTGCTCGTGTACCAGGTACTCGGCGGCGGCGATGAAGTCATCGAACACGCGCTGCTTGTTCTCGAGCGTGCCGGCCTTGTGCCAGGCTTCGCCGTACTCGCCGCCGCCGCGCAGGTTGGCCTCGACGTACGTGCCGCCCATCTCCAGCCACGCCTCGACGGACGGGCGGTAGCTCGGCGTAAGCGAGACGTCGAAGCCCCCGTATCCGTACAACAGCAACGGCTGGTTGCCATCCCTGGGCGCGTCGCGGCGGTGCGTGACGTACATCGGCACGCGCGTGCCGTCCTTACTGTTATAGAACGCCTGCTCGGTGACGAACTGCGCGGCGGCGGCGGGGGGCAGGGCGCCGCGCCACAGGCTCGCGCGGTTGGCGGGCACGTCGAAGCGGTAGACGCGCGGCGGCGTCAGGTAATCGGTGTAGGAGAAAAAGGTCTCGCTCTGCGCCTCCTCGCCCTGGAAGCCTTCGATGCCTCCCAGCCCCGGCAGCGCTACCTCGCCCACCGGCCGCCCGTCGCGCTCGTAGACGCGCGCCACCCCGTGCGCATCCTCGACGTACCTGGCGATGATGCGGCCGCCGACGTAGCTCGCTTCCTCGAGAGCCGCGGCGCCCTCGTGCACAACGACCCGCGCGCTCGCTCCCGGCTCGCGCGCGTCGACGGCGATCACGTTTCCGAGCGGCGCATCCGCGGTGCTCTGGAAGAAGAGTTCGTGCCGGTGCTGGCCGATGTAGCGGTAGCGCGCGTCCCAGGCCGCGAACAGCGGCCGGGGCACAGCGCCGGGATGCTGCAGATCGAGCAGATCGACGCCGTTCTTCTCGTACCCCTCCACGAGCGTGACGATGAGGTAGTGCCCATCCTCGCTCACGCGCGCGACCGGCACGTGCGTCGGGTGGTTGGTCACCTCATACACCACGGTATCGTGATCCTGCGGCGTGCCGAGGCGGTGGAAGTACACGGCCGGCCGCCCGGAGTCGTCGCCGCGTCCGCCCGGCAGCGCCGGGTAGCGGCTGTAGTAGACCCCTGAATCGTCGCGCGCCCAGGCGACGCCCCAGAACTTGGTGAAGCGCAGCGTGTCCGGCAGGTCGGTCCGGTCCGCGACGCGCCGGAAGCGCCACAGCTGCCAGTCGGTACCGCCGTCTGACACCGCGTACGCCACGATGTCGCCGCGCACATCGGGGGTGAACTCCGACAGTGCGACGGTGGCATCGGCGCGCGCCGTATTCGGATCGTACAGCAGGCGGCCCGGGGCATCGGCACCGTCGGCGACCATCAGCACGCTCTGGTTCTGCGTGCCGTCGTTGTGCAGATAGAAGTAGTGCGTGCCGCGCTTCAGCGGCACCTCGTAGCGCTCGTACTCCCACAGCTGCGCCAGGCGCGCCTTCACCCACGCCCGCCACGGCAGCGCCGCGAGCCGCGGCTGCGCCAGCGCGTTTTCCCTGTTGACCCACTCGGTCACCGCCGGTGAATCGAGATTCTCCAGCCAGCGATACGGATCGGCGACCCTGGTGCCGAAATAGTTGTCGGCAACGTTGACGCGCGCGGTGATGGGATAGATCGGCGCCGCCGCTCCCGGCGGCATGCCGACGGCAGTCTCGGTGACGGTGGGCATCGTCTTGCCGCCCGGTCCGCCGCCGGGGAACGGCTGCGGGCCACCGCCCAGCTGCGTGCCGGCGCACGCAGCCAGCAGCCCGAGGGCGCACGACACGAGGGCGCGTGGGGGCATTGGCCGTGCGCCCGTCAGGGAAACTTGATCTTGCCGCCCCCGGCCGGCGCGGGACCCGGCCCGACGCCGCTGCCGACTTCCGGCACCACGATGCGCGAAGCGGCCTCGCGGCGCAGCTCGCGTGCCTCGTCGATGGCCTGTTCGAGCGCCACCTTGACGCCGTCAGGGAACTTGTCGAGGGCTTCGGCCAGCGTCTTGGCCTCGATCTCGAAGCCGAGCGGCAGCACGCCGGCGGGGGTGAGCAGCTGGGTCTGTCCCGAGTACAGCACCGCGCGCGAGGGATCGGGTGATCCGTCGGCGTTGACCGGCGTCAGCCGCCGGATGCTGCCGGCGCGCCGATCGGTGAACACGTCCTCGCGGTACAGGGCCGCCGGATCGAGCTGGATGTCAGGGAGATCGTTCTGCGCTGCCATGTCTCACGCCTTGCATTGCCAGCGTTGATTGTACACGCCCGCCTGGGCACTCAGCGCGGCGGAGGCAGGGCCTGCAGCGCTGCAATGAAGGGCCGGTCCGCTGCGAGGATGTCGTGCTCGGCAAGCCGCGCGGGCGCGACCCACTTGAGCGGCTGACCCTCCAGTGGGCGCGGCGTGCCGCTGAACGCGGCGACGATCCACAGCGACAGCTCGACGTCGCGCTCCTCGTAGGCGTGCTCGAGCCGCATGAGCTCGCGCGCCGCCTGTACTTCGATGCCGAGCTCCTCGCGCAGCTCGCGCGTCAGCGCCGCCTGAGCGCTCTCCCCCGCCGCCACTTTCCCGCCGGGAAATTCCCAGTGCCCGGCCATGTGCCTGCCCGCGGTGCGCTGCGCGATCAGCACCTTGCCGCAGGCGTCGTAGAGCGCCGCCGCCACCACGCGCATGCGCGGCCTGGCGCGCGCGGCGCGCGCCCGCGGCGCTGTGCTACTCGACGCTCGAGAGCGCACCGTGGCAGTGCTTGTACTTCTTGCCCGAGCCGCACGGACACGGCTCGTTGCGCCCGACCTTGCGCTCGCCGCGCACGAAGGTGCCGGAGACTTCCGGCAGCGACGCTGCGGCCGCGGCCCCCGCACGCCGCTCCCCGCCCGGGGATGCGGCGCGTGCGCCGGCCGCCGCGGGCGGCGGCTCATCGCCCAGCAGCAGTGCGGAGCCCGCCTCGGCGTGCTGCGCCTGCAGGGCGCGCATCAGGCGCAGCCGCCGCTCCTCTTCCTCGCGTTCGATTTCCTCCTGGCTGCGCACGTCGATCGTGGCGATGAGCGAGGAGGTCTCGTACTTGATGCGCTCGAGCATGCCGGCGAACATCTCGAAGGCCTCGCGCTTGAACTCGAAGCGATAGTCCTTCTGCGCATAGCCGCGCAGGTGGATGCCCTGGCGCAGGTAGTCCATCGCCGCCAGGTGCTCGCGCCAGTGCTGGTCGAGCTTGCGCAGCATGATTTCCTTCTCGACGTGACGCATGATCGGCGCGCCCACACGCGTCACCTTGGCGTCGTAGGCCTCGTGCGCCGCATGCACCACGCGAGCGCGCAGCGCCACGATCTCCAGCTCCGGCTCCTGCGCGAGCCAGCCCTGCGGATCGATGCGGGTGTTGAAGTCCCTCAGCACCGCCGCGGCGAGGCCGTCCAGGTCCCAGTCGGCGGGCACCGCCTGGCGCGGCAGGTACTGGTCGAGCAGCGTGCCGACCGAGTCCTCCAGCAGGCCGTGGATGGCGCCCGAGAGATCCTCGGTGCCCATGATCTCGGTGCGCTGGGCGTACACCACCTTGCGCTGGTCGTTGGCGACGTCGTCGAACAGCAGCAGGTTCTTGCGGATGTCGAAGTTGTGCGACTCGACCTTGCGCTGCGCCTTCTCGATCTGGCGCGTGAGCATGCCGCTCTCGATCACCTCGCCTTCCTTCATACCGGCCATCTTCAGCAGCCGCTGCGTGCGCAGCGGATCGCCGAAGATGCGCATCAGGTTGTCCTCCATCGACAGGTAGAAGCGGCTCGAGCCCGGATCGCCCTGGCGGCCCGAGCGGCCGCGCAGCTGGTTGTCGATGCGGCGCGACTCGTGCCGCTCGGTGCCGACGATGTGCAGGCCGCCGGCGTCGACCACCTTGTCGTGCCGCAGCTGCCATTGCGCGCGCAGCTGCTCGCGGGTCGCATCATCGAGCTGCCCGGCGGCGGCCAGCTCGGCCTCCAGGTTGCCGCCGAGCACGATGTCGGTGCCGCGGCCGGCCATGTTGGTGGCGATGGTCACCCCGCCCGGCCGCCCGGCCTGCGCGACGATGTGCGCCTCGCGCTCGTGCTGTTTGGCGTTCAGCACCTCGTGGGGCACGTCCTCCTTGTGCAGCAGCCCGGACAGGTACTCGGAGGTCTCGATGGAGGTGGTGCCCACCAGCACCGGCTGCTGGCGCGTCACGCAGTCGCGGATGTCCTCGATGATCGCCTTGAACTTGTCGCTTTGCGTCAGGTACACGAAATCGGAATTGTCCTTGCGGACCATCGGGCGGTGGGTGGGGATCACCACCACCTCGAGCCCGTAGATCTGCATGAACTCCGGCGCCTCGGTGTCCGCCGTGCCGGTCATGCCGGAGAGCTTCTTGTAGAGGCGGAAGTAGTTCTGGAACGTGATCGAGGCGACCGTCTGGTTCTCCTCGCGCACGCGCACGCCTTCCTTGGCCTCGATGGCCTGGTGCAGCCCGTCCGACCAGCGCCGGCCGGGCATGGTGCGGCCGGTGAACTCGTCGACGATGATCACCTCGCCGTCACGCACGATGTACTCGACGTCGCGCTTGTAGAGCGCGTGTGCGCGCAGCGCCGCGTTCAGGTGATGCATCAGGCGGATGTTGGTCGAGTCGTACAGGCTCTCGCCTTCCTTGAGCAGTCCCGACTGCAGCATGAGCTGCTCGACGTGCTCGTGGCCGGTCTCGGTGATGTGCACCTGCTTGGTCTTCTCCTCCACGGCGAAATCCCCGGGTCCGTCCTCCTGCTTCTGCCGCGTGAGCCGCGGCACCAGCTCGTTGATGCGCAGGTACAGCTCGGTGCTCTCCTCGGCGGGACCGGAGATGATGAGCGGCGTGCGCGCCTCGTCGATGAGGATCGAGTCGACCTCGTCGACCACCGCGAAGCTCAGGCCACGCTGCACGCGGTCCTCCAGCCGGTAGGCGAGATTGTCGCGCAGGTAGTCGAAGCCGAATTCGTTGTTGGTGCCGTAGGTGATGTCGCAGGCGTAGGCGGCGCGCTTTTCCGGCGGGCTCTGGGCGTTCTTGATCACCCCGACGGTGAGCCCGAGGAAGCGGTAAACCGGGCCCATCCAGTCTGCGTCGCGCTGCGCCAGGTATTCGTTGACGGTGACGATGTGTACGCCCTCGCCGGCGAGCGCGTTGAGGTAGGCCGGCAGCGTCGCCACCAGCGTCTTGCCCTCGCCGGTACGCATCTCGGCGATCATGCCCCTGTGCAGCGTCATGCCGCCGATCAGCTGTACGTCGAAATGGCGCATCTTCAGCGTGCGGCTGGCGGCCTCGCGCACCACGGCGAACGCTTCCGGCAGCAGCTCATCGAGCGTCGCCCCGTCCTTCAGGCGCTGGCGGAACTCCGCGCTCTTCGCCCGCAGGGCCTCATCGCCGAGCTGCTTCGTCTGGGCCTCGAGCGCGCTGGCGGCGCGCACCTGGCGGCCGTAGCCCCGCACGATGCGCTCGTTGCGGCTGCCGAAAACACGGGTAAGAAGCTGGCGCAAGATGAAGGCTCGCTAGGTAAGGCAAAAACGGCTTTGGCCGTAGGTACTTGGCGTACCCCACAGGCCCGAAGAGGCGGCGTATTGTACGCAATTTGACGCCCCGAGCGCCCTATTGGTTCGGCCACCGGGAATTCAAGTCCTCGCCGCGGGTGAGCACCACCGTGCTCGGGGCGGCGCTCGCGGTGGGGTTACGTGGTGAGATGTCGCGCGGACGCGCGACGCGGCGGATCGCGGCGGGCGCGCTTTAGCGGCCGATGAAGGAGAGCGGGTCGACCTGACGACCGTTGCGCAGCACTTCGAAGTGCACGTGCGGGCCGGTGGAGTGGCCGGTGGAGCCCATGAGGGCCACCGTGTCGCCGCGCTTGACGGTATCGCCCACGCTGACCAGCGTGCGCTCGTTGTGCGCGTAGCGCGTGATGAAGCCATCGCCGTGATTGATCTCGATCAGCTTGCCGTAGCCGGCGCGCTCGCCCGCCCAGGTCACGACGCCGGCGGCGACCGCCATCACCTTCGATCCGGCAGCGCCCGCGAAGTCGACACCCTTGTGAAATTCCTCGCGCCCGTCGAAGGGGTCGGCGCGCTCGCCGAAATAGGAAGAGATGAAGCCCGCGGCCACCGGGCGCCCTTCCGGGTGGATCTCCGCCTTCAGCTCGCGGGCCAGGATCACGTTCTCGAGCGCGGCGAGCTGTGATTCGCGCTGCTCCACCCCCTGCTCGAGCCGCCCCAGCATGGCGGACAGGTCGGGGATCTGCGCGCTCTCGCCCTCGCCGTCGGTCTCCGGGCCGCCGCGCGGCGGATCGCGATCGAAGTCGAACTCGCGGCTGTCGATGTCGGCCATCTCGGTGAGGCGCTTGCCGAGGGCGTCGAGCCGGATCACGTGGGCGTTCATCTCACCCAGGCGCATGGCCATGGCGTCGACGCGCAGCTGCAGCTGCTGGCGCATGTCTGCGATCTGCTGTTTCTGCTGCACGAGGACCTGACCGAAGCGGTCGGTGTCGCTGAGTACCAGGCGCTGGTGGTTGTCGCGCCCGATCTGCAGGCCGACCGCGAAGGCACTGCCGAGGACGGCGAGCACTACCGCGGCGAGAACGCCGAGCGTCCGCGGGCGCGCGAGGTCGAAGCGCCGCGCCCGTCCCTCGCGTCTCGAAAGGAAGATGATGTTCATACGTCAAACTCCGGTCTGCGTTGCGCCGTCGACGGGTGACCGGAACCCCTCGCACGGACCAGGCTCGGGCGTGCATCGCCCTGTTTTTGCACAAAATCCCCCCAGAACGCTGGCAACCCCGCTGTCATGGCTCCTCGCTTTAGACCGGTGGCTTTGCGTCCCCGCCTTTCGACGGGTTTGCCGCAGCAGCTTTGAGGCAATATGCACAAGAAGATGGGTCGAAACAAGCGTGGCAAATCCCTGTTGAGGACTGCGGCAACAGTGCGCGCTCCGCGGGTTCATTCTGTTAAGGACCTGCTGGCCGCCGGCCTGCCGAGTTTGACGCACGTCACACATCAGGCCGCCCGGCAGGACTTCTGGAGCGGCTGGCTGCAGGCGCATCTGCCCGCACCCCTCAGCGCGCGGGTGTCGGGCGTGGCGCAGCGTGGCGGCAGGCTGGTGGTGTTCGCCGAGAGCGCGGCGTGGTCGGCGCGGCTGCGCTTTGCGCTGCTGGAGCTCGAGAGCGAGATCCACGCCGCAGACCCGCAAGTCACCGACATCGCCTCACGCGTGCGACCCCGCGCGTGAGTGCGTTGCGGGCGGGCGCGGCCCGCTGCGGTTGTTAACGCCGCGCGCCGCTCACGTGCCGCGGCATGCGGCGGCCTCAGCCTCCCGGCGGATGCAGCGCCGGCGCTTCGATGTAGGAAATGGGCGCGTCGGTGTAGCGCTCGAACACCACTTCCTCCCAGGTAGAGGCGTCGGCCAGCAGCGTGCGCAGCAGCTTGTTGTTGAGTGCGTGTCCGGACTTGTAGCCGCTGAACTCCCCGATCAGGCTGTGTCCGAGCAGGTACAGGTCGCCGATGGCGTCGAGGATCTTGTGCTTGACGAACTCGTCCTCGTAGCGCAGGCCATCCTCGTTCAGCACGCGGAAGTCATCGAGCACGATGGCGTTGTCGAGGCTGCCGCCGAGCGCCAGGTTGCGCGCGCGCATCTTCTCCAGGTCGCGCATGAAGCCGAAGGTGCGTGCGCGGCTCACCTCCTTGAGGAACGAGGTGGTGGAGAAGTCCATCGAGGCGCGCTGCGAACGGCGTTTGAAGATCGGGTGATTGAATTCGATCTCGAAGTTCACCTTGAAGCCATCGAACGGATCGAACTGCGCCCACTTGTCCCCGTCCTCCACCCGCAGCCGCTTCTTCACGCGGATGAAGCGCTTGGGTCGGTGCTGCTCCTCGATGCCGGCCGACTGCAGCAGAAAGACGAACGGACCCGCGCTGCCGTCCATGATCGGCACCTCGGCGGCGGACACTTCTACGATGGCGTTGTCTATTCCCAGCCCCGCGAAAGCCGACAGCAGGTGCTCGACCGTCGAGACGCGCGACTCGCCCTTGCCGAGCGTGGTGCCGAGCGTGGTGTCGCCGACGTTCTCCGCCTGGGCGCGTATGTCCACCGGGTGCGCCAGGTCGGTGCGGCGGAACACGATGCCGGTGTCGGCCTCGGCCGGCCGCAGCGTCATCAGCACCTTCTTGCCCGTGTGCAGTCCGACGCCCGTGGCGCGAATCGAATTTTTGAGCGTCCGTTGTCCGACCATTACCGACTTTTCAACGCCCCGACCGCAGTGCGGATGACAGGCGCAGCAAACGTGCCCCGGGCAGGGTGGCTAAGCACACGTCCCTGCCGGGGCGCTTTGACGTAAGGCGCGTTACCGTATCACATCAATCGGCCTGCCGTCGCAGGAACGCCGGGATATCCAGCAGCTCCTCCGGGTCGGCTTCCGCTCGCAGTCCGTCGCCAACGGCCCGCTGCCGCTGGACAGTGGGCTTGTCGAGTGCCGCGTAGTCGCTGGTCGAAAGAGGTTGGCGCCGCACCACGTGCATCGCCGGCTCCCCGCGCGGGTCGCGTTCACGCCCGGCGGCCGGCTCGCGCTCCCGTGCCGGGAGCGAAGCACGCCCTGCAGCAGCGGGCCTGCCGAGCCCGGTCGCCACCACCGTGACACGCACCTGGTTGGACAACTCCGGGTCGATGACAGTGCCGACCACCACCGTGGCATCGTCGGAGGCGAACTGTTTGACGATCTGGCCCACCTCCTGGAACTCGCCGATCGACAGGTCCATCCCCGCGGTGACGTTCACCAGGATGCCGTGCGCGCCGGCCAGATTGATCTCCTCGAGCAGCGGTGAGGACACCGCGGCCTCGGCCGCGGCGCGCGCGCGCCCCTCGCCGCTCGCCGCGCCCGATCCCATCATGGCCATGCCGGTCTCCGCCATCACGGTGCGTACGTCCGCGAAGTCGACGTTGATGAGCCCGGGTCGGGTGATCAGCTCGGCGATGCCCTGGACCGCGCCCTGCAACACCTGGTTGGCGGCCTTGAATGCATCGAGCAGCGTGGTCTGCGGACCCAACACCGTCAACAGCTTCTGGTTAGGAATTGTAATGAGCGAATCGCAGTACTTGCCGAGCTCGGCAATACCGTGATCCGCCACGTGACCGCGCTTGTTACCCTCCATCTCGAACGGCTTGGTCACCACCGCCACGGTGAGAATGCCGAGCTCGCGGGCCACCTGCGCCACCACCGGCGCCGCCCCGGTGCCCGTGCCGCCGCCCATGCCGGCGGTGATGAACAGCATGTCGCAGCCCTCGACGAGCTCGACGATGCGGTCACGGTCCTCCATCGCCGCCTGGCGGCCGATCTCCGGGTCGGCGCCGGCACCGAGTCCCTTGGTGATGTTGCAGCCGATCTGCAGCGCCGTCTTGACCTTGGCATGTTTCAGCGCCTGCGAATCGGTGTTGACGCACATGAACTCCACTCCGTCGATTCCGGACGAGACCATGTGCGCGACGGCGTTGCCGCCGCCGCCGCCCACGCCGATCACCTTGATGACGGCGCTCTGGCTGTACGCGTCCATCAGTTCAAACATGTTGTCGCTCCTTACGCAAATACAAACGGTTGGTTGAGTCGCTCTTCTCGCTCTGTCAGCTTCAAAAGTTTCCCTGGAACCAGGAACGCATGCGGTCGAGCACCGACTTGGCGGTTCCCCGGGAGCCCGCGCGGTGCGCGGGCAAGGCGTTGTCACGGGCGTAGAGCAACAGCCCCACGCCGGTGGAATAGATTGGATTGCGCACCACGTCCGACAGCCCCTGCACGCTCTGCGGCACGCCGAGCCGCACCGGCACGTGGAACACTTCCTCGGCCAGCTCGATCGCGCCCTCCATCTTGGCGCTGCCGCCGGTGAGCACGATTCCCGCGGCGATCACTTCCTCGAAGCCGCTGCGGCGCAGCTCCTCGCGCACCAGGCCGAACAGCTCCTCGTAGCGCGGCTCGACGATCTCGGCGAGCGTCTGGCGGGCGAGCCGTCGTGCCGGACGCTCGCCGACGCTCGGTACCTCGATGCTCTCGTCGGGGTTGGCGAGCTGCGACAGCGCGCAGGCATAACGGATCTTGAGGTCCTCGGCGTACTGCGTCGGGGTGCGCATCGACACGGCGATGTCGTTGGTCACCTGGTCGCCGGCGATGGGGATCACCGCGGTGTGACGGATGGCGCCGTTGGCGAACACCGCAAGATCGGTGGTGCCGCCGCCGATGTCGACCAGACACACCCCGAGCTCCTTCTCGTCCTCGGTGAGCACAGCGAAGCTGGAGGCGAGCTGCTCGAGCACCACGTCGTCGACGGTGAGCCCGCAGCGCTGGATGCACTTCTCGATGTTCTGCGCTGCGGAATCCGCGCCGGTCACGATGTGCACCTTGGCCTCGAGCCGCACGCCCGACATGCCGATGGGGTCGCGGATGCCCTCCTGGCCGTCGACGATGAACTCCTGCGGCAGCACGTGCAGGATCTTCTGGTCGGCGGGGATGGCGACCGCCTTGGCGGCGTCGATCACGTGCTCGACGTCGCCGTGGCTCACCTCCTTGTCGCGCACGCCCACCACGCCGTGGGAGTTGAGGCTGCGCACGTGGCTGCCGGCGATGCCGGCAAACACCGAGTGGATCTCGCATCCGGCCATGAGCTCGGCCTCCTCTACCGCGCGCTGGATCGACTGCACGGTGGACTCGATGTTCACCACCACGCCCTTCTTCAGCCCGCGCGAGGGTTGCGAGCCGAGGCCCAGCAGCTCGATCGCGCCGTCGGCGCCCACTTCACCCACCAGCGCCACGACCTTGGAGGTGCCGATGTCGAGTCCGACGATCAGGTTGCGTTCGCTACGCTTGAGCATCGTGGCCGCCGTCGTGGGTATTGTTATGGCCGGCGCCGCCGCGCCAGCCGATGGCGAAACCGTTGGTGTAGCGCATATCCACGTAGGTGATGTCCTCGGCGCGCTGCGTGACGAGCTTCAGCGCGGTGTTCATGAACTTCTCGAAGCGCTCGTCGACCTGCCGCCTTCCCAGGCGCACCGTGATGCCGTTGGCGAGATCGAACTCCCAGGCGCCGCGGGCATCGAGCCGCATCGCCGTGAGGCGCATGCCCGCCTGCATGAGCCGTCCCTCGGCGGCGAGATAGCGCTGCGCTACCAGCGATTCCTTGCCGTCCGGACCCGACAGCTGCGCCAGCTCCGGCGGCACGTGCCGCTCGTCGGTGGCGAACAGCTCGCCGCGCGTGTTGAGCAGCCCGCGCTCGCCCCAGCGCGCCGCCGCGCTCTGCTCGATCACCAGCACCGTGAGCCCGCGCGGCCAGGCGCGCTGCACGCTCACCGCATCCACCCACGGCAGGGTGTGGATACGGGCGCGCACCGCCGCGAGGTCCACCGACAGCAGCCCCTTGCCACGCACCTGCGCCCTGACCGCGCGCTCGACGTCGCCGGCCGCGACGCGCTGGAAGCGCCCTTCGACCGCGATCGATTCGATCGGCTGATTGAGCGCCCAGGCGAGCGCGGCCGTGCCGCCGCCGGCGAGCAGCAGCGTCGCGGTAACCAGCCCGAGCGCGCGCCAGCGGATCACCGGCAGGCGCCAGCGCCTGGCGGCTTGCGGTTTGCGGCGGTTTTTCGCTCGACCCAGCATGCTTTGGTCCCTTACCCGTGCGCCGGCGCGGCCGGCGGCGGCAGCGCGCGCCGCGTGAAACTCGTCTCGAGCACGCGCCAGGCAAGCTCCGCGAAATCCACACCGACGGCGCGTGCCGCCATCGGCACCAGGCTGTGGCTGGTCATGCCGGGCACCGTGTTGATTTCCAGCAGCAGCGGCCGGGCTGCAGCATCCATCATGAAGTCCGCCCGTCCCCATCCGGAGGCGCCGGCGGCCGCGAAGGCCGCGAGCGCCAGGCTCTGCAAGTGCGCCTCGCTGGCGGCGCCCAAGCCTGCGGGGCAGAAGTAACGCGTGTCGTCACGGAAGTATTTCGCCTCGTAGTCGTAGAAGGTGCGCGGCGTCTCGATGCGGATCGAGGGAAGCGCGGCTTCCTGCAGGATGGCGACGGTGTATTCCGGGCCCGGCAGCCAGGCTTCCGCAAACACCAGCGACTCGAGCTGCGCTGCCGCGGCGAACGCCGCCGGCAGGTCGGCGGCGCGCTCCACCTTCGTCATGCCGACGCTCGACCCCTGGGTCGCGGGCTTGACGATCAGCGGCAGCTCGAGGCGCTCGAGCGCGAGCTCGAAGTCCGCCTCCCCGCGCAGCACCACGAAGTCGGCGGTGGGCACGCCCGCGGCGAGCGCCAGGTGCTTGCTGCGCAGCTTGTCCATGCCGATGGCCGAACCCATGACGCCGCTGCCGGTGTAGGGAACGCCGAGATACTCGAGCGCCCCCTGCAGCGTGCCGTCCTCCCCGCCCGGACCGTGCAGCGCGATCCACACGCGCGTGAAGCGCTGCTCGATGAGCTGCGACAGCGGCTGGTCGCGCGGGTCGAAGGGGTGCGCGTCGACGCCGCGCAGGCGCAGCGCGTCGAGCACCGCGCGGCCCGTCAGCAGCGAGATCTCGCGCTCGCTCGAGTCCCCGCCGAACAGCACCGCGACGCGCCCGAAGGCGGCGGGTGCGCTCACGCGCTCGAGCCAGCGCGGGTCGTAGCTCAGGCGCACGGCTTAGACACCCCCACGATGCGCACCTCGGGGTGCAGATCGATGCCATGCACGCGCGCGACGGTGTCGTGCACGTGCGCGATGAGGCGCTCCAGGTCCTGCGCGCTCGCCTCGCCGTGGTTGATGATGAAGTTGGCGTGCTTTTCCGACACCGACGCACCGCCGATGCGGAACCCCTTGAGCCCGCACGCCTCGATGAGACGCGCGGCGTGGTCCCCGGGCGGGTTGGTGAACACCGAGCCGCAGCTCCACTCCCCGATCGGCTGGGTCTCGCGGCGCCGCTCGAGGAGTGCGCGCACCTCGCCGGCGTGGGCACCGGGGCGATGCTCGAAGGTGAGCTCCGCGCCGACGAACCACTCCTCGTCCGCCGGACCTTCCACCTGGCGGTAGCCGATGTGGTATTCCTGCGGCAGCCGCCGGCGCGTGCTGCCGCCACGGTCGATGGTCTCGACACTGCGCACGTGCCGCCAGGTCTCCCCGCCGAAGGCTCCGGCATTCATGGCGAGCGCGCCGCCGAGCGTGCCCGGGATGCCGGCGAAGAATTCCGCCGGTCCCAGCCCCCAGCCGGTGCACTCGCGCGCGATGCGCGCGCAGGCGGTACCGGCCCCGGCGCGCACGCTGGTCGCGTCGCTGCGCTCGAGCGCATCGAGCGTGCCGTGAGTGCTGATGACGATGCCCGGCACTCCGCCGTCGCGTACCAGCAGGTTGCTGCCGAGGCCGATCCAGTGAATGGCAACGCCTGCAGGCGCGGCGCGCAGGAACGCGGACAGCTCGGCCACGTCGCGCGGGTTGAAGAACACCTCGGCCGGGCCGCCGACGTGCCAGGAGGTGTGGCGGCTCAAGGGCTCGTCGCGGCGCACGCGCGCGCTGAACTCGGGGGCGAGGGCGAGGCTCATGGGGTCCCCGCGGGCAGCAGCTCGCCGAGCTCTCGCGGCAGCTGGTGCGCGATCGCGCTGATGTTGCCGGCACCCATGGCGACCACCACGTCGTCGCCGCGGATCACGTCACGCAGCGCCTGCGCGAGCTCCTCGACCCGCGCCACGAACACCGGCTCGAGCTGCCCGCGGCCGCGCACCGCGCGGCAGATGGCGCGCCCGTCGGCGCCCGCGATCGGCGGCTCGCCGGCGGCGTAGACCTCGGTGACGAGCAGCACGTCGGCCGCCGACAGCGCGGTGGCGAAGTCATCGATCAGGTCGCGGGTGCGGGTGAAGCGGTGCGGCTGGAAGGCGAGCAGCACACGCCGTCCGGCGTATCCCTGGCGCACCGCCTCGAGCGTCGCCGCGATCTCGGTGGGGTGATGGCCGTAGTCGTCGATGATGGTGATGCGGCCGACGGCGGTCGGCACATCACCGATGTGCTGCAGGCGCCGGTCGACGCCCTGGAAGGTGGCGAGCGCGCGCTGGATCGCCGCGTCCTCGACGCGCAACTCGCTGGCGACCGCGATGGCAGCCAGCGCGTTGCGCACGTTGTGCAGGCCGGGCAGGTTCAGGCTCACCGCCAGCGGCGCCGCCGCGGCCCGCGTCACCTCGAAGCGGGTCTGCACGCCGGCGGGGCGCACCTTGACCGCGCGCATGTCGGCGCCGGCATCCAGTCCGTAAGTGAAGGTCGGGCGGCCGACCTCCTGCAGCAGGCTGCGCAGGTGCGCATCGTCGGCGCACAGCACCGCGAGCCCGTAGAACGGCAGGTTGTGCAGGAAGTCGAGGAAGCTCTGCTTGAGGAGACCGAAGTCGCCGCCGTGCGTCGCCAGGTGGTCGTTGTCGATGTTGGTGACGACCGCGATCACCGGCTGCAGGTGCGTGAAGGAGGCATCGCTCTCGTCGGCCTCGGCGACCAGGTAGCGCCCCGCGCCGAGGCGGGCGTTGCTGGCGGTGCTCTTCAGGCGCCCGCCGATCACGTAGGTGGGATCCTCGCCGCCTTCCGAGAGGATGCTGGCGAGCAGACTCGTGGTGGTGGTCTTGCCGTGGGTGCCGGCGACGGCGATCGAGTAGCGGAAGCGCATCAGCTCGCCCAGCATCTCGGCGCGCGCCACCAGCGGGATGCGCGCGGCGAGGGCGGCGGTGAGCTCGGGGTTGTCGCGCGGCACGGCCCCGGAGGTCACGACCACGTCGGCGCCGGCGATGTTCGCGGCCGCGTGGCCGATGCTGATGCGTGCGCCGAGGCCGGCGAGCCACTCGGTGACGGGGCCGGCGCGAAGGTCCGACCCCTGCACGCTGTAGCCGAGGTTCAGCAGCACCGCCGCGATGCCGCTCATGCCGCTACCGCCGATGCCGACGAAGTGGATGGTGTTGATGCGGCGCATGCGATCGCGCCGCTCGGGCGCGATGCGCCGCTCGACGCGCGCGGCTTGCGGGAGCTGCTGCCGCTCGCCGCTCATGCGGCACCGCGCGCCAGCGCGAGGCAGGAGGCGGCGAGCTCGTCGGCGGCGCGCGGCTTGGCGAGCAGCCGCGCGCGCTCGGCCATGGCGAGCAGCTTGCCGCGCCCGGCGCACAGGCGCTGCAGCTCGCTCGCGAGTCGCTCCTCGGTGAGCTCGCGGTCGGGGATCAGCACCGCGGCGCCCTCGCGCACCAGGTACTGCGCGTTGTAGGCCTGGTGATCGTCGACCGCACCGGGAAAGGGCACGAGGATCGCGGCCACGCCCACCGCGGCGAGCTCCGAGACGGTGAGCGCACCGGCACGGCAGATCACCAGGTCCGCCCAGCCGTACGCCTCGCTCATGTCCTCGATGAACGGCCGCACGTCGGCGCGCACGCCCGCCTGCGCGTAGCTGGCGCGCCCGGCATCGATCCAGCGCTCGCCCGACTGGTGGCGCACGTCGAAGGCGAGCCAGGCGGACAGGCGCTTCAGCGCAAACGGCACGACGGCGTTCAGGCGCGCCGCGCCCTGGCTGCCGCCGATCACCAGGATGCGCACCGGGCCGACGCGTCCGGCAAAACGCACTGACGGCGGCGGCAGCGCGCTGATGTCGCGGCGCACCGGGTTGCCGATGACCCTGGCGTGCACGTCGCGGCCGAAGCTGCCGGGAAACGCCTCCAGCACCTGCCGCGCGAGGTGCGCCAGCAGGCGGTTGGTGAAGCCGGCGATCGCGTTCTGCTCGTGTATGACGAGCGGGTGGCGGGTGAGCCACGCCGCGACCCCGCCCGGCCCGGTGACGAAACCGCCCAGCCCCACTACCACGAGGGGCTGGTGGCGGCGCATCACGGCGAGCGCCTGCAGCAGCGCGCGGCTCAGGCGAAACGGCGCCGCCAGCCAGGTCATGAGGCCCTTGCCGCGCAGCCCGCCGACCGACAGCTGCTCGATGGGAATGCCCTCGGCCGGAACGACGCGCGCCTCCAGGCCGCGCGCCGTACCGAGCCAAACCACTTCCAGCGACTGCTCGCGCAGCAGCCGCGCGAGCGCCAGCGCCGGGAACACGTGACCGCCGGTGCCGCCGGCCATGATGAGCACCGGCCGGCTCACGCGGCCTCCCGCACGGTGGCGGAGCCGCGCGCCGCCGCGCTCGCCTCGTGGTACACGCGCAGCAACAGCCCCACCCAGGCGAGCGCCACGATCAGGCTCGAACGTCCATAGCTCATCAGCGGCAGCGTCAGGCCCTTGGTCGGCAGCACCCCCATGTTGACGCCGATGTTGATGAACGCCTGGATGCCCAGCCACAGCCCGAAGCCTGCGGCGAGATAGGCGGCGAACTTCAGGCCCGCATCCGCCGCGAGCCGCGAGATGCGGAAGGCGCGCCAGATGAGCCCGAGGAACAGCGCCAGGGTGAGCACCACGCCGAGCAGCCCGAGCTCCTCGGCGAGCACCGCGAACAGGAAATCGGTGTGCGCCTCCGGCAGGTAGAACAGCTTCTGCACCGAGTCGCCGAGGCCGACGCCAAGGCCCTGGCCGCGGCCGATGGCGATCAGCGACTGGGTCAGCTGGAAGCCGCTGTTGTAGGGATCCGCCCACGGATCGAGGAACGCGGTGAGCCGCCGCACGCGGTAGCTCGAGCTCACCGCCAGCGCGCCGAAGCCCACCGCTGCGAGCGCCATCATGGCGATGACGTAGCGCAGCCGCGCGCCGGCGAGGAACAACAGGCCGAAGCCGCTCGCGAACAGCACGGTCGCCGCGCCGAAATCCGGCTCGGCGAGCAGCAGGATGCTCGCCAGGCACAGCAGGCCGAGCGGCTTCGCCAGGCCGGCGAGCGAGGAGCGCAGCTCGTTCTCGCGGCGCACCGCGTAGCTCGCCACGTAGATGAGCACCAGCACGCGCGCGAGCTCCGAGACCTGGAAATTCGCGCCCGCCAGATGCAGCCAGCGGCGGCTGCCGTTCACCGCGTGGCCGAGGCCGGGAATCAGCACGATGAACAGCAACGCGAGCGCCAGCGCGAGCAGCGGCAGCGCCGCGCGCTCGAGCAGCTCGATGCGCAGCGAGAACATGAGCAGCGCGCAGCCCGCGCCGATCAGCGTGAGCAGCAGCTGCCGCTCGAGATAGTAGAAGGGCTCACCGGTATCCTGGCTGGCGATCGACACCGACGCGGACGTCACCATCACCAGCCCGAGCAGCATCAGGGCGAGAGTGAGCGCCAGCGTCACGGTGTCGAGGTGCAGCGCGCCGCTGCGGCCGCTGCTGCGCGCAAAACCGAGGCTCGCGGCTCCGGCGCTCATGCTGCGAGCTCCTGCACGGCCTGGGCGAATACCCTGCCGCGCTGGGCGTAGTCGCTGAACATGTCGAGGCTGGCGCACGCCGGCGAGAGCAGCACCGTGTCCCCAGGGTGCGCCGCGTGCGCCGCGGCCTGCACCGCCTGCGGCAGCGTCGTGCAGATCTCGAGCGTGCACACCCCGGCGAGCGCGCGCGCCAGCCGCGGCGCATCGCGCCCGATCAGCACGGTGTGCCGCACCTTGCCGCGGAACGCGGCGGCGAGCGGGCTGAAGTCCTGGTTCTTGCCTTCGCCGCCGGCGATCATCACCAGGGGACCTGGCATGCCGGCGACTGCGGCGAGCGTCGCGCCGACGTTGGTGCCCTTGGAGTCATCGATGTAGGTGACGCCGTTGACGGCCGCCACCCACTGCGAGCGGTGCGGCAGACCGGCGAACTCGGTGAGCTCGGCGAGCATCGCCGCCCGCGGCAGGTTGAGCGCATCGCCGAGCGCCAGCGCGGCGAGCGCGTTGGCGGCATTGTGCGCCCCGCGGATCTTGAGCTGCGCCACCGGCAGCAGCGGTTCAGCGGCGTGCATCAGCCACCACTGCTGCGCGTGCATGGCGAGCGCGTAGTCGGCGCCGACGCTGGCGCGCAGCGAGAAGCTGAGCGTGCGCGGCGCGGCGTGCGGCATCGCCGCCACCAGCGGGTCGTCGAGGTTGATGACCGCGGTGTCGCAGCGCGCGAAGATGCGCGCCTTGGCCGCCGCGTAGCTGGCGAGCGAGGGGTAGCGGTCGAGATGGTCGGGCGTGACGTTCAGCACCGTGGCCGCACGGCAATGCAGGGTGCGGGCGGTCTCCAGCTGGTAGCTCGACAGCTCCAGCACGTACAGCTCGGCGCTCGCGTCGAGCAGCTCGAGCGCCGGCGGCCCGAGATTACCGCCGGCGCGCACCTTGAGCCCCGCGCGCTGCGCCATGCGCGCGAGCAGTGTCGTGACGGTGCTCTTGCCGTTGGTGCCGGTGATGCCGACGACCGGCGCCTGCGCGGCACGCGCGAACAGCTCGATGTCCCCGACGATCTCCAGTCCGCGCCGCCGCGCGGCGTCGAAGAACGGACCCGCGAGCGGCAGGCCCGGGGATACCACCACGCACAGCGCATCCTCGAGCAGCGCCGGATCGAGGCCGCCGAGGCGCACCGGGATGCTGGCGTCGAGACGCGCGAGCTCCGGCAGCTGCGGCGGCGCGGCTCGCGTGTCGGTCGCCGCCAGGCGCCAGCCGTGGGCGTGCAGGTAGCGCGCGCACGACAGCCCGGTGAGCCCGATGCCTGCGATCACGGCGTATGGCGCCTGCGTACTCATCGCAGTTTCAGTGTCGCCAGGCCCGAGAGCACCAGCAGCAGCGAGATGATCCAGAAGCGCACGATCACCTTCGGCTCCGCCCAGCCCTTGAGCTCGAAATGATGATGAATCGGCGCCATGCGGAACAGGCGCCGGCCGGTCAGCTTGAAGGACGCCACCTGCAGGATCACCGAGGCGGTCTCGAGCACGAACACCCCGCCCATCCACAGCACCACCAGCTCCTGGCGCACGATCACCGCCAGCACGCCGATGGACGCGCCGATCGCCAGCGCGCCGACGTCGCCCATGAACACCTGCGCCGGGTAGGAGTTGAACCACAGGAACCCGAGCCCCGCCCCGGTGAGCGCCGCGCAGAAGATGAGCAGCTCGCCCGCGCCGCGGATGTCGGGGATCTGCAGGTAATGGGCGAACACCGCGTTGCCGCTCACGTAGGCGAAGATGCCGAGCGCCGAGGTCACCAGCGCCGCCGGCATGATCGCCAGTCCATCCAGCCCGTCGGTGAGATTCACCGCGTTGCTCATGCCGACAATCATGAGATAGGCGATGGCGATGAAGCCGAAGGCGCTGAGCGGCTCGTGGAAGCTCTTGACGAACGGCAGGAACAGCGTGGTCTGCGCCGGCTCGGTGGCGGTGTAATAGAGTGTCGCGGCGCTCGCCAGCCCGGCGAGCGACTGCCACAGGTACTTCCAGCGCGCGGCGAGCCCGCGCGGATTCTTCACCACCAGCTTCAGGTAGTCGTCGTAGAAACCGATGAAGCCGAAGGCGAACGTCACCCCGAGCACGGTCCACACCAGGCGGTTGGATAGTTCCGCCCACAGGAAGGTGCTGACCAGGGTGGTCACCAGAATCAGCGCGCCGCCCATGGTCGGGGTGCCGGCCTTGGGCAGGTGGCTCGCCGGCCCGTCGTCGCGCACCACCTGGCCGATCTGGTAGCGCGACAGGCGCGCAATCATCGTGGGTCCGATGATGAGCGACAGGCCGAGCGCGGAAACGGTGGCGAGGATCGCGCGGAACGTGAGGTAGGTGAACACGTGCAGGTGCGCACCCGCGATGCGGCCGCCGAACTGTTGTGTCAGCCAGTACAGCATCAGTGCCCGCCCCCGCCGCCCGCGGCCACTCCGGTGAGTGCGTCCACCACGCGCTCGAGGCGGTTGCTGCGCGAGCCCTTGATGAGCAGGCGCAGCTCGCTGCCGGCGTCGCTGAGCGCGGCGCTGAGCGCGGCCGTGAGCGCCGCGGTGTCGGCGAACCACTGCGCCCCGGCGCCGAACCCGGTGACCGCGCCCGCCATCAGTGCGCCGGTGGCGTACAGCCGCTCGATCCCGGCGGCGCGTGCGAACTCGCCGATCTCGGTATGTGCCTGCGGAGCGAACACCCCGAGCTCGGCCATCTCGCCGAGCACCAGCCACTTGCGCCCGTCGAGCGAGGCGAGCACCTCGATCGCCGCGCGCATCGAGCTGGGGTTGGCGTTGTAGGAATCGTCGATCAGCCACGCGCCGCTCGTGGCACGCTTGAACTGCAGCCTGCCGGGCACGGCGCGCACCTCGGCGAGGCCCGTCGCGATGTGCTCGAGGGTGGCGCCGGCGCTGGCCGCGGCGGCGGCGGCGGCGAGCGCGTTGGCGACGTTGTGCGTGCCCCCGAGGCGCAGCTCGATCGCAGCCGACCCCTGCGGGGCGGTGAGCCGGAAGTGCGTGTGGAAGCCCGCCGCCCCGACCGCGGTACGCACCTCGCTGGCGCTGAAATCCGCTGCGCTGCGCAGGCCGAAGCTCACCACGCGCGCCTGGGTGAGGCCGCGCCACAGCGGCGCGAACGCATCGTCGGCGTTGATCACCGCGGTCGCCGGCGGGGGCAGCGCCGCGACCATCTCGCCTTCCGCGCGCGCCACCCCCTCGAGGCTGCCGAAGCCCTCGAGGTGCTCCGCGCCGGCGTTGGTGATCATGCCAACCGAGGGACGCGCCAGAGAGGCGAGCGCAGCCACTTCACCGGGGTGATTGGCGCCCATCTCGATGACCGCGAAACGATGCTCCGGGGTAAGCCGCAGCAGCGTCAGCGGCACGCCGATGTGGTTGTTGAGATTGCCGCGCGTCGCCAGGCAGTCGCCGGCCTTGCCGAGAATCGCCGCGGTCATCTCCTTGGCCGTGGTCTTGCCGTTGCTGCCGGCGACCCCCACCAGCGGCCCGCGAAAGTCGGCGCGCCAGGCGCGCGCCGCGCGCGTGAGCGCGGCCTGGGTGTCCGCGACCACGATCTGCGGCAGCGACACCGGCTGCAGCGTCTCGACCACGGCGCCCGCGGCCCCGGCCGCCTGGGCGGCGGCGACGAAGCGCTGCCCGTCGAAGCTCGCCCCCTTGAGCGCCACGAACAGCTGCTGTGGTGCGAGCGTGCGCGAATCGCTCACCACGTCGCTGTACGCGACGTCCGTGCCGTGCAGCTGCCCGCCGCAGGCGCGCGCGAATTCGGCGAGCGTGCGCTTCATGCCGGCCGCCTCGCGAGCTCGTCGGCGACCACCGCCTGGTCGCGGAACGCGCGCCGCTCAGCGCCGACGATCTGGTAGTCCTCGTGCCCCTTGCCGGCGATCAGCACCACGTCGTCGGGCGCCGAGCGCTCGAGCGCGACGCGGATGGCGAGCGCGCGGTCGTGCTCGATGGTGAGCGGGGCGTGCGGCGTGATGCCGGCGAGGATGTCGGCCACGATGCGCCGTGGATCCTCGCTGCGAGGGTTGTCGTCGGTGAGCACGATGTCGTCGGCGAGCTCGGCCGCCACGCGGCCCATCAGCGGGCGCTTGCCGGCGTCGCGATCGCCGCCGCAGCCGAACACCACGCGCAGCTGGCCGCGGCAATGCAGGCGCGCCGCCTGCAGCGACTTGGCGAGCGCGTCGGGCGTGTGCGCGTAGTCGACGATGGCGAGCGGCGTCAGGCCGCGGCCGCCGAACATCTCCATGCGCCCGCTCGCCGGCCGCACCCGCGCCAGGGCCTGAGCCGCCGCGGCCAGCGGGATCTCCCACCCCAGCAGCACCGCGAGCACCGTGAGCGCATTGTCGACGTTGAACTCGCCGATCAGCCGCAGCGGCAGCTCGACGTCGCCGAAGCTCGACTCCACCGTCACCGCAAGCCCCGCCGACTCGGGCCGTACCTGCGTGGCGCGCACGAACTGCGCCCCGGAGGGGAGCGCGGTGCCCGCCGCGGCGCGCGTGGTCACGATCAGCGGCGCCGCGGCAGGCGCGGCGGCCAGTGCCGCGCCGAAGGCATCGTCGATGTTGATGATGCGCCGCGCCAGCCCGGGTGCGGCGAACAGGCGCGCCTTGGCCGCGCCGTACGCCTGCATGGTGCCGTGATAGTCGAGATGATCGCGGGTGAGATTGGTGAAGGCTGCGGTGTTGAAGCGCACGCCGTTGACGCGCTGCTGGTCGAGCGCGTGCGAGGAGACCTCCATGGCGATGCAGGCGGCGCCCGCGGCCAGCAACGCCGCGAGCTCGCGCTGCACCGTGACCGCATCGGGCGTGGTATGGCGCAGCGGCGCGAGCCCGGGCGGCACTCCGACCCCGAGCGTGCCGAGGTAGGCCGCCGGACGCCCGCAGCGCTGCAGCGCCTGCGCCAGCAGCCACGCGCAGGTCGTCTTGCCGTTGGTGCCGGTGATGCCGGCGATGGTGAGTTGCTGCGAGGGGGCGCCGAAGAAGCGGTCGGCGATGATACCGGCACGCGCGCTGAGCTCGGGCACCGCGGCGACGAAACTCGCGGCACTGAGCGCGGCCGGCGGTGCAGGCGCGCCGTCGGGCTCGTACAGCACCGCACGTACGCCGCGCGCGAGCGCTTCGCCGGCAAACTCGAGCCCGTGATGCGTGCGCCCGCGGCAGGCGAGAAACAGCGCGCCGGGGCTCGCCGCGCGGCTGTCGAGCGTCACGTCGCTCACCGTGAGCTGTGACGGCACGCTCGCGAATCCCGCCACCAGCTCGGCGAGCGCACGCGGCGTGGGGACGAAGCTCACCACGGGGCTCATCGCAGCGCCGCCGTGCGCACGTTGCCGAGCGCCGGACCTGCGGGCAGCTCCTCGGGTGCGTTGACCGGCTGGTCGGGCGCCACCGCCAGCAGCCGCAGTGCCTCGCCGACGATGCGGGAGAACACCGGCGCTGCCACCTGGCCGCCCATGTGCTCTCCGGCGTTCGGCTCGTCGATCACCACCACCGCCGCCAGGCGCGGGATGCTCGCCGGCGCGACGCCACCGAACACCGCCATGTAGCGGTCGGTCGAGTAGCCGCCCGCGGTGGCCTTCCAGGCGGTGCCGGTCTTGCCCGCAACCCGATAGCCCGGAATCGCCGCGAGCTTGCCCGTGCCCTCCGCGGCCACCACCGACTCGAGCATTAAGGTGAGCTCGCGGCACACGCTCTGATCGAGCGCGCGATCGCCGGGCGGTGGGGTGGCGACGCGCAGGAACGACACCGGGCGGGCGACGCCGAAGGCGCCGATGGTCGCGTAGGCATGCGCCAGCTGCAGCGGCGTGACCGACAGCCCATAGCCGTGCGACATCGTGACGATGCCGATGGGCCGCCACTGCGAGTAGTTGGGCAGGAGCCCGGCGGATTCCCCCGGATAGCCGCTGGTCGTGACCTGGCCGAAGCCGAGCGCGCTGAGCGTCGTCCAGATGTCCCGCGGCGGCAGCGCGAGCGCGATGTGCGCCATGCCGACGTTCGAGCTCCTGGCGAGCACGGTGGCGATATTGATGGCGCCGAGATTGTGCTCGTCCTCGAAGATCTTCACGCCGACCTTGAAGTAGCCGGGCGAGGTATCGATGACGCTGCGGCTGTCGTACTTGCCGGAAGCGAGTCCCGCCGCCACGAAGAACGGCTTGATGGACGAGCCCGGCTCGAAGATGTCCGTGGCGGCGCGGTTGCGGTAGGCGCTCGCCTCGATCTGGTCGCGATCGTTCGGGTTGTAGGCGGGCTGGTTCACCATCGCCAGCACTTCGCCGGTGACGACGTCGAGCACCACCGCCGAGCCGGCTCGCGCGCGCTGATCGCGGATCGCCGCCTTGAGCTCGCGGTAGGCGAGGTACTGGATGCGCAGGTCGACCGACAGCACCAGGTCGCGCCCCGGGCGCGCCGGGCGGATGCTCTCGACGTTCTGCACGATGCGGCCGTAGCGATCCTGGATGACACGCTTGGCGCCGTCCTCCCCGGCAAGCCAGTGATCGAAGGCGAGCTCGAGCCCCTCCTGACCGGCATCGTCGACGTTGGTGAACCCGAGCAGGTGCCCGCTCACCTCGCCCGCCGGGTAGTAGCGGCGGTATTCGCGCGAGGTGTACACGCCGGGGATGTCGAGCGCCTTGATCGCCTGCGCCTGCGCGGGCTGACGGTGGCGCGCGAGGTAGAGGAACTCGCGGTCGAGATTGCTGGTGACGCGGCGCGCGAGCTCCAGCGGGTCGAGCTTCAGTGCCGCCGCGAGTCGCGGGATCTGGTCGTTGGCGAGGGCGAGCTCGCTCGGATTGACCCACACCGAATCCACCGGGGTGCTGACCGCCAGCGGCTCGCCGTAACGGTCGGTGATCGTGCCGCGATGCGCGGCGATGTCGAGGACGCGCGAGAAGCGCGCATCGCCCTGCCGGGCGAGAAAGCCGTGATCGACCAGCTGCAGGTCGACGGCACGCCACAGCAGCCCGAGGGCACACAGGCACAGCAGCACCAGCAGCAGCCCCGCGCGCCAGCGGAACGACAGCGGTGCCCCATCGCGTGCGCGTGCCTTCATGGGGAAACGATCTCGATGTCCTTCGGCGGCGGCATCGCCATGTGCAGCCGGGTGCTGGCGACGCGCTCGACGAAGGCATGCGTGGCCCAGGCGCTCTGCTCGAGCTGCAGCTGGCCCCATTCGATCTCCAGGTTGTCGCGCCGCGCGTTGAGCGCTTCCAGCTGCACGAACAGCTCGCGCGCGCGGTGCTTGCACCAGATCGCCCCGGCCGAAGAGCCGAGTACCGCCACCCACAGCAGCGGCACCGCGAGCAGCAGCGCGCGGCGGCTCATGGCGCCCGCTCCGCCACCCGCAGCAGCGCGCTGCGCGCGCGCGGGTTGCGCGCCAGCTCCGCCGGCGCCGGGCGCAGCTTGCGGCCGATGAGCTTGAGACGCGGCCGCGCCTGCGCCGGGATCAGCGGCAGGTCGCGCAGCGCCGGATCGACCTGCGACTCGCGCTGCATGAAGCGCTTCACCGCGCGGTCCTCGAGCGAATGAAAGCTGATCACCGCGAGTCGTCCGCCGGGCCTGAGCACCTCGAGTGCGGCGGCGAGGCCACGCTCGAGCTGCCCGAGCTCGTCGTTGATGAACATGCGCAGCGCCTGGAAGGTGCGCGTCGCCGGGTGCTTGCCCGGCTCGCGCGTGCGCACCGCGGCTGACACGATCGCGGCGAGCTCCCCGGTGCGGGCGATCGCTTGCGTGCGCCGTGCGGTGACGATCGCCTGCGCCACGCGGCGTGCGAAGCGCTCCTCGCCGAAGGTGGCGATCACCTGGCGTATCTCGTCGAGGCTCGCGCGAGCGAGCCACGCTGCGACAGGCTCACCGTGCGTCGGGTCCATGCGCATGTCGAGCGGACCATCGGCTCGGAAGCTGAAGCCGCGCTGCGGATCGTCGAGCTGCGGTGAGGACACGCCAAGGTCGAACAGCACGCCGCTGCAGGGGCGCTCTGGCGCGTTCGCCGGCACGAGCGTGGCGAGATCGGCAAACGACGCGTGGAGGAGCGTAAGCCGCACTTCGCCGGTAAAGCGGCGGCGGCCGGCCGCGACGGCCTGCGGATCGCGATCGAGTGCGAGCAGACGGCCTTCTCGACCCAGGGCCTGGAGTATGAGTGCCGTATGACCCCCACGCCCGAACGTCGCGTCGACATAGTAACCGCCTGCTTCCAGGGCCAGCCCGTCGAGCGCCTCCGCGGCGAGCACGGGTGTGTGCTCATCCACGTTGCGAAGCGGTACCCCCCGCCCCCCTAAGTGCTCGTGTCACGGGCTTTGTGGCCCAGCCAACCTCGCCGAACTACAGCGACAGGGAATCGAGCTCGGAGGGCAGATCGCTCGGGCTTTCCGCGTTCGCGAGCCATGCGTCGCGCCGCTCGTTCCAGCGCGCCTCGTCCCACAGCTCGAAGCGGTTGCCCTGGCCGATCAGCATTCCGTGCCGTCCGAGCTTCGCGAACTCGCGCAGCTCAGGCGGCAGCAGCACCCTGCCGTGCCCGTCGAGGGGCAGATCCGTCGCATGGCCGACCATCAGCCGCTGCAGCCTGCGCGCGGTCGCGTTGAGGCTCGGCAGACTCATCAACTTGCGTTCGATCTGCTCCCATTCGGGCAGGGGATAGATGAGCAGGCACTGGTCCTTATCGACGGTCACGACCAATTTCCCCTGGGCGATTTCGTTTATCTGCTCCCGGTAGCGGGTGGGCATGACCATCCGCCCCTTGTCGTCCAGGGTGATTTTTGTTGCACCGCGAAACATGACCTGTAGGGCGGATTTACGCCCATTTGCCCCCACTTTCTCCCACCGGTCGCCACTATAGGAATCGCGGACGAACTATGTCAATTGGAAAAGTGAGAAATTCGTCGCATTCCCAACGACTTATGTAGAAATTCACAGTGGCCGCCTCGCCCGCGAGCACTTTCGTTGTTAGCAATCAGCGGCTTGGCGGAGGAACCTTATACAGTTCCTGAGGGAATCCGGGGCTGTGGAAGACTCTCACGAGGCCTCGAACGCATGGCGGATCCACTCGATGCGCGGCTGCCCCGCATCCGGATCGCTCACCACGATGACATCGAAGCGCACCGGCAGCCGTGCCAGCTCGCGGCGCTGCTGCAGCAGCTGGCTCGCCGCGCGCACGATGCGCCGCTGCTTGGCCGGGGTAACGCTCGCGGCCGCACCGCCGTAGGCGTTGCTGGCGCGCGTGCGCACCTCGGCAACAACCAACACACTGGCGCTGCGCGCCACGATGTCGAGCTCACCCGCGCGGCGGCGGTAGTTGCGCAGCAGCACTTCGCAGCCCGCCTCCTGCAGGAACTGCGCGGCCAGATCTTCCGCGCGACCGCCGCTTTGCCCGCGTCTGGCCGTCACTGCGCAGCCGGCAACACTCGCAGCTCGCCGTTGTGCACCTGCGCCCAGTCGAGCTCGCGCTGCACGCGCCGCTCGGCGTCGACGCTGAGTCGGCCGGTGAGTCCCTCGACGCTCACGCCCGCTGCAGCGCCCGACTGGCGCAGCGCCTGCGCGAGGCGGAAGGCATCGAAGCCGAACGCGAACAACCGGCCGCGGTACGGTCCACCGGCCGGCCACGCCTCGCGCGCGGCCGCATGCACCGCATCAGCAAGCTGGCCGCCGAGTATCCACGGCATGTCGGGAAACATCAGTCCGTCGAGCTCGTCGTTGGCGCGCGCGTCGGGCTCGAAGGCATCCGAGGTGGCGTAGGTTGGAATGTCGCCGGCGTAGTGGAAGCGCAGCTGCGGGCGCAGCAGCCGCTCGATGTTGGCCTGGGCCGGCGCGAAAATGAACTCGATGTCGTTGCGCCGCCGCGGCTCGAACTGCAGCTTCGTGCCGAGGATCGACTCGAGGCGGTGGTAGCGCGCCTGGCTGTCGCTGATGCGCAGCACGTCGGTGATGGCGCCGGAATAATCGGTGCGCGCGCTGTCGATCTGCGCGGTGGCGAGCAGCATGCCGCCGCCGGCCTCGAGCTCCTGGCGGAAGGCGCCGAGCACGCGCGCGCCCCAGTCACCGGCGGGCACCAGCGCGATCCCGCGGCGGTGATGGTCGTCCAGCACACGCCGTGCGGCGAGCCGTGCTTCGTTTTCCGGCGACAGCGCGTACTGGAAGAACTGCGCCGGCGCCGGCCGCTCCGCCGGCAGGTAATTGAGCGCCAGCAGCGGCGCGCGCGCACCCGGGAAGTCGGCGGCGGCAATCACCTCTTCGCGCGTCAGCGGGCCGACGATGAACTGCGCTCCGGCGCGCGTCGCCTGGGTGAGCGCCTCGGCGACGCTCATCGTCCCGGTGTCGTAGACGCGCACATCCGGGCGCTGGCCCGCCGGGCCCTGGTAGTAGGCGGTCATGAATCCGTCGCGCACACTGGTGGCGGCGGCGGCCGCGCGCGAGCTGATCGGCAGCAGCAGCGCGATGTGCGGCAGCAGCTCGCCGGACGGCGCGATCGCCACGGCGGGCGCAGGTCCGGCGGCGAGCGCCGCCGCCCGCGCCTGCAGCTCGCGGTAGCGCGCCGCGGCGCCTGCCTCGCGCGGCTCGGGGATGGCGCGCAGCTCGCGCAGCGCCTGCTCGCGCTGGCCGCGATCGACCGCCAGCTCGACGTTCAGCAGTGCGCGCTCGTTCAACTGCTGCGGCGGCAGCGCCGCGTCGGTGGCCGCAAGTGCGCGCGCCGCCTCCTCGGTGCGCCGCGCGGCGAGGTAATCGCGCCCCGCGTGCAGCAGGAATTCGTTGCGCTCGGCACCGGTGTTCTGCGCCGCCAGCGCTTCGTAGACGCGGGCCGCGCCCGCAGCGTCGCCGGCCTGCTCGAGTGCCGCGGCCCGGTCCACCGAGGGCGGCGGCCCGGCGCGCTCGCTCAGGCTCGGGCACCCGGCAAGAGTCAGGGCCGCGAGCAGCACGCAGGCACGGCGGACGGTCGGCAGTTGTGGCATCGGTTGAAGAGCCTCTCGCTGGCGGGCAGGATGGTGAGCCGTGAGGCTCGGATTATAGTGGCCAGAACAAACGGACGGCTGCAGGTGGTGGCCACGCCGATCGGCAATCTTGCGGATCTGAGCGAGCGGGCGCGGGCGGCGCTCGCCGGCGCCGACGTGATCGCGGCCGAGGACACGCGGCACACCGGCGCGCTGCTCAAGGCCGCCGGCATCGCGCGGCCCCTGGTGTCGCTGCACGCGCACAACGAGGCGCGGCGCACGCCGGCGCTCCTCGCCCGCCTCGCCGCCGGCGCCGAGGTTGCGCTGGTGAGCGATGCCGGCACGCCGCTGCTGTCGGATCCGGGATTCGAGCTGGTGAGGCGCGCGGTGCAGGCGGGCTTCACGGTGAGCGCAGTCCCCGGTCCCTCGGCGATCACCGCGGCGCTCGCCGTGGCGGCGCTGCCGACCCATCGCTTCTGCTTCGAGGGGTTTCTGCCGGCGCGCGCGCGCGAGCGCCGCGCGGCGCTCGCCGCGCTCTCCCGTGAGGCGCGCACGCTGGTGTTCTTCGAGGCGCCCCATCGCATCGCCGCTACGCTCGCCGACCTCGCGCAGGAGTTCGGCGCCGAGCGTCCCGCGGTCGTGGCCCGCGAGCTCACCAAGGTGCACGAGACGGTCTACCGCGGCACGCTCGCCGAGCTCGCGGCGCGCGCGCGCACCGAGGCGAATCTCGCGCGCGGGGAAATCACGCTGGTCGTGCACGGCGCCGCCCCTGAGGCCGCCGGCGTCGACGAGCGGCTGCTGCGCCTTGCCGTGGACCTCCTGGCGAAGGAACTGCCTCCGGGCAGGGCTGCTGCGATCGCCGCCGCACTCAGCGGCGCCTCGCGCTCCGCGGCGTATGCCCTCGCGACCCGCGGCACCGCTGCGGCCAGCGAGGAAGAGGCTCCCTGAAGGGTGCGCCGCGACGCACCGCCGCCTGTACGGGGGGACGACCGCCCCCGCCGGCCCACCGCGCCGTTTGACTTCGGCGTGGGCCTCTTTATTGTGGCCCTCGAGAGTCGGCCGGGCAGTCGCTGTTTCAGCACGAACGCTGGGGCGGAGGAAAGTCCGGGCTCCGGCGGATCAGGTGCCAGGTAACGCCTGGGGGGCGTGAGCCCACGGAAAGTGCAACAGAGAGCAGACCGCCCAAGTCCCTCGCGGGACCGGCAAGGGTGAAACGGTGCGGTAAGAGCGCACCGCGTCGGTGGCAACACGCGACGGCACGGTAAACCCCACCTGGAGCAAGGCCAAATAGGGAAGTCGCCTCAAGTCCCTTACCGGACGAAAGGCAGCGTCGATCCGCGCGCGCTTCCGGGTAGGCCGCTAGAGGTCCGCGGCGACGCGGATCCCAGAGGAATGATTGCCCTCGACAGAACCCGGCTTACAGGCCGACTCTTTTTTACGCGCTGCGCGCGGGATTCAACGGGGTTCGCAGGAGCGAACCCCGTCCGTGTAGCTAAAGACAATAGAGGGAAGACGGAGACGCTGCGCGCGAGTGCCGACTACTTGACGACCTTCAGCTGCGGGCGGCGCGGGCCGCCCTCTTCCGTTTGCGGCCCCTGGCCGGGCGGGGGACCGAGGTCCTGCTCGGAGAACACCATGCCCTCGCCGGTCTCGCGCGCATACACGCCGAGCACTGCGCTCACCGGGAATCGCACGTGGTGGATGACGCCGGCGAACCGCGCATCGAACTCGATCTCGTCGTTGCCGAGCCGCAGCCGCTGGGTCGCCCCCTCGCTCAGGTTGAGCACGATCTTGCCGTCCTTGACGTAGGCGCGCGGCACCTCGGCGCCGTCGCGCCCCGCGTCGACGATCACGTGCGGCGTGTGACCGCACTCGCTGATCCACTGGTGCATGGCGCGCAGCAGGAACGGGCGTTTGGGCAGGGGCTTGTTCATGGTCACAGCAGCCGCATCTCCTGCTCGCGCTCGGACAGGGCTTCACGGAATGCCGGGCGCGCGAACATCGCGTGCGCGTACTTCTCGATCGGCTGCGCCTGGGGCGGCAGATCGACCTCATAGTACGGCAGGCGCCACAGGATGGGCGCGATCGTCGCATCCACCAGCGAGAACTCGTCCGACAGGAAGAACGGCTTGACCTTGAACAGGTCAGTGCTCTGCAGGATGGTGTCGCGCAGGATCTTCTTGAGTTTCACCGTCTGCTTTTTGTCGGGCTCCTGGTCGATCTGGCGGGCGAGCCCGTACCAGTCGCGCTCGATGCGGTACAGCGCCAGGCGAAACTGCGCGCGCGTCACCGGATCGACCGGCATCAGCGGCGGATGCGGGAAGCGCTCGTCGAGATATTCGATGATGACGCGCGAGTCATACAGCACCAGGTCACGGTCGACCAGCGTCGGCACGCTGTGATAGGGGTTCAGGTCGAGCAGGTCCTCGGGAAAGCGTCCCGCCTCGACGCTGACGATGTCGATGCTGATGCCCTTCTCCGCCAGCACGATCCGTGTGCGGTGGCTCCACGGGTCGGCGGGGGCGGAGAACAGCGTCATGATGGATCGTCTGCTCGACAACTTTCCGCTCCTGCCAGCCGTACGCCGGCGCCACGGCGTCGCGCGCGCCAGGCGCGTGGGCGGTCAGTGTACGTCTTTCCAGTACTCGCGCTTCACCTGCCAGGCGAGCCAGGTGAATACCAGCAGGAAGAGCACCACCCACACGCCGAGCGCGCGCCGCGCAACCTGCGTCGGCTCGCTGACGTAATCGAGGAAGTTCACCGTGTCGCGCACGAAGCTGTCGTACTCGGCCGCGCTCATGCCCCCCGGGGCGATCGGCTCGAAATGGTCGAGCGTCTGCTCCGTGCCGGCCGCGGCCCCCCCGCCCGGGGCGGCGCGGAACGCGGCGCGCTTGAGCCCTTCGAGGTCCGAGAGCACGTCCGGCATGGCGGTGGCCGGCAGGCGCAGGTTGTTCGCGCCGGTCGGGCGCGCGGGGTCGACGTAGAAGGTCTTCAGGTACTGGTAGATGTAGTCGCGCCCGCGCGCGCGCACCATCAGCGACAGGTCGGGCGGAGTCTTGCCGAACCAGGTTTGCGCATCCTTGGCCGGCATGGCGGTGAGAATGTAATCGAGCACGCTGTCGCCCGGCGGCAGCAGCTCCTTCTGCAGCAGCGCCTCGGGGACGCCCAGGTCCTTGCCGAGGCGCGACCAGCGCTCGTACCTGAGCGAGTGGCACCCCAGGCAATAGGCGACGAAGTTGCGTGCCCCGCGCTGTACCGAGGCCAGGTCGGCCACGTCGGTGTCGGCATGCCAGCTCTGCCAGTCGGCGCCCGGTTTGCCGTCGGCCTCATCCGCCGCCCACGCGCTACCCGGGAGGAGCACCGCCGCCCATAGCAGCGACGCCGCCAGCAGCCGCCTGCGCCCGCCCCACCCGCGCACGCTGCGATCCGGTCCGCTGCGGCCTGCGTCAGTGCGCATGGTAGGTCACTCTGTCAGGGACGGGCCGCACCTTCTCGAAACGGGTATAGAACGGCATACCGATGAAAAACAGGAAATAAATGAGCCCGAAGATGCGTGCCAGCACCACGTAAAGCCCCTGCGGTGGCTGCATGCCGAGGTACCCGAGCCCGATGACCGACACGGTGAACAGCGTGAGCGCCGTGCGCGACATCCACCCGCGGTAGCGCATCGACTTCACCGGCGAGCGGTCGAGCCAGGGCAGGAACAGGAACGCCGCTACCGCCAGGAACATCAGCAGCGCCCCGAGCCCCTTGCTGGGCACGGCACGCAGGATCGCGTAGTAAGGGGTGAAGTACCACACCGGATGGATCTCAAGCGGCGTGGACAGGGGATTGGCGGGCTCGAAGTTCTCCGGCTCGAGGAACAGGCCGCCGAGCGTCGGCACGAAGAACACGACGATCGCGAACAGCACGAAGAACACACCGACGCCCATGAGGTCCTTGACGGTGTAGTAGGGGTGGAACGGGATGCCGTCCAGTGGTTTGCCGTCGCGGCCGAGCTTGTCCTTGATCTCTATGCCATCGGGGTTGTTCGAGCCGCTCTCGTGCAGCGCCACCAGGTGCAGCGCCACCAGCAGCAGCAGCGCGAGCGGCACCGCCGCGACGTGTAGCGCGAAGAAGCGGTTGAGCGTCGCATCGGCGATCGCGTAGTCGCCGCGGATCCACAACACCAGCTCCGGGCCGATGCCGGGGATCGCGCTGAACAGGTTGACGATGACCTGGGCACCCCAGAAGGACATGTTGCCCCAGGGCAGCACGTAGCCCATGAACGCCTCGGCCATGAGCGCGAGGTACACCAGCATCCCGAGCAGCCATAGCAGCTCGCGCGGCGCCTTGTAGGACCCGTAGAGCAGCGCGCGGAACATGTGCAGGTAGACGACCACGAAGAACGCCGAGGCGCCGGTGGAATGCAGGTAGCGAATGAGCCAGCCGTAATTCACCTCGCGCATGATGTATTCGACGGAGTCGAACGAGGTGAGCTCACCCGGCTTGTAGAACATGGTGAGGAAGATGCCGGTCACGAGCTGCAGCACCAGCACCAGCAGCGCGAGCGAGCCGAAGAAGTACCAGATGTTGAAGTTCTTCGGCGCGTAGTAGCCGGTGAGCTGAGTCGTGATGAACTCACTGATCGGCAGGCGCTTGTTCAGCCACGCCCACAGGCCCTTCCCCGCCCCCGGCGCGGTCTCCGCGCCGGCCGGCGCAGCGCCGGCGGTCTTGGCGCTCATCAGGCCGTTCCTTTCTCGTCCGCGCCGACCACGAGCGTGCGCACGTTCGGATAGTAATAAGGTGGAATGTTCAGATTGATCGAGGCGGGCGAGCCGTCGAATACCCGGCCGGCGAGATCGAAGCGCGAGCCGTGGCACGGACAGAAGAAGCCGCCGGGCCAACTCGGGTACAGCTCACCCTTGTCGAAGCGCTGCTTGGGCATGCAGCCGAGGTGCGTGCAGATGCCGATCAGCACCAGGAACTCCGGCGAGCGCGAGCGCAGGTCGTTCTTCGCATAGGCGGGCTGGTCGGAGTCCTGGGACTGCGGGTCCTTGAGCTCCGCGTCGTGCCCGGAGATGCGCGCCACCATGTCGGGGGTGCGCCGCACGACGAATATCGGCTGCTTGCGCCATACCGGCGTGGCCATCTGGCCGGGCTCGAGCTTGGACAGGTCGAACTCGACCGGGGCGCCCTGGGCGCGCGCGCGCTCGGAAGGCGCCCAGGACTCGAGGAACGGCACCGCCGCAAACACCGCGCCAAGCGTGCCGGTGGCGATCGTAGCTCTCGTCAGGAACTTGCGCCGGCTCAGGTCGACTTCGTCGTCGGCGAGGACTGCATGATCCGCCATCCAACCGTCTCCACTTCTCGTTCGCGTCCTGCACATCGCGCAACGAGCGTGCGTACGCGCGATTTCGTACCTTGCCGGGGGCGGCGCATTATACACAAACATCTATCCCCTCCCGGGCGTGCCAGGACCTGGCATGCGCGAGGGTTTCCTGGAGTTGCGGCGATGCTCAGGCGCCTGGGAAGCGCATTGGTGTTCGTGGCCGGATCGGTCGTCGGGGGCCTCGCCCTCGCCTTCCTGATCGTGGCACTGCGCCCGGAGCTGATCCGCGGCGCCACCCGGGCAGCGGCGCCCGTGCCGCCGGTACCGCTCGCGGCGCCGGCGCTCGAGCGCGACAGCTACGCGGAGGCGGTGCAGCGCGCCGCGCCGGCAGTGGTCAACGTCTATACCAAGCGGCTGGTAACCGAGCGGCTCGCCCCCTCCCTCGGGGAGCTCTTCGGCCAGTACATGCCGCGCTACCGGCAGCGCATCGAGCGCAGCCTCGGCTCGGGCGTGATCGTGGACAAGGACGGCCACATCGTCACCAACCACCACGTCATCGCCAATGCCGACTCGATCCGCGTGCAGCTCGCCGACGGCCGCGTGGCGGACGCGCGCATCGTGGGCCGCGACCCGGACACGGATCTGGCGGTCCTCAAGATCGACCTGTCGCCGCTGCCGGTCGCCACCTTCGGGCGCTCGGATCAGCTGAAGGTCGGTGACGTGGTGCTCGCGATCGGCAATCCGATCGGCTTGTCGCAGACGGTGACGCACGGCATCGTGAGCGCCGTCAGCCGCCAGCAGCTGGGCATCGCGCCGCTCGAGGACTTCATCCAGACCGACGCTGCCATCAATTTCGGCAACTCGGGGGGCGCACTGGTCGACGCCAGCGGGGCGCTGGTCGGCATCAACACCGCGATCGTCGCCAAGAACATCGGCGTCGAGGGCATCGGTTTCGCAATCCCCGTGAACATGGTGCGGGGGGTGCTCGGCGACATCGTCGCCCATGGACGCGTCATCCGCGGCTGGATAGGCATCGTGCCGGAGGATCTGCCGGAGGAGCAGGCGCAGCAGCTCGGGCTCGCGCAGCCGGGTGTCATCATCGGCAACCTCTATGTCGGCAGTCCGGCGCAGCGCGCGGGGCTGCAGCCCGGGGACCTGCTGCTCGGCATCGACGGGACCGCGCCAAACAGCGCGCAGGATGCGCTCGGGCGCATCGCCGGCCGCGCGCCGGGCAGCACGGTGGTGCTGCGCGGAATGCGCGACGGGCGCACCTTCGAGGTGCACGCGCAGATCGGCGAGCGACCGGGCAGCGGCTGAGCTCCGATGACGACACTCGTGACGCAGCGCTTCGCATCGCGTGCCGCCCTCGACCGGGCACTCGAGGAGCGCCTCGGGCGCTCGCTCGGCGCGCGCAACCCCGCCGCCATCATGCTCGCGGGCGGCACCACACCCATGCCCGCCTACCGCGCACTCGCGGCGCGCTGTCCGCCGCACGATGCGGGGCTGCGGGTGCTGTTCAGCGACGAGCGCTACGTGCCGCCGGATTCCGCGGCGAGCAACTACCACCAGTCCCGTCCGCTGCTCGATGCGCTGGCGCTTGCCCCGCAGGCACTGCTGCGCGTGCGCACGGAGCTCCCCCTGGCAGAAGCCGCCCTTGATTACGAGCGGCGCTTGCGCGAACTGCTCACCAGCGGTACACCCGTGACGCTCGGGCTGCTGGGCCTCGGAGGCAACGGCCACACCGCCTCGCTGTTCAGCGCCGCCGACCTCGAGCGCGCGCGCGGCCGGCTGGCGCTTGACGTGCAGCGGCCCGATGGCATGGCGGCGGTCAGCGTCACGCCGGAATTCCTCGCCGTCGTCGCACAACCGCTGTTCGTGGTCGCCGGCGGCGACAAGCGCGCGGCCGTTGCGGCGCTCATTGCGCAGGATGCGAACCTCGTCGCCTGGCGCGCGGTGCAGGGCTGCCCGCAGGTGGAGCTGTGGCTGCATGAGGACTAGGATCGCGGGCAATGTTCCTCCAGATTGAGAACTTTCTAGAGCCGCAGGAGGTGCAGGCCATCGCGGAAATCGCCGGTCAGGCGAAGTTCATCGACGGCAAGCTCTCCAACCCCCACAACGTCACCAAGGACAACGCCATCGGTGACAACACCGACCCTATGGCCCGCAAAGCCGCCCAGATCGGGCTGACTGCGCTGCAGCGCAGCGAGGAGGCGCGGAACTTCGTCTTTCCGCAGCGGGTGGCGGTGCCGACGCTGCTGCGCTACGACTCGGGCATGAAGTACGGCCCGCACATCGACGCGGCGTTCATGCCGGTGGGCCCGCAGCCGTTGCGCTCGGACGTGGCCTGCACCATGTTCATTTCCGCCCCCGCGGACTACCAGGGCGGGGAGCTGCTCATCCACCTCGGCACGGAAACCACCCGCATCAAGGGCAATCCGGGCTCGGTGGTGTTCTACCCGTCCACGCACGTGCACCAGGTGGTGCCGGTGAGCGCCGGACAGCGCCTGGTGCTCATCACTTTCATCGAGAGCCAGATACCGGACGCGATGCAGCGCGACCTGCTGTACGCGCTCGGCGAGGTGCGCGCGCTCGAGGGGCTGAAGATGGACTGGCGCAACCGTACCCAGCTCGAATACGTCATCGCCAATCTTCTGCGCATGTGGTCGAGGTAGGGACGCCCGCGGGGGTGCTGCGCGAGGCTGCCGGGCTGCAGAGCCAGGGCAGACTCGAGGAGGCGGTGAGCGCTTATCAGCGCGCCCTGGCGCGCTGGCCGGATGAGCCCGACGCCTGGTACAACCTCGGGCTGCTGCTGCGGCGCCTGCGCCGTTTCGAGGCGGCGCTCGATGCCTACGCGCAGGCGCTGCGCCGCGGCGTGAGCCGCCCCGAGGAAGTCCACCTGAACCGTGGCGTGATCTACAGCGACTGCCTGCGCCAGGACGCCGCCGCCGAGAGCGAGCTGCGCGCGGCGCTGGCGATCAATCCGGCCTACGTGCCGGCGTTGCAGAACCTCGCCAACCTGCACGAGGACCTTGGCCGGCGCGGCGAGGCACTGGCCGCCTACGAGCGCATCCTCGAACTCGACGACCACGCCTTCGAGACGCTCGCGCGCTATGCGCAGCTCACGGCCACCGCGGAAGAGGCGCTGCTCGAGCGGCTGCGCGCGGCGATCGCCCACCCGGCGGCGCGCGCTGCCGACCAGGCGAGTCTCGGGTTTGCGCTGGCGCAGCTGCTGGAATCGGCCGGCCGCTACGCGGAAGCCTTCGCGGCGGCAAGCACCGCCAACCTCGCCAGCCGCCGCAGCGGCGGGGCCGCCGCACGCTACGACCGCGCCGCGCAGGAAAACCTGATCGACGCGTTGATCGCCGCCTTCCCGCGGACCGGCGTGCGGACGCCGCCCGCGGTGGCGCGCTCCCCTGCGGCAACCGTTCCCGGGCTGCCGCGGCCGATCTTCATCTGCGGCATGTTCCGCTCCGGATCGACGCTCACCGAGCGGCTGCTCGCCGGCAGTGCCCAAGTGGCCGCGGGCGGCGAGCTCGACGTGCTCCCCGCTCTCCTGCGCAGCACGCTGTCACCCTTTCCGGCGGCACTGGCGGCCGCCGACGAGGCGGCCCTGAGCGGCCTCGCCGAGCGCTATCTGCAGAGCATTGCCGCGCTCTTCCCCGGCGCCGCCTGCGTCACCGACAAATGGATGGAGAACTTCCTCTACATAGGCCTGATTCGCAGGCTTTTCCCCGAAGCGCGCATCGTGCACACCACGCGCGAGCCGCTCGACACCTGCCTGTCGATCTTCTTTCTGCACCTCGATCCGCGTCTGCCCTGGGCGCTCGACCTGATGGACATCGGCCATTACTTCAGACAATACCGCCGGTTGATGGCGCACTGGCAATCGCTCTGCGGCGAAGCGATTCTCGAGTTCAACTACGATGAGCTGGTTCGCGACCCGCGGCCCGCCGCGCAACGGCTGTTCGCATTCTGCGGACTCGACTGGAACGAGGCCTGCCTCGACTTCAGCCGGCGGTCGGGCAGCGTAAAGACGGCGAGCGTCTGGCAGGTGCGCGAGGCGCTCTACCAGCGATCCTCCGGGCGTGCGCGTCACTACGCGCGCGAGCTCGGCGAGCTTGCCGCGTATCTCGCCGAGAGCCAAAGCTCCGCGAGCTAGCCTCGCGCGCAACGACACCGGCGCGCGCCGCGGCAATACGGGCCTGAGCGGGAGATGGAGTTCCACGGCGGACGTTCGCCCCCTCCAGCCCGTGCCGGGGTATGTGTTGCGCATCAGCAACATCTCTGCAGCTCATCCCCCGTAAGGCTGAAAACATCGCCACAGGGGGCGTGCTCGTCCCCGCGACAGGGTTGGCAACATAGCAACAGCGTGGTAATAATGCGGCCCACAAGTCCGCGGCAGCCCGAGGGAAGTGTCAGCCAAAGGGACGTGCGGGGGCGCCGCGACCGCTTCTTTTTACAATTCGCGAATTCATTTCAGAGGAATCAACACATGGCGAAAAGTCGCAGCTTGCAACAGGCGGTGCGCTTCGCACTGGCTACGGCGACGGCCGCAGCCGGGGTCTCAGCGCTGCACGCCCAGGAAGCACCGGCACCGGCAGCCGCCGCTGCACCGGTCGAAGAGGTGGTGGTCACCGGATCACGCCTGCAGACACCGAACGAGACGGCGATCAGCCCGGTCACGACGGTCTCCGCGGTCGACCTGCAGCAGACCGGCCTCACCCGTGTCGAGGACGTGCTGAACAACCTGCCGATGGTGTTCGCGGGCATGAACTCGACCACCTCCAACGGTGCGGACGGCACGGCCGTGGTCGACCTGCGCGGGCTTGGTGCTCAGCGCACCCTGGTGCTGGTGGACGGGCTGCGCTTAGGTCCCGGCTCGGCGCTCGGCGGACGCAACTTCTCGGACATCAACCAGGTTCCGGCTGCCCTCATTGAGCGGGTGGACATCCTCACGGGCGGTGCATCCGCGGTGTACGGTGCGGACGCGGTCGCGGGCGTGGTGAACTTCATCCTCAACACGCACTTCGAGGGCGTGCAGGTCAACGGCGGCTACCACTTCAACGAGCACGACAACAGCAACCAGGCGGGCATCAACCCGCTGGTCGCAGCAGATGATTTCAACGTGCCGTCGGGCCGAGTCGACACGGCGTTCGGCAAGAACGGGTCGATTCTCGTGGGCTCGAACTTTGCCGACAACAAGGGCAATGCGACCGGCTACGTCACCTATGACAACCAGGGTCCGGCGCTGCAGAGCCAGTTCGACTACAGCGCCTGTTCGCTGAGCGGCAACAACACCTACGCCCCGACGGCGCTCAACTGCGCCGGCTCCTCGACGTCGGCGAAAAACGGCGCGGGCGGCCGCTTCCTGCTCTACGGGTTCCCCAGCTACACCCCCTTTGGTCCGCCGCTCGGCTACACCGTCGATGGCTCCAAGGGCGGCCTGATGCGGCCGTTCTCGATACCCACTGACCTCTTCAACTACGGACCGCTGAACTACTACCAGACGCCGAACGAGCGCTGGACCGCCGGCGGCTTCGTCAACTACGACATCAACTCGCACGTGAACGTGTACACGAGCGTGATGTGGATGAGGAACTCTTCGGTGGCCCAGATCGCCCCGAGCGGCGACTTCGGCGCGGGCAATTTCGTGGCGTGCGCCGATCCGCTGCTGAACGCCTCTCAGAAAGCCGTATTCTGCAACCCCACGTTCCAGGCCGCGCAGAGCAACCCGGCCGAGACCTTCAATGGCGTCACCTACCCGGGCCTGGACGTCTACCCGCTGCGACGCAACGTGGAAGGGGGCAACCGCCAGGCGACCTTCCTCACCAACTCGGCGCGCGAGGTGGCGGGCATCAAGGGTGACTTTGGCGATGCGCAGAACGCCTGGACGTATAACGTCTACGCCCAGCACAGCACGGTGGACACCCAGTTCGGCAACCTGAACTACCTCAGCAACAGCGCCATCGAGCAGTCCCTGAACTGTCTGCCGGCGACGCCGGGCTCGAAGACCCCGATCTGCGGCGGACCCACCAACTCTCTGGGTGTCGGTTTCGGTCCGGGCGGCTCGTTCATCGGGACTTCGACCGGCAACACCGCCTTTGCACCCAACCCCAACATCGTCCCGTGGAATATCTGGACGCCGGGCGGGGTGACGCCGGCCGCGCTCACCAGCATCTCGATCCCCGAGCAGGCGCAGGGTACGGTCACCGAGTACGTGGCGGACGGCTCGATCACCGGTGATCTGGGCAAGTACGGCGTCAAGCTCCCCTCGGCCGACCAGGGCCTGCAGCTGAACGTCGGCGTCGAGTGGCGCCAGGACTCCTCGGACTTCGAACCCGATTACGTCTCGCAGCAGGGCCTCGCCGCCGGCGGCGGCGGTGCGACGGTGCCCCTCGCGGGCGGGTACACCGTGAAGGAAGCGTTCACCGAGATGCGTCTGCCGCTCATGCAGCACCAGCCCGGCGCCGAGGATCTGTCGGTGGAAGGCGGCTATCGCTACTCCAAGTACAGCGAGGGCTTCAACACCAACACCTACAAGCTCGGTCTCG
>Ga0210394_10000988_pt1 | contig 49476 bp, 69 predicted proteins | sample IncBWC12MmetaG_FD_160121 | JGI IMG/M metagenome (GOLD analysis project Ga0210394, IMG submission 160121) | Forest soil microbial communities from Barre Woods Harvard Forest LTER site, Petersham, Massachusetts, United States - Inc-BW-C-12-M | ecosystem: Environmental > Terrestrial > Soil >...
TTGGCGCCTCAAGCAGCAGATGGGCGGCGCGATGCGTCAGGCGGGAATCATCGCGGCCGGAGGCGTCTACGCGCTGCGCCGCCACGTCAACCGGCTCGCTGAAGACCACGTCAATGCGCGCCGGCTCGCCGAAGGTCTCTCGAAACTGCCCGGTGTGGCGCTCGATCCATCGTCCGTCGAAACCAACATCGTGATCTTTGAGCTGAACGGAGCCGTGGACGCGAAGCAGGCGTTGGAGGCGCTTCGTGCGCGCGGCGTTCGGATGGGCGCGATGGGCCCGAGGACCGTTCGCGCGGTGACTCATCTTGACGTCAGCGCGCCGCAGATCGAGCGCGCGCTAGAAGCGGCAGCGGACGCTTTCAGCGAAGCCCGGGACCTGCGATCAAGCTAGCCGGCGCGCTTGCCGCGCGCTCGCCGGGCCTTCGGTTTGCTCTTCTTTACGGCCACTCGCGTTGGGCCCTTGAGATTGAGCGCCACTGCAGCGCGGATGAGATCCTTCAAGGCCGCCTCATCGATCTTGTCGCCTTGGTGGATGTCGATGGCGCGCCTGACATTCCCGTCGAGGCTGGAATTGAACAGACCTGCGGGGTCCTTCAACGCAGCTCCCTTGGCAAATGTCATCTTGACGACGCTCTTGTACGTCTCTCCCGTGCAGACGATACCGCCGCGGGAAAAGACGGGAGTCCCCGCCGATGTTGGCTTCACCCACTTCCACTCTTCGACGATCTCAGGGTCTGCCTCGTATATGATTTCCCGCACTTTCGCGAGCATCTTCCCGCGCCAGTCCCCAAGTTCCCTGATCTTCGCATCGATGATTGCAGAGGCAGATTCCACTGCGGCGGCCTTTTTCATGTTTGGCTCCAACTGTCGCTTGCCCAGAGCGAATTTCGCGAAGGTTTTACCCTGAGTAACGAAGGGCTTGCCCTGAGGCACGAAGGACACCTAATTTAGCTGCGTTGACGGTAACCTGCAACCGTCGCAACTGAAAGCCTCTCCGGAAGACTCTTCTGGTTCGATAGCAGTTACGAAAAATTTAGTAACTTGCCTCGCGGGCATCGAGTGCTATATGTTCTGCGAATCGTCTGCCGGTAGAAAGGATCAACCCTATGCTTATGCCTCGTCTTCTTATGCCTCGCCTGGATCGTCTGCGGAAGACCCTTGCGCGGGCCCTCCGCCGATCACCAAAGATCGGTCTGGCCGCTGCATTCTTTTCACTCCTGGCTGTGTCGGCCAGCTTCGCCCAGGCCCCATCCCTGCCGGCGTTCCAAGAGACCGCCAAGAGCCCGAACTTCAAAGACGGCAAGGTGGTCCTCGAGGAGCGTCGCGTTCGGGCCTATACGTACCTTGGGGCCGATGAAAATATCATCCGGCAAACGCTCCAGCGGATCGTGAGGCAGGAAGGCGAAGCCCCCGGCGGGTGGGTCTACGAGTGGAGCGTCCTCGGCAAGTACTACGAGAACCGCGGCGACACGTTCGTCGAGACCGGAGCGCGGCATCCGGCGCTCGACGCCTACATGACCTCCAACGTCTACTACGCGCTCGCCTGGTTCCCGAGGATCAACTCGGAACAGGAGGCCAAGGCCTATGACGCACAGCTGCGCGTGTACCAAAAGGGCGGCAAGCTGTTCGACGTGCCGCTGGAGATCGTGAAGGCGCCGTACAAGGACGGTAATATCACCACCTATCTGCACAAGCCGTACGGAGTCGCGAAGCCGCCGCTCATCGTCTGGTACGGGGGCGTCGACCAGTACAAGGCTAACCACTGGCGCCCGATCCAGGACATGGTCGCCAAAGGATTTGCCGTCGCCACCCTCGACCTGCCCGCCTTCGGCGAGAGCAGGCAGTGGCCGCCGGATACCAAGGCGGAGGCCAATTTCGCCGTCCTCGATGCTTACATGAAGCGAGAGGACATCGATACCAAGCGCATCAGCTTCTTCGGGCAAAGTTATGGCGGAGCCGCCTCATTGCGGGCGGCGCTGCGAAACGATCCGCGTGTGAAGGCGATCGTGGCCATGTGCGCGGGCCTTCACTTGGGCGATAAGAACTCGCTCGCGCCTGACGCCAAACCCGGAGATAAGCTGATCAACGGGCCACTCCTCGTGGCCAACGGCACGCGCGATCCCGGGGCGCCCGTCTCGGACCTCGTGTCAACCTACCAGGCGGCCAAGCAGGGCGACCTGTGGCTGCTCGGCCGCGGTGAGCATTGCGCCGTGGAGTATTGGCCGGTCGTGATGCCACAACTGGCGGACTGGCTGATGGAGAAGATCAATCAGTGAATGGATGAAAACCAAGACCTGATCCGCAAACGGCCAGCCGCTGACCCCGTGGGAACAGAAAACACCCACCCCTCGAAAAACCGCGAGGGGTGGGGCACCCGCCATTCAACTCGAACGTCGTCGACACAACAATGTGGAACGGCGCGTTTCTTGAACTTAGGTTCGTATCGGGTGAGCGACACCGCCTCAATACCGCTCTGATGCGAAAATCTCGATTTCCTTGGGTTTGATGACGGGCTTAATGTTGCGTAGTTTTCGATTGTCCACAATCGCGGCGGGATCGACTGCGGCTATCAACTTTTTGGACGTGATCCAACTGTTGTTCCAAATAACGACGCGCTCGCCTTCAACGAGTTTGCACAGATTCTCTTTGTACGCGATACCGGAGCCAAAGGAATGGCTGATTCTCTGAAGCCAGACCTCCATGTGGCCGGTGTTCGGAAGCAGCGACAGCTTCGCGTGAATCTTTTTAATCACATCAACTCGTTCGGCGTTGGTCCTAAGAGTGCTTAGGAGCTTGCTGATGATCGCCGCACAAACCGGGAATGTGCGTGGACTGCTGTAGGCGATATCAACGGCAATGCTGATCAGAACACACGCATTCTGAATACGTTTTACATTGCTCAATCGCTCGTGGAAGTGCGCAAGAGCGACGGTAAGGCTCCCGGCATTTGGGAAGTCGATCCCGTGGGCGTGAATAACGAGCAGATGCTTCTGGAGGTTACGGTCCCCCTGCCTGCTACGGAGCCATGACAGCTTATCGGGTTTCAACGAGGCGCTGACGACTAGCGCTGACCCACCCGTTTTTGACGTGTTCAGTTTTAGGCCGAGGTCAATCAAGACTTCGGTTAGCGCTTTCAGGATTGCCTCGCCAACTCGCTGATTGTTCACAAATATTCTGTAGTCGTCACGGTATCGTAGGACACGATATTCCGTAACTCCGTCGGCTACTAGCCGTTTACTCAGTTCAAGATCAGCGTAACCAAGAATGAGTTCGGATATGAAATCCATAAGTACCGAGCCTTGCGGGATACCGTTCGTCTGTCCGTGTCGCATGTCTTGAATGTGCGCGTCAATGATATTGCCAATCAGTTTCGTATCTCCCCGTTCCTCTTTGGCCGTGGCTTTCCCATGAATCGCCCAAGCAATCGAATGCGTGTAGATCGCTGCGTAACATTCTGTGACGTCGGCGTGAAAGATGTGCCCATACTCTAGCGCCAATTCGATCGAGCCTTGTTCGATGCCCTGCCACCAGTTGAGAATTTGGGCTGCTTTGTCCCGCCGTTTCGATAATGATTGCAGCGGAATGCTTAGGCATTTGAAATTCGGTGGGCGCTGAAAGTCCTTGAATCGTTCGCAGATCACCTTCCAGTGATCCTTTGAGGTCATCTTCTCCACGAGCGAAATGTAGAGGGCCGGGTGAATTAATTGGAGCGGTCGCCAAGCATGTCGACCATCTTTATTCGAAAGCATGGCGTAGTTTACGCCCTCCTGGTATCGAGGTTTCCCCGCCATATTTGCGAGCGGCTTGCCAAGGAGCTCTTTAGAGACAGCAGAAAGCAGCTTGCCAAACTGGAAATAGACAGGCAAATCGACACTGCAATAGCTCTCTGGTTTAAGCAGAAACGCGCGGGCCTGCACGTTGGTCATTTCGAGAATGGCGCACTCGGAGGAGCGTCTTGAGATTTTTCGCTTGTTCGTCATCAAAAGCCAAACCCGCATGACGACGTTGTGACCTGCCTTTTGGCGGGTGGCGCACCCTTTGCAGTTTTCTCTCGACGAATGCACACGGTTTGATGATACCACTCCAGTACGTTAACGCCGAGTGACCGGCGCTATCCTTTTCCGGTTCGCTTTTCCGGGTGGCCGACCCCTTTCGGGCTTTCAAAGAGTCGGGCACCCGCCTTCCGGATAGCCGCCAATTCACTCGCGACTCAGTCGATCTAAGATGCCGCGGCATCGCCGGCGAAGGCCGGAACCGCCTTGGCCTGAGGACGCAGCAGGCGGGTGGGCCAGGTTTTGGGGTGGGTTGAATTTTCGGGTGCCGCACTCTTCACCGTTTCTGTGAAGGGGTGCGGGTTTTTCTTCTATCCGGAACACGCCGCACGCAACCAAAGGACAGATGGGAATCGGCCAGCGGGAGAGGGAGAATCGCGGATCAGGAAACCCGCACCCTTGAACACCGCAAGGATGCGGCACCCCAAGTTCAAATTCGCTCAACGGCTTGGCCACCCGCCCTGGATTTGAACTAGAGGGGTCCGACGGTTATGAAGGCAGAACGCTACGTAGGTGGCCCGCCTGCCTTTGTCTCGCTTCGTATAGCGCGGTTTTGGCTGGGATTCTGGAGTCAGGACCCAAATTGGACCTAAGTTGCCACGATTTCTATGGCCACGGTCCGTTGCGAACTCGCTCATAAATCACAAAACGCGCAGCCTTGGTCGACGAAGCCGGCGTATCAATGTCACGGCGCCACAACAAAATTCCTAATGCTATGCCCAAGAGCAAAATCCCAAGCAGAAAGGCCAGTTGCTGAAAGCGACCTGGCCAAATCATGTATTTGTCTTCTAGATCATACTTTTGTTCAGAAAGCATCACGGGAATACGCATATAAGCAAGAATGCCACCGATAATCGAAATTCCGAGGAGGCACCACGACAGTAATATCAGTACGCGTGCTGCGGCAGACATCGGGTAATCCTTTTTCAGCAGCTCGGCGCTAAAAACCAAGGCGCCCGTTCCTAGCGCAAGAAGGTAATTGACGAAATCGGCGGCCTTTTCCAGGCCAGCCTTATCTGGACCATTTTTGGTCACGGCTAGCACCACATGATATATGGGCAATACTTCTTCATAGACTTGCGCACGACATAACCGTCAATGGCCTTCCGGGCCTCCTCGAAGGCAATTATGTAGCCATTGTCGAGTACCTCCGTGACAGACATCTGCAGGCGTTCGATCGTAATTTTCCCGGCACGGAGCTCTCCGTCAACGTGATCCTGGTAGGGAATTGCAGGCTCGATGAGCGCTGTCCTGCCATCTTTGGTGACTGACATCTGCCGCGCACTTTCGAACTGATCGGCCGCCGAGTTCACGATGTATGCGAAATCCGCGAGTGGCATACTGGCTGAGGCCATCGGAAATCCTCCCAAGATATCGTCACGACTTCTTATCCTGTCAGTTATAAGACGATTTAGCTGACATTTCAACATCACGTGGGCCGGGTGGTCCGGGCTCGCAGGTGGATTTGGGGTGCCCCGCCCTTTGGTTTCTGAAGGGCGGGGATCTTGGCTTTGGCCCCCGCATGACCACGCAACCTGTGAGTTCAATCAGCGGCAAGCACATCAAAAACCCCCGCCCTTCACGACCGGAAGGGCAGGGCACCCAAAAGTCAAAATCACAAACGGCGCCGCCCCCTTGACGCCTCAACGGGCGAACCAGAAGGCTATAGCGATGAAGAGTGCCTGCATCGGGATGCGGAGCCACAGGTTCGTAGCGGGCTTGCCGCGAAGCGTTACGCCAGCGCGCGCGGCATGAATGTTCGTGGGCAAGACGGCCAAGAAAAAAGCGATCAATGCATATGCAGCGGCGCGCCGGAATTCAGGAAGGACAAGTCCGGCCGCTCCCGCGATTTCGCAGATGCCGGTGAAATAGACCATCGCTCGCGGCCACGGAATCGAAGGCGGAATCATGCGGACGAAATCTTCCTTCATGAATGTGAAGTGGGAGAAGCCCGTGAAAACGAGCATCAGGCTCAGAGCGTCACGAGCGGACGCTTGCCAAGTGTCAAAAGCGGAGATGCCCGCGAAACCGAGTCCCCTAAAAATGAGACCGGAGAGGACGAGGATGAACAGGACGACCACCTTACCTCCGCTCAGGCTGACATGAGAGTGGATGGCCTTACTGCGCACCCATCTCGGTAATGACAGCCCGCGTAAACTCCTGGGTCGTAGCCGTGCCGCCGACGTCGCGAGTCGTGTGCTTGCCCTCGCGGTACACTTTGTCGAGCGCCCCGAGAATCCGCCGTGAGGCATCGACTTCGTTCAAGTAGTTCAGCATCATAGCTGCCGACATCACAATCGCCGTCGGATTCGCGATCCCCTTGCCAACAATGTCCGGCGCGGTCCCATGAACGGCCTCGAACAACGCAGCAACGTCTCCAATATTCCCGCTAGGAACGACTCCCAATCCGCCCACAAGACCCGCCGCCAAATCGCTCACGACATCTCCATAGAGATTCGGCAAGAGCAACATGTCAAACTGCGCGGGGTTCATCACCAGTTGCATGCACGCGTTGTCCACAATCAGCTCGCCATATTCAATCTCCGGATATTTCTCAGCGACCGTGCGAATCGAACTCAGAAACAGGCCGTCGGAAAGCTTCATGATGTTCGCTTTGTGAATCGCGTGAATCTTCTTACGTCCATTCTTGCGCGCATATTCAAACGCGAATCGCGCGATCCGCGTCGAGGCGTGCTCGGTAATGATTTTCAGGCTCTCCACCACGCCGGGAACAACGGTGTGCTCCAGCCCCGCGTATAGGTCCTCCGTATTTTCCCGGACGATCACAAGATCCACACCCGACCAGCGCGACGCCACGCCCGCGACGTTCCGCACCGGACGCAAATTGGCATACAGATCGAGTTCCTTCCGAAGAGCCACATTGATGCTGGGAGGGCCTTGCGCGACCGCCGTGGCCATCGGCCCCTTCAGCGCGACGTGCGTTCGCCGTACCGATTCCACCGCTCGCTCGCGCGGAAACTCTCCCACGCGCTTCCCATCCTCCAGCGGCGCCGCAAAGACTTCCCACTCCACCGATACTCCCGACGCCTCCACGATCTGCGTGGCCGCCGCCGCGACTTCCGGGCCAATTCCGTCTCCGGGAAGAAGGGTGATCTTGTGAGTCATAGGCCAATCATCTTAAGGGAAACCCAAGAGCGGCACAACGCGCCGGCTCGCATGTAGCTTTCCATCGGCTCACTGCATCGAATGGTTGGGAAGGGAACAGGTTCATAGCCGAAGGGGATTGAGCCCTTGCAACCTGTGTTATAATGTTTTTGCACCAAATTCGCCGACACCGGCAGGGAGTGAAAACACAGAAATGATTACAGTTACTCCAGTGGCGACCACGAAAGTCAAAGAAATTATGGGCCAGCAGACTCCCGCGCCTGTAGCGCTCCGCGTGGCTGTCGTAGGCGGAGGCTGCTCGGGCTTCAGCTACCACATGGCGTTTGAGAATTCGGAGAACGCCACCGACAACGTCTACGAATTCGATGGACTCAAGGTCCTCGTCGATCAGATGAGCGAAATGTACCTCGAGGGCGTCTCCATCGACTACATCGAGACGCTCGAGGGTGCTGGATTCAAATTCAACAACCCGAATGTGAAGAGCACCTGCGGCTGTGGCAGTTCGTTCAGCGTTTAAGAACGCCGCGATCCTTCTCGGTTCGGATGAGTTTCACGATGGGCCTTTGCGATTTGTCGCGGAGGCCCATTTTTGTTGCCCACGCGCTCCGTCGCGCGTGTCTTGAATTCATTGCAATGCGCCATCTTGGCCCGTATTCTAGAGGGCTCTTATGAAAATCGCGCTCGCGCAGATCAATCCCACGGTCGGCGACTTCGCCGGAAACTCCGCCACGATTGTGGATTTTGCGCAGCGCGCCGCCGAACGCGGCGCGGATTTGGTCATTTTCTCCGAGCTTTGCCTGTGCGGTTACCTGCCGCTGGACCTGATCGAACGCCCCCAATTTATCGACCGAAACGAAAGGGAACTGGCCTGCCTCGCGAAGCGGTTGCCCATCCCATCGATCGTTGGGTATGCCGCCCGGGCAAACGCGCCGACCGGGAAGTCCGCTTTCAACGCGGCCGCCCTTCTCGCCAACGGAAAAATTGAATTCGTCCAGCACAAGATGCTGCTCCCAACCTACGACGTGTTCGACGAATCCCGCTATTTTCAGCCCGCCAAGTTGCAAAAAGTGTTCCCGCTCGGCGGCAAAAACCTGGGTATCACCATCTGCGAAGACATCTGGAATGACAAGGCGTTCTGGGCCAAGCCGCTTTACGAGCGTGACCCCGTCTCCGAGCTCGTTGGCAAAGGCGCCAGTTTCATCATCAACATTTCCGGCTCGCCATATACTATTGGCAAGCATGGCTTGCGCCTCGACATGCTGCGCGCGCTCGCGAAATCCAGCGGGCTTCCCGTCGCCTACGTCAATCAAGTCGGCGGCAACGACAGCTTGGTCTTTGACGGCGGCAGCGTCGTTGTCCTCCCGGACGGACGAGTGCCCGCCCAAGCGCCCTCCTTTGAAGAGGACCTCGTTCTGTTTGATACGGAAACGGGCATGGGTGACCTTCACGGTGCGCCTGCGGAAGAAATCGAGCTTGTGCGCCAAGCCCTCATTTGCGGCACGCGTGATTACGTTTGCAAATCAGGCTTTCGCTCGGTCGTGGTGGGTCTGAGCGGCGGAATCGATTCTTCCGTTGTGGCGGCGATCGCCGTCGCCGCCTTCGGCCGCGAAAACGTGCTCGGTGTCTCCATGCCCGGCCCATATTCGTCCGGAGGTAGTCGGGCCGATGCCCGCAAGCTGGCGGAAAATCTAGGCATCGAGCTCCGCACAATTCCGATTGCTGATGTTTTCAACTCGTACCGCTCGGCCCTCGCCGACGCATTTCGAGGCCGTCCCGAGGACGTGACTGAGGAGAATTTGCAGGCCAGAGTTCGCGGAAATTTTTTGATGGCGCTATCAAACAAGTTTGGATCGATGGTCCTCAGCACCGGCAACAAATCCGAACTGGCGGTAGGGTACTGCACTCTCTACGGAGATATGGCCGGCGGCTTGGCCCTGCTTTCCGACGTTCCAAAAACGATGGTCTACGCGCTCGCGAATTTGATCAATCGCGAAAGGGAACTCATCCCCCTCGCATCCATCGAAAAGCCCCCGTCCGCGGAGCTGCGCCCAAACCAAACAGACCAGGATTCCCTGCCGCCTTACGATGTCCTCGACCGTATTCTTGAAGCGTACATAGAACACGTAAAGAGCCCGGCCGAGATCGCTAGCGAGTTCGGTTTCGAGCTTGAATTAGTTCGTTCGATCGCCAGCAAAGTCGACCGAAACGAATACAAGAGAAGGCAAGCCGCTCCCGGCCTGAAAATCACATCTCGAGCATTCGGCCTGGGCCGGCCGTTTCCCATCGTCCAAAAATTTATCCCTTAAGAGGAGACTCACCGTGACTCGCAAACTTCTGTTTGTCGCTACTTTCTTCCTTACAGCCCTCTCGGTCTCCTCGCCGTCTCAGTCGCCTCCAGCCACCAACGCAACATCCCCAACTTCCAACTCCCAAGAGTCGAAATCGGCAGAGACAAAGCCAGCGGAAGCCGGAAGCCTGGAAGCCCGGGTCGAGAAGTATTTAAGGAACCTCTACGCGTGGAACTCAGACTTCGACGTCAAAATTGGCGCGCCAAAGCCATCGCCAATCGCTGACTTATTGGAAGTTCCGGTGACCGTTTCAAAGGGGGGACAATCCGACAGCGCTGTCGTCTACGTTTCAAAATCCGGACAATACATGGTACGCGGAGAGCTGACAGATATTACGGTGGACCCTTTCGCCGATGTCGCCGCCAAGCTTCACGCCGGAAACGCGCCATCCATGGGCCCCGCCGACGCGAAGGTAACCCTGATCGAATTCGCCGACTTTGAATGCCCCTCGTGTCGCCAACTCGACCTGGTCCTGCGGGAACTCCTACCTAAGCACCCCGAAGTCCGCCTGGTCTTCAAACAGTTCCCACTAACCGAGATCCACCCCTGGGCCATGACCGCCGCGCTAGCCACCCAATGCGTTTATCAGCAGGATCCCGCCGCCTTCTGGAAAATGCACGACGCCGTCTTCGACGCCCAGGACACAATCACCCCCGAAAACGCCTGGGACAAGCTTCTAGAGCTGGCTACCAAATCCGGCGTCAATCCCGACACCTACAAAGCCTGCATAGCCAACCCAGAGACCGCAACCCAAGTAAAATCAACAATCGACGAAGGCCATGCCCTAAACATCACAGCCACCCCAACCACCTTCGTAAACAACCGCAGAGTAGTAGGCCCAGACAAGGCGATGTTGGAGCAAGACATCGCGTTCAATCTGACAATAAATGTTACATAATATAGCTTATCGGACGCAGCCGCATCATGACGCGTTCGGCTTCATTTGTCAAGATCGCCACGTCCCGCGTCTGTGCAAAAGCTGTTCGCCTTAGTTCGAAGCCTGGCTGCCGCTGACTTTGACGAGCATCACGGCGAACTCCGGCCGGAAGAGCGCCGCGAGGAGTTCGGTCGCCAGAGTTTCCGGGATCGCGCCCGGCTGGCCCGCGCGGCCGACCAGGTGGACCATCAGCTGATCGGGCGGCTTCACCACGAGCACGGCGAACGGCTGGAATTCGCCCAGGGTGGCGTCCTCGAGCTCGATCGTCATGCCGCCCTCTTCTTCTTGGCCGGCGCCGGCTTGACTTTTGCAGACGTGTGCGATTTCGGCTTCGCGGGCGTTTTGGCGACGGGCGGCGGCAGTTTGATCTTGGCGCGCTTCACGCAGGCCGCCAGCAGGCCCGGCCGGGGCGTCTCCCAGGTGCCAAAATACAGATCCTCGTCGGCGATCACGAGCCAGAGGATCCACTGCTCGACGTCTTCGATCTTCATTGCTTTCAGTCGCTTACGGACAGCACCCTCATAACCTTTACCGCCGTAATTCGTCTTGGCCGGTTCCCAGCCCATCGCCTCGCACAGCCGCTTGGCCTTGTTACTAATATGGTCGTGATCCAAACGATCGGCCATCCAGTCCGCGATCTTGCGCGTGTCGTCGTCCGTGACGACGATGCGCTTTTCCGTCAGCGCCTTAAACAGCCGGCCGCGCTTCGCGAGCTCCTCGCGCCTCTTGCGCTCTTTTTTCAGCTCGGCCGCGGGGCGCTTGTACGAGGAACTGCCCGCAGCCGTTTCCTGTTTCCAGTGGACCTTGCATTTCGGATTGACGCAGACAGTGAGCTGCTCGCCACGCCTGTGCTCTCGGCCGTTTGCCCAGCCGCCCTCCATCACCAGGCCGGCGGTCGCGTCCGGACAGCTGCCCGGCTTCGCTTCGTGCCATTTTATTTTTCCGAGCAGGCCTTCGCCGCCGCCATATTCGGCCGACAATTTCAGCAAACGCCCGCCCGCGCCCTTTTCCACGCGCAGGAGATGCGCCGCGAGCTTCGCTTCGTAGCAGGCGGGATCGAGACAGGAATCCTTCTCACGCTTCGGACAGGCACTACAGGATGCTGCCCGGGCGACGGACAGGAGCGTCGGGTCGTCGAGGTTCCAGGGCGCGCGTGTGAGATCGAGCTGAATCTGCTCCTTGATGAAATTGCCGAGCTCGCGTACGCTTCGGCCGAGGGGATTGTATCGTGTCGGCGCCGCTTCCCTCAGCGCGCGCGCCTGATCATTCGGCTGCAGGCGGGCAATCAGGATGGCGTGCCCGGGCGTGATCCTGTTCTCGACGAGGGCTTTCGCGGCATCGGGCGCCAGGTCGACCAGCTTGATGCGCTGGTACACATAACTCTGGCTCTTGCCCAGGCGCTTCGCGAGTTCGCCGACGTCGTATTTGCCGAGATCGAGCAGCTGCTTGAACCCTTGCGCTTCCTCGAGCGCCGTCAAGTCTTCGCGCTGCAGGTTCTCCATCGTGATGATTTCGAGCGCCGCGGTGTCGCCGACCTCCAGGACGAGGCATGGCGCGTCGCCGGCGCCGAGGATTTCCGCCACCAATTTAGCCGCGCGAAAGCGCCGTGCGCCGGCGAGGATCTCATAGGTCATGTCAGGCTCTGTGGCGGCTTTGGACGCGAGCTCGTATTTCCGGCGGCGAACGAGCAGCGGCGTGAGAATTCCCTTCTGCCGGATCGATTCCGCGAGCTCTTTCAGCTTCGCCGCGTCAAACGCCTTGCGCGGATTCATCGGCGATTCGCGCAGCTGTGCGAGCGGGATTCTCTGGATACCGGTGGAAACAGCGGCTAGCGAATCAGGCGCGTTCATGCTCATCGGTCGCCTCCCGCTTCAGCCGGCAGACCTTCGGCGGCCGTCCGTGTCTCCGGATCGCCGGCGACCCACCAGTGCCGGAAGGAGAGATGACAGCCCCGACAGAGATGCACCTCTCGCGATTCGTATTTGCTCGTCTGTGTGATGTGACCTTCCGGCACGAGAACCGTCATCTTGACCATTTCAACTGCCGGATCGGTGTGAGCCTTGTAGCTGCGATGACAGCGATCGCACGCCACCATCTGGTATTCCATCGTCAGAACCTCCTCAGCGTGTGTGGTAGTTCCTACCATATGCGCGGAGACTATGCCAGCGGCAGGGAACCTGTCAATCACTTTGTTTAGTTTGTATATCGGAGGGACGTCTTACGCGTTATAGGCCGGTAGGCGGGCTAACACCTGGCAGGGGTAGTTCGGGTCGGCGCCGCCGTTCCAGTGCAGCAGCGCGACGCTCTGCGCGTCTGGGATGGCTCCCACGCGCCGCACGATCCGGGCGAATCGCTTACAGCCGGCATCGAGACCCACCGGCGGATCGCACAGCTCGGCCAGGCTGACGCCGGTAAAGCCGTCCTCGCGAGCATCTTCGCCCATCACTTGCATCAGGCCCCAGGAAAACGATCGCGCGTACGCCTCGGTGGGCCGGATCTTGTCTTTCTCCTCGATCGGCACGATGTACTTCGAGAGGAAGCCCGGCTCGAAGCGAATTTCCCAGGGATTCCAGCTGGACTCCTGTTCAGCGATCGCGCAGACCAGGTCGCCATCCAGGCGCAGATGCGTGGGATCCTGACACGGATCCGGAGCATATTTGCAGCCCGGCTGCCGGCAGTAGACCATTGCCTTTTGGCGCGCTAGGGCGATCAGCTCCATGCGTTGAATCATCGAAGCATCTCGATGTGCCGCGGCTGATCCTGATAGGGCGGCCGATCCGTTTTCTGGAGATTCTGGATCGCCTCGGCAATGTGAACCCGGAGAGCACGATGCCCATTCTTAACTTCGCCATTCTGCTGAAAGCCGTCCGGAAACGACCGCCCGCAGCGGCAGACCACGCGATTCCCTTCCGCGCCGAACGTCGTCCCGCCATAGCGGTGCTCATCGAGCACCGCCACAATCTCCTCGAGCAGCAGCGGCCGCGGCAGCCGCTTGAAGCGCAGAATGTTAATCCAACTCATCCCAGTCTCTCGGCATCGTCACACGCTTTCATAGAGCCACTTCGCCAGGCGCCGGACCGCGTCCGGATGCTCGGCCGCGAGCTCGATCTGCACCGCGATCGCGCGGAGCCGCTTGCGCTCCTGCTCCCGCGCCATGTTGCCGATGCCCGTCAAATCCCTACGCACCCGCTGGAACACCACATAGCCGGCGCCGGCAAGCGCCGAGAGCTTCCAGCCGAGAGGCACGTCGCTAAACCAATCACCGATCGCGAATCTCCATCGCTGCGATGACCTGTTCGGCTTCCGTCAATTCGCGGACCAGCTCCGCTTCCCGCATTTTGCTCCTAGGCCGGCGGTGTTCCTCGAGGCGAATCACAGCTTCTTCCCGGCGCAGGATCGGCCGGAGGCCATTCAACAAATCATTGAAATCCGGGTGCACAGGAAACGCCTTGACGCGCGGCGGCAGGTTGACGTCGAGCTTAAGAAGCAGAATGAGCAGGTTCCGTGCCACCGCCGCCACACGCTCCGCCATCGTGGGCGCATCGAGCAAGCTCTTGATCACGGTCCCCGGGCCTCGTTTACGGTGAAACGATTCAAAATAAATCCGCCCTTACCGTAAACACCTGAGCCGTCAAAATCAAATGACAAATGCATCATTCCGATTATTGCAGCCGCACCCACTTACACCCGCCAGCCGTGTTGCTCGTAAGCACCGAGCTAAGCATCGCCACGGCATTGGAAGTCACCGTTGTGCTTCCAACGAAAGTCTCGGAGTTGAACGCTACGAGCGTGCTGGACGAGCCGTTACTGTTCCACAGATTTACGTTTCGGCCGACCCAGTCAAGGCAGCTCGAAAGCAGGAAATTTCCGCCGCTGTTCAGGATGGCATAGTTGTCTGCCTGCTGAAGCTGCTCGCCCTGACAGGTTCCTTGGATCGTGATCGCACCGAGCCCCGTCGTTCCGTTGTAGGCCGTGACGGTCGTTCCGCCGTTCGAGAGGATTTGCCACACGCCGTTATACCCCGCCGGCGTGATCCCGGCGCAGACCATCCGAGTTCCGACGACAAACGTCGCCGCAGTCCACCCCGCTGAGGTGAACGTCATCGTGTTCGTGGATTCCGAGCCTGCTGTCGTTGCGATGGCCGCAGCACCAGCGGATGAGTAGGTGTTCGCCGTTCCGAAGCTCCAATTTCCGTACAGGCTATTGATTGCGGCCTGCACCATGATCGAGACATTGTTGTAGGAGCACGCCGTCGTGTAGTGCGTCTGATCTCCGAGGAAGCAAGTCCCTGTCGCCGCATTGCCCGGAGCGAAGTTTGTATCGGCGGCAATGTCGATCACCATGTCGGCGTAACCGTTCGCGACAAGTTGGCGAGTCAGGGGATTTACACTTTCAGCAAAAGCAAAGGCGCTCGAGCCGCGAGCGATCATTGTCATCAAGCTGCACTTCCCGCCCAGCTGATGAACGAGGGTGCAGAATTTTCTTTGGTTTCCGGCGGTTTGCGTCGCCGTGAGACCCCCACCTGAATCGTTTGTACCTTCCCAGTAATTAAAAAGTGAAAACTGCGCCGATGAACGGTAGAATGGCGGCACAATAACGGGGAAATTACTGATTAACGTGTTGGTTTGTTGACCAGATACCCCGCGAACACCCGTCACCAAAGAGTTATTGAGGACGAGAAGCGTGGGATAGGCTACCGAACCTCCAGGGGCTGCTGTCAATGAATCTCCAACATCAATAGCATAGTTAATCTGATCGGTTCCGCCGACGCTAACCGGGAAACCGTTGCCTGCTTCGATTGAGGACATGCCTACATAGTCGGTCGTGACTTGCGGCGCAGTAAGCGCGGCGCTGAAAAATCGCACCCAGTAGACTGTCATCGTCAGATAGGTTGAGCTGGCATATCCCGATCCGGCTGCAGCGCCGCAAATCTGAAAATTGTTGCCGGTATCCACGCCCAGCGTGCCCGAATTTTGAACCAGTTGACTGGATTGCTGGCCGTTCAAGTAAATCGCGTCCGCGCTCGATCCCTTGACCCAGGTTATGAGACCAGTCCCGTTGTACGAGTTCTCGTAGGCTTCGCCGAAGCCGCCATTTTTGAACGCTCCAATGTCGGGGGCGCCGGTGTTCACGGGTCCTAGAAACGCGTTGCTGGTATCCACGAGGATGCCGCTGGTGTTTGAAGTCGCTCCGCCTCCGCTGTTGATGATGAGTGCCCTCTGCTGCAATGCACCGATGTTGGAATATTGAACGCTGACATACATTTCCACCGACACCGCAGTCGTAGTGATCGAAGTCGGGACAGAAATGTACTGGCTGCTGCCGCTCGTGCAGGTAACACCGCCGCCTGTGACCCATGTCGGAGAATTGACGAGCGTCACGACCCCGCTATGGCCCGAGACATCCACGTCTGTTGTCCCAGATCCTTCCGTGAAGCGGTAATCTCCGATCACGTTAGCGGAGACCAGAGATGGCGCGCCGGTAGCGCCGCCGCCGGAGGCTGCCACCGTGCCATCGCTTCCCACTTTTAGCGCCGTCGGCGTCAAGCCGTTCATGCCGCCGATCACGACACACGCGCTACACTGCGCGATCGCGCCGCCAGGGTCGGCTCCCGTGGCCAATGTCCCGTCAGCGGCCACCTTAATCGCTACGGGAACGAGACCGTCAATCCCCGCAGCCGTCATCCAGGCGCCAGTCCCTTGCGGATCAGCGGCAGGAACGACATGCGCGAGCAAATGACGCGATACGGGATCCACTCGATATCCGTCAATCCGGCGCCCCGGCATTCCGATGGGCTGATAGCGTGCCGGCCCGAATGCAGTCAGCGCAGAGCGCTGTAGCGCAGGACCGCTTCCGCGTCCCGCCAGAATGACAACCGCGGCGGCCATGATCGGGATCAGCCAGATCGCTAATTTCGAGTAACTTCGCATCCGCAGCTCCAATCCTCTCCGCGAAATTTTACATTTACGGGATCACTCGAATATTAAAGGCGATGCTTCCACCGGCGCTGGTCGCGACCGCGCATTCGTTGATCGTCACGTTGCCCGCGCTCGAGACGAAAGCTGACCAAACGGCACCGGCCCCCGGCGTGCTCACGGGCGATGCTACGACTGCCATGCCGGTCGTTGCTCCGGTAACGGCCGTCACGTTTTGCACGCACGTTCCTGCGGTCGTAGCCGTCGCAAACGCTGAACTTGTCGCCGTAATTTCTTGAGCCAGAGAGAAAAATGTACCCCCGGCGATGGACGAAAACATGCCGTTCGACCCACCGAAATGCCCGAGGCGGATTGCCGTCGGGTTCGCGCCAGTTCCGTCCGTGATCGCGCCAATCTCGATGCCGTGATCGCCCGTGGCCCCATTGTTTATGACCAGTATGTAGCAGCCGTCTGTCGCGTCGCCGTCGAGGGCGCACCCGTAGCTTAAGGAACCCGGCTGAGTCGCATTGAACGCTGACAGCGAATAGTTCGCGCCGCGGATTCCAAAACTATTGATCGTGCCGGGCTGACCGTACTGGAAACTTCTTGCCTGGGTAGCGGTAACGCCCGAAGATCCTGAGTAAAATTCATCCACCGTCGCTGTGGCGGCATGGGATTCCGCAACGCCTGACGCATTGTAGAGCACAAGCGTTCCAAGTCCGTTGTTTTCGGCTTGCACGATAAAACGCCCGTTGTTCACTCCATTCGTGAATCCGGCGATTGTCACGTACATTCCCGGCGAGATCGTTGCCGTGCCGAGCAAACCGGTGTATGTCGTAAGTCCGGCACTGGCATTTCCCGCGGAGGCCAGCGTATAGACGGTGCCGCTGCCTGTTGCGCCGCCCGATGAAACATTCGTGGCAATGGCGAAGCCAGAGATATTTAACTGGCCCCCGCCGAAACTAAGGCTGAGGCTACAGGTCAACGCGTTCGGCGTGCCGTTCTCGAACGCGACGCCGCCGGTTGTGGTACAGCCGGTGACGCCGAGTCCGCCGACTGGCGTCCAAGTGTTCGGGCTCGCACATTGATATAACCCGACGGCGTTGCCGCCCTGCACCGTATTTAGGAAAAAGAGCGGAACACCCGTGGTGACGCCGGGATTGCACACGGCGGGCAGATACGGGCCGAACGGGATTCCCGTGAACGTGCCGCTCGCCTGAGCGCGCGCCGGCGCCGGCACGAGCACGCTGGTGGCGGCCAAGAGCATGGCGGCGATGCTGAGCCGCCTCATGGTTTCAGCCATCCACAGCTGTAGGCGACGGCAAAATACAGCAGAAGAAGGCCCAGCGCGATCGCCGCATGGAGCCCGACCTGTTCGCGCAGCGTGCGCCGGCGTACCGGACGGTTCGCCCTTCGCGGCAGCGCGATGCGCCAGTGCGGCCAGGTTTCGTACGGCCCCGTGCATCTGCTTTTCATCAGTTCACCCGACAGAAGCTTCCGCGCTTCACGGTCACCACGTCCGCGGCGGTGGCCGTGGAGACCATGATCTGTACCACACTCGCCGACGCGTTCGAGGGCTGCTCGATGAAGCCGTTCAGGTCGGCGTTCCAGATCGTGGTGATCGCGGAGGGCGTCGCCGTGACGATCGCCGTCGCAGTCGTGGTCGTCAGCGTGGGCAGGTTAGCCTGCGTCGTGGCCGTGACATTCGTATTCATGGCGCCGGTGGCGAAGAGATTCGTCGGCGCGACCGTCACGTCCTGAATCCCAAAGGCGTCCGACGCCGCGGCCGTGGCCTGGCTGTAGGCCAGATGGCAGCTGAACGGCAGGTTCAACGCCGCATTCGCCGGCATCGTCCAGGAGAGGCCCGTAATCGCCTGTAGGGTAGTGACGGCCGCAGTGCTGAAATCCGACCCCGCCACGCTGTAGTAAACGGGCGTGATCCCGGCGCCCGCGATCACAAAGAGACCGCCCGGGCCGCAGGGATACAAGCCCGGCGGCTGATTCGCCACCTGCGCGTTGAGATAGAAAAACGGGTTCGTCGCGTTCGACATCCCGTTGCAGCTCGGCGGCAATACGGGCCCGGCCGGCGTGCCCGTATAGGTCTGCGCCCGCGCCGGCCGAGGTCCCAGGAACGGGAGCGTTAGGAGCGCTACTAACAGGAACAACACCAGCATCCCCACCGGTGAGAGGCACAGCCAATCCAACAGCCAATTCCATCGCTCTCGATTGCGTTCCGTCATCTCATTCCTCCGATTTTTGCAGACGTGTGTGAAGCGGGCCCCTACTCCCCGAAACAGTTCAAGAGGTCGGCGCTATCGCTGGTCCAGGCCTGGACTTTGGCGGCAAACACTTCCGGAGCAACGAGCAGCTTGTTGTGCCCGGGCAGATTCGATTCGGCCCAGGCCAGCACCATCTTTCCCATCACGGGCGATGCCGCGGCGAGCTTCTGCGATCCGGTTTGCGAGCCGTCTTTCGAGGGATACATCATCTCCGCCATCGAAAGGATTCCGGCGATCGTGTTCATGTCCGCCACGCCGGTTTTGACGTCGTTCACGACGGTGGTCACCCCCTGGCCGAGCTTTCCGGGAATCGCTCCGAGCAATTGGCTGATGAACGGCAACCCCAGAATCTTGGTGATATCGGCGCCCGCGCCCGCCAGAAAAATCCCGATCTTTTTGAGTACGCTCATCGCTGTTCGCTCCTTGTCTTCTCCCTGTTCAGCTCCGCTTTCGCTTTCCGCACTTCTTCCCTCACCGCCTCCGCCGCGACGCGCGCGAAGAGCGGCACTAACCTTCGCGCGAGCCGGGCCCGGTCCGGGCTCATGCCCTGGCAGTCGATCCGCGCGCTCATCCGCTCCTCGAGCGCGTGCTCCAGCCCGTTACTCACCTGGGGGATTGCTGCCCGGCAGGCCCGTTGGCCGCCTTCGCTCGCGAATAGTTCGCCGCCAGCCGGTTCGAAAACGCGAACAGCCAGCGATAGAATTGGCTGCTCGCCGTCGTCGGCATCGGCAGCGTATCCACGAAGGCGGAGCCGACGTGGTAGCTGCCCAGCACGGCCCCGACCGCCGCGATCGTCGTCCAGTGCGCCGCGATCCAATGCATTCTGCCCCCTTATCTCCACAGCGTCAGACTCGCCACCTGCGCCACTCGCGGATGCTGCTCCTGGTTACGAGCGATGTTCTCCAGAAACCACTTCCGGCTGATCCGCTCGATCTCCGCCCACCACACGGCTCCCTCGGTCATCGCGTCCTGGCGCGAGCCGTCGTAGATGCGGTCGATCTCCCAGAGAAACTTCTGAAACACTTCGTCGCGCAGATCGGGAAAACTTTCGAGCAACGCGCGATCCGCCTGGGCTGCGTGATGGTGGCCATTCACGTCATACGGCGAGTACACCGGATCGTTCGCGATCACCGAGAGCCAGTCGCCGCCCATCCAGCCCGCCTTTACCCGATTGCGCACAATGAAGGCCAGGCACTGCAGGATCTGGAACGGCTTCCCCGCCGGCGCATTCCGCCAGCAAAGCAACGCCAGCTGACTTTTGACGAAGGAATCGCCCGTCATAGGGGGCCAATCCCCACGGTTCCAGAACCGGTATACTCCCCACCCGCCGCAGCTCTCGATACTTGCAGCGCGGTCAGCAAACCGCATTTCTCCGCCACATCCGGTCCGAACATGCCCTTCGGCAACTTCTCGAGGATCTCGAGCGCCGGCAGCGTGAACTCCTGCGGCATAAATTCGCCGAGCGCGCCCCGCACCGCATGATTGAAGAAAATCGTGTTTCCCGTGGCCCAGCGCTTCGCCGCGCCCAACAGGACAAGCAGCGCCGCGCTCTGGCAATTCCCCGTCGCGATCGCTTCCGCCTGGGGATCGCGCGTAAGGGCGTCGTGAATGGCCAGCGCGCCGCCTAAGTCTCCGCCCACAGAGCAAATCCAGAGCCGCAGTTTCTTACCCTGGTGTCGCATCTGTTCGATTGCCTGCACGATTTCGGAGGCGCCGATGTCGGTGATCTGCCCGAAGAGGAAAACGTCCTTCGTCACCAATTCTTCAAGCAGTCCCGCTTTGCCGGCGGCCGAAGCTTCGCCTTTCGTTTGCTTGACGGTTTTCACTTTCTCAAGTTATCCTTTCCCGTAATGGAGGACCGTCATGGCCCATGCCTTCCAGGAAATCATGCTTGGCCTTCTGATCATCGCCGCCCTCGATTACATCCACCTGCGATTGACTGGCAAATCCCGCGATTAAGCTAAGCGCCCGCCGCGGTTTGTCCCGGCCCGGCGGCCGCTACAATTTCCCAATCGCTGGCGAGTAAGTCCGTCTGGCTGCAGAGCCAGGGCACCAAGTGCTCATCCGCCGTTTTCATGTAGACATACGGCAGCGACATTTTCGAGTTCACGTCCGGAGTCTGCAGCGCGAGCCACATGTTCTTGCCGTTCCAGCCTCGCCGCGCGACCCGGCCGCCGTTCCGCATCTGCTCAATGGCCCAGCCGATTCCTTTCATTGTGTTTCCTCCTGTCCGCCCAGAACCCGCCGCGCGGCCGCGCTCACCGCCGGAACCGCCCCCGCCGCTGCGCCCGCTGCCGGGGCGACGACTCGAGCGGCGGGAGATCGCAAGGCAGCGCCAGCCGCCGCGAGCCCCTTCGCCTGAATCACCCGCCCGGGCACCGAGCGCAGCATGCGGTTCAACGCCAGCGTCGCGGCCAGGTAAGGATGGCTGAAGGCCGTCGATCCCGCGCCCAGCCATTCCAGCTTGCGCTTCAGCGCATTGTCACCACCCGTGCCTTTTTCCTTGGCGATTTCATCGTCGAGCAGCTCGCGAAACTCGATCGCATTCGAGTAGCGCCGGTTCAGATCGTTCACGCGTTTCCCGGCCGGGCCGCCCACGGCGCCGTCGACCAGCTCGCGCAGTTTGCCGTACGTTTTCTTGACGAAGCGATCCTTGATCGCCGCGGTCTCCGCCGCGTCCGGATCGGTGATTAGCCGCCAGTTCGGCCGGCCGCCCAGCGATTTCTTGATGTTGTTCACTTCCGTGGGCGTCGCCAGCGCCTGCTTCGGCCGGGTCGGCTTACCCTCGATGTCATGCTCCTGCAGGATATCGTCCCGCATTTCATTCACGGCCTTGGCGATCTTCGCGCGGCTCGGCGCGCCCGATTGTTTCTGCAGGTCTCGCTTGGTTTCCTCCGCCGCATTCTCGACTCCCGTGAACCAATCGAGCAGCTGCGGCACCATACGCACCTGGCCGTCCGGCATGATCCCGCCCACCTGGTCGGCGCCGCGCAGCAGATTGTTGATCTGCGTGTGCAGCGCTTCGCCGTGCGCCACATTTTGCGTGCGAATATTCTCGAGCTGACCCAGGCGGGTCGGATTGATCGGCGGCTTCACCGGCTCGTCGACGAGATAGTCTCCCGGATTTTTGCCGAACGCGTAGTTCGCCTTCCGCGCGCGCACCATGGCATTGCCGGGGCCAGCCGCCGCCTCCTGGAGCTTCTCGCCCATCACGCCCGTCTTCAGCGCGGCGCCGGCCTTCTCGCCTTCGCGGGCGATCGCCACCTGCGCCACCAGGCCCAGGAGCGTGCCAATCCCGCGGCCGACGCGCTGCCGCCCGGTCACGCCGTCGGCGTCGGCCTCCGGATTCGCCAGGCCGCTCTCGATCTGCCCCAGGGCTGTCGGGGCGGCCTTCACCATGCCGATGATTCCCTGGCCGATCATGCTGATGGGCGTCAGCGCGCCGGCGACGACGGTGTGCGCCCCCGATTCGAACGATCCGGGATTTTCCGGCAAACCGATTTTCCGCAGCTCCTGAAAATTATTTTTCGCGCCTTCGGTAAGGTTGTCCCAGAGATCGTTCGCCATCTGCGAGACCGTGGGATTCGCCTCGCGAAAGCCGAACGATTGCGCCAGGCCTTCCTGGAAGCCCTTATCCATCGGCCCGTCGAAAATTTCGCGCTCGTTGGGTTCGTCGAACGCGCCAAACGAACCCGGCGTCCTCGGCTGCGGCGGAAGTCCCAGCTCCGGATTGGCCGCGAGATGCTGAAACGCGTCCAGCATCGGATTCCCGGAGGAACTCCCCGCCGGCGGCGCTCCGCTTCCGTTCGGAACGCCGCTCGGAGAAGGCGCACTTGCCGGGCGCGGGGGTATGGTGGCCGCGGAACCGGACATGGAGGGCGCGCCTCCATTCGGGGCTTGTTTCGCGAGGGCCGCAAAGGCCTGTTCCATCGCTGACATTTTTATCCCAGGCTGTCCTACTGCACCGTCTGCCCGGCGGGCGCGGCCGGCGGACCCCAGCCGAATTTCCCGGCCGCGGCCGCGGCATCCGGAATGCTGCCGCCATAGCTATCCAGAAAAATCCGCATCGTGCCGGGATCGATGGCCGCGCCGTTCGCCGTCGACCGCGGCAGGAAATCCTTGGCCAGGCCTTGCCGTTCGGCTTCTTTCGCCATGGTGACGTACAGATCGTGCCGCGCCTGGGCCAGAATCGTCTGATAGCTTTGCAGCTGCGCCGGCGTGACCACTTCCCCGCTGCCGTTCGGCGTCAGCTTGGACAGATTGGCGGCCATGCCCTGCCAGATATTGCGCGCGCCGGCATGCTCGCCCACGATGTTCGAATTGATCCGGAAGCCGCGGCCCTTCAACGGCGCGCTCGAGATCCCGATCGCGTTAAAGAGGCCCACCACGGAATCCGCGCCCGTCATTTTCCCGGCGCGCGCGCGGTCGAGAATCGACTCCATCTGCTTGTAGGACTGCTCGAGCTGGTTCGCGTCCTTGACGTAGTCTTTGTCGAACGCGGTGCGCCGCGTCTCGCGCATCTTGATCGATTTTTCGGGGTCGGGATCGAGCGCCGGCAGCGGCTTGCCGAGCTCGTCGACGGCGCCCGCGCCGGACAGCTCGCGTTCCTTGATCTGGTTGCTCAGCTCTTCGCCGGTGGTGGCTTGCTTTTCGTGTTCCGTGGCGGCGGCAATCTGCGTCATCTGCAGCGAATCTTTCGCCGCGTCCGCGTTGCCCTTCATGACCCAGGGCAGCAGATCCTTTACCGGCGTGCCCGGCGCCGGCTGAAAAGTGCCCCAGGTGCCCGGCTCCATCTTGCCGTCCTTGCCCATCTTCCCGGGAATGAAGTAGCTCACCGGCGGAATCTTGTCCGCGCCGCCGAAATATTCCTCGGCGCTGCGATCCATCATGTCCGGATGCACGATCGCGGCGTGCACGCCCTGGTAGACCCAGTTCCCATCCTCGCCCTGCGCCAGATTCGGCACGGCCAGGATTTGCCCGCTCGAGTGGTTCCCGCCGATTTGCTGCACCAGCTCCGGATGCTCCTTGCGATAGGCCAGCACCGCGTTCATGTCCGGAAAGACGCCGAGGTCCGCGTTGTCCGGCGAGGCGCCCACGGTTTTTTCGAAGGCGTTGAAGGAATTCAGCGCATCCTCGCTGGCCTTGGCCTTTTGCCGCGCCATTTCGAAGCCGAGCGAGGCGTTTTGCGTGGTGTAGTACGCGGTCTGCGCCTGACGCAGCTGGTCCTCGGTGGCCTGCGTTTTCTGTTTCTCCTGGTTCTCGAAGTTCTGCTGCAGGTGCGCGCGCTTCGCTTCATCCTGCGCCTGGAGCGCGCGCGTCTCGCCCTCGAATCCCGCGCCCAGGCCCGCGAGCGGGCCCGCCCCGGGCCGCGCCGGCGCCGCGGCTCCGGAGGCCGCGCCCGTCAGCGCGCCGGCGATCAGCCGCCGCGCCCATTCGCCGCCGGTGCGGTGCACCGGCTGTTCCGTAATCTTCCCGGAGGCGTCGATCGACGGCTCGGTGGCCGGCGGCGCCAGCGTGCTCAGGATCCCGTGAAAGATTTGCCCGACGCGCGAATGCTCGTCCTGCGCCGGCGCCGCGGGCGCCATCGGCTGCGAGGGCGCGGCCGCATTCGGCGTCAGCGGCAGGTTTCCAGCGTCGCCGGCGCCGGAGAGGACCCCGGCCGCCGCGGCCGATTCCGGCGAGGTGGTCGTCGCGTCAGGCATGCTGTTCCCCATGGGCCGCGGCACACGCGCCACGGGCCGCGGTCTCGTCTGCATTCGTCTGCAAAAACCAGCCGAGCGGCGTCCCTGCATACACGTCGCGCTCGTCGAGGTGCAACGCCGCCCGGAGGAACAACAGCACGCGCCGCTCCGCGACCGGGTGCCCGGCGCCCAGCACCGCCAGCAGGTGTTTCAGCGGCGCTTCCTGGGCCAGCTTCGCGCGGGACTGGCCGCCGCACTTTTCGAAGAGGTCGTTCAGCGCCGCGCGGTACCCGCCCAGGAGCGACGTGAAGACGCGCACCCCGCGCTCGTCCTGCGCCTGCGCCCGCGTCAGCGAATATGCCCGCAGCAGCAGCGGGTTCCGGTCCTGGTAGGCCTGCGACGTCGGATCGGCCCAGCCGTTCAGCTGCATCACCGCATCCGCCAGTGCCTCGAGTCGATCCATCAAGTTATCCCGCCCATATGCCCGCCACCGCGCTGCCGATCCCGCCGAGCATCCCGAACACCGGCCCCATCCAGGCCTGATTTTCCTGAGTGATGTCGTTCATCGTGGTGTTGGCCGCGCTGCCCGCGGACGTCGCGGCGCCGGCGAAGGCGTTCGGGTTCTGCAGCCCGGCCGCCGTATCCAGCGCGCCGGCCGCGTTCAGGAAATTTTCGCGGCCCACGGCGTAATCTTCCTGGGTGATCTGGTTCTGCAGCCCCGCATTTTCCTCGGCCGCGCTGTTCAGCAGGCCCGACTCGAGCTGCAGCTTTGCGCCGGACGGGATCGACGCGTCGCCCATCGAGGCTTCCTTGCCGCCGAGCGCGACGTCGGCCTCCTGGGCCGCGCGCGCCGTCGTGTCCGAGGCCTGTGTGCGCAGCGCCGCCTCTTCCGGCGCGGAGAAGCCGGTCTGGTTCGGCCCGGCGTTCAGGATGGGAGTAAATTCACTCGTAAGGGAAGCCAGGATGGATTGCTGCTCCGGAAACACCGTGGCGTAATTCGCGGAGAGTTCCTGGTAGAAATTCGCCTGCTCCTGCGAGAGCTGATTCTGCGCGGCCGAGGCGCCGCAGTTTTTCCAATTGATCCCGACGTGAGAGCGCCGCGGCGCCGTCGCGCGCAGAATCTGAACGCGCGACGGCAGCCGGTGCAGCGGCGGGGACTGCGGGGATCCCTGAACGGGCTCACCGTGAACGGGAGACTCCGGTTTAAAGCGCGAGGACGTGTTCGGTGCTCGTTTCACGAAAACCGATCCTCTCCAAAAATTTCACAAGCCGCGGCGACCGGCTCTCATAAATCAGCTCGCGATAACCCTGTGCGCCGAAAGTTTTCACCAGGAACGGCAGGCCGCTCAGCAAAGCCCGCGCGGTTCGTAATTCCGAATCGGGCGCGAACTGAATGTCCAGGCGCATCGCATTCGAGCAATGCAGGAAAAGGAGCGGGCCATCACCATCGATCGCCAGCAGATTTTGCACGCCCTTCCGTTTCGCCAGCCATTCGGTCGCGCTTACGCGGCCCGCATGATCCGGATCGGCCGCGATCCACCGCGCCAGCAATTCGGCGTCGTCGCTCGCGTGCGCCGTCCGGAGTTTCCAGCCGGAGCGCTCCCGCACCGTATTCAGATGAGATGGATCAATCGAGATACCCAAATCGCCGCCCCCGCGATGGCCAAAAACAGCGCGATCATGAAAATCAGCAGGCTTAAGTCCAGCGCCCGCTTCATTTCCGCGATTTCTTCATCCTGCGACTCTTCCATGAACGCGGATGGTATGGTAGCTCATACCACAAGTCAAGTCCCTTTTGTTGCATCAGTTTCCACGGGGAACAAATTTCCCGATTCCGGCGCCGGCTCGCGCTTCGACGTCACCTTCGCAGCGTGCTCCTGGCAAGGACCGCGCCGGCCATCGTCGATCCGGTGCATCGTGTTTTTTCCGCAGGTGTTGCACCAACACAGCGCCTCAAGCGTCCGCTTTGGAAAATGCTCCGGCATAAATTATCCCCAGGCTCCCCTTGCCAGGGACCTGGGCGGCCCCTAATCCTTGCGATGTTTCGGCTTGACGCTCGCGCCGATCTTGTTTGCGGTCGCGTAGAAAATTTGCTTGGCCTTTTTCGCGCCGTGTTCTCGCACCAGCTGGCGCATCACCTTTTCGCCCTTGCCCCCGAAGTACGCTTTGATCGGCATTTATTTCTTCCTCCGGAAATCGAGGATTTTGTGCGCCGCATCGATCTTCAACTGCCCGGCGTCTTCCAGCTCGAGCAGCACGAACCGCAGCACAGCGTTATCCGGGGACATGTAGACCTTCGCGATCACCTTGTCCCCGTCGCGAAAAATCGCCTGCGGCATCCCTCCCGGCGTTTTTCCCGCGTCCCATTCCATGATCGATCAGGCTTCCTGCTCATAACTGCCAAAGGGGCAGAGCGTTAAAATTTCGTTCTGCACCGTGTCCGTATTTCCAAAATCCACCCAGAGCTGCATGTAGCGGCACGCGGCCGGGATCTGCGTTCCGCTCGCCGCCTGGCGCACATCGTAGCGATTTGCGAACACGGACGACGGCGCCGTAAGTTGCGGCGGGTCCTGCGTTGTCACCGAAAGTGTCGTGAACGCGGCGTCAAGCTCGTCGAAGAGCACCTGCACGGTCGGCTGGCTGCCCACCGCGGCAAAATCGCAGGTCACGAATTCCGGATTCGCCACCTGGCCGGGATGCGCTAAGACGTTCGCGCCGAAGCGCGCCTTCGCGGAATAGGCCGAGGTGTTGTCGGCAAACACCGTCGGATCGCGATAAAGCACCGACCCGCCGCTGGAGGGCGGCCCGATCAGGAGCTGGTAAACGCCGGGAGACGTCTCAATCGATTGCACGGCCGAACATCCACCCACAATGTTGCGCTTCGCCGACCAGACCGCGCCGCCATCCGGCTGCTGATTCGGATTGCACCGAAACCAGCCCGTCGACCCGTCCGAGACATACAACGCCTGGTCCGCCGACCCCGCGCCGTGCCAGCTGACATAGGTGCTCGAGGGCGTGAAGCTCGCGAGCGTGCCGCCCGTCAGCGTGATCGAACTCGCCGGCGGCGGCGCGCCGATCGCGAAGCCGATTTCATTCAGCGCTTTTTCCGGGTCCGTGTAGATGATCTGCGAATTCGGGTTGAACGAGATCACGCGGCCGTCGTTCGTCATCATGTACACGATGGCGCCGCGCGCATCGAGCGCGTTGTAATTCGGCAGGCCCACTTTCTTCAGCAGCGGCGCGGCGTAAAACACCGTAATCCCCGTCGCGCCGTTCAGCACCGCCAGCGCCGTACCGTTGCCGAGAATCACATAGACATCCGACGTCGTGAACACGATCAATCCCGCGCCGGCCACGGTACTAAGGCTGAGCAGGCGCGTGATCGCCGAGGGAAACGTGAAGAAATTCGCCGGCGGAAATCCTTCGTTCCCATTTCCCAGAATTAATCCGAGATCGCTGCCCACGGAGTAATACAGCGTGTTTCCCACCGCGCCCCAGATGTGGCCCATGTGAAACTCGAATGCCGTGAAGCCAAACGGCGGTGGCGTGTTTAATCCGTTCAGATCCGCCTGTTGAAATAGCTGAAGCGTCGAATCCGCCGCGCTGTCGGTGATATTGCCCGTCGTGTTCGGATAGGGCGAGCTCGGCAAATTGTAATAGGTCGCGCCGCCATCCAAGGTGCGAAACACGTAGATCTGAGTCACCTGCGGATCCGTCGACGCGACGAGGCTCACCTGCACGGAATGCGTGGCATCCGGCTTGATCAGCGCGGAGGGTATCGAAGCCTGCCCCACGACGGTATTGCTGCCGTTCGCATAGGCCACCACGTATTTATAGCCGGTCGCAGGGGCGGGGCTAAATCCACCAGCGACCAGCGCCACGGTGGGAGGGGTGCCGGTCTGGTAGCCGGTGATCTGCGCGGCGTCTACGCTGAAAAGGATGCTACTGAAAGGCGTGGCCCAAATATCCACGCCGAAATTCGCATTGTTTACGCTCACCTGCGCGGAGGTGAGGTTCGTCCCCCAGAGATCGTTCGGGCCGCCGAGCGTGATCGTAAACGGCCCGGCGCCCAGGAGCCGCTGTACCTTGGCCACGCCCACGCGGTTTCCGTTCAGAGTCAACTGGGCGTTCAACAGGTTACCGAACACATTGGCGCTCACCTTGAGAGTGATCGCGATTTGAATTCCGCCGAGCGATCCCGCCAGGCTGATCGCATAAGTGGTCAGCCGTAAATAATCGGTCGCGGCATTGCCGCCCGGACCGGTCGCGGTGGCGTACGCCAAATCGGGCGCGCCGGTCGCGTTGCCGGGATTGCTCCACGCGGCCCCGCCACCGCTCGCCACGCTGGAACCGGCGCCCGCATAGGCGGCCGAGGATGCGGCGCCGCCGCCGCGCCCCACGCCCCAATTGCGCAGGCCGCCGAGCGGTGTCCAGGCCTGCTGCTCCACGCCGTCGCCGATGTAGAGCACGTTGCCGGCGCCGATCAGAAAGGACGCGCCCGCGCCGGGCGCCTTCGTCAGCACCGTGGTTTTGGACGTGGGATTGATCGCATACAGAACCGCCGGCGTGTCCGCCATCACCGTGATCGTTTCGGTGCTGGTTCCAAATTGCTTGAAGCTGTAGAAGGAATTCACGCCCTGCGACAGCGTCGCGGAGGAGTAGGCCGTCGAACCCGGCGCGCGCGCGAGGGTCAGGCGATTCGTCAGCTCGACGTTCAGGCCGTCCAGCAGCGCGTCCGGCCGGCCGCCGTACCAGCGCTCCGTGACCACGCCGGAAGGATCGCGCAGGATGTTGCGCTGCGTCCACAGCCCGGTAAAGAACCGGTCGTTGAAGAGCGGCGCGCCCTTCGGCTCGGCCGAGGGGCGCGCCCCGGCCTGCTGCAGCGCAGTGGGCCCCGGCGGCATCGGCTACAGCACCTCGTTGTGGAGCGGGGAAATTTCCGACGACGGCACGACCTCGAACCGGCGGTGCGCGCGGCAGCCCGGGCAATACACGCGATTCAGCGTCAGCGGCTCCGGAGCGGCCACCAGGTACTTCCGGTGCCCCGCCGGCACGCACGCGATCACGCACCGCACCTTTACAGACGTCTGCGAATTTTGCTCTTCGCTCACTGCGCCCGCCCCTGCACGCCCTGCTGCATCCGCTGCGCCGTCGTCTGGATCTGCAGGCCCGTCGCCAGCCACTTGTCCAGGAAAATATTCTTCTGCATCTCGCTCAGGCCGCTCTGCGCGCCCGGCAGGTGCGCCACGAAGCGCGCGTCGTAAATCTGCGACCGCGGATCCTTTTTGAACGCGAGCGCCAAACCCAGAAACCCATACTGGTAGAGATAGCTCATCTCATCCGGGATGGGGCCCCAGTTGCCGGAGAGCGCGCTGAAGAGCGTCGCTTTGTTCTGCTGCACGATCGTCAGCGCGTACGTCGCGGCCGCGTCCGGCGCGGGCTTCACGCGAAACGTGATGTTGCCGGCATTGTCGTCGAGCTGCGCGGCGATCTGCTGGTCCGGCCGCCCCTGGACAGATTCCGCCGCCAGGAGCTCCACGACCTCGGCAATTTCCTTGACCGTGGCCCCGCCCGCCCAGGAGAGCCAGGCCTTTTCCAGAAATCCGAACGTGCCGTACGCCTTAGGGTAATCCTGTACGCCCGTGGTGAGATTGAAGCTCGCCTGAATCGTGCGATTCCACCGCCAGGAAAACGGCGGCCCCAGGATCGCCTGCTTCACCACGTTCGCGATCGTGATGGCCGGCTCGTTCGCCGCCCCCAGCGCCAGGGGCTGATTGAACAAAAACCCCGCCGTGAAATTGATCGTATTTTGAAGTGTGATCGTGGAGGCCATGTTTTCGATTCACCGGTAACGAGCCACGGCGAGGCCACGTTTCGTACGGGGCCCATGCGGCGGCGCCCCATGGCGACGAAGGAAGGAATCGTCATCGCGGTTCACGTGCCGCACTGCTTCTTCGATTTCACACGTAACGTTTATCTTCGAGGACAGCGCTTCACGGATTAGAGCGGGAATGGCCTTGCGGATTTCGCGGGGAATCTGGAATTGATGTACGCAGTGGTAGGTCTCCAAGAGACGATAGGCATCATTGCGATGTGTAAAGTCGATGTGAAATACTTCAGAAACATGATTGAGCGGGCAGATATTGAACCAATTGAACGGCCATTTCCACCATCGAGGAGTGGCTTGCTCGATCACGCCGAGGATGATCTGTTCGCGGCACTCCGCAGTTAATTGTGAGCCGCTCTCGTAGCGAGCCTCGTACTGTCTCGCGCTCTCGTAACGCCTTGGATTGGGAAAAATTCTGGCAATTCGAGCCGCTAGTCCTAAAAGTAGCGCTCCCAAGATACGAGTAGCCGCTGGTGCCAGCCTTAATATTGCAAAAGGGAAACTCAACTCAGGTGCCCTCCCGGTCCCGTGCCACTACCTTTACGTTCCCGTCGGCGCGAACGGCCAGCCCGCGTCCGTCTGCGTGGTCGGCCAGGTGTCCATGATCCCCGTATCCGGATAGAACCCGAACGCGTCGCGCTCTTTGTCGCTCTTCCCCATCGCTTCCTGCAGCGCCAGCATCCATAGCTTGAATTCGTCGTCGAATTTCGCCCGGATCGTTTTTTCCGGCGAACGGCGGTAGCACTCGACGACAAAGCCGTCGAAGAAATACATCGAGAAATCGTCCGGGATCGGATCGAGCAATTGCGAGAGCGTCGTGAAGAGCACCGGCCGCGCCTGGCCCACCAGCTGCACCTGGTAGGTCCGCGCGAGCTGCGGGGGCACGGGATTGAGCCGGAATCCCTGACCGTTCGGGTCGACCACGGTCCACGTCGTCGTCGCGCCCGCCCCTGGAGTCGCCGTCGTCCCCGGCGCGGAATTCGCCAGCGCTACCGGCGCCGTCGTGCCCTCCGTGCCATAGCCCGTCAAGAGCAGGAAGTTGCCATTCGCGTCGAGGAGTTGCTGCACCGGATTCGCCGGCGGCGAAGCCGCACCCAGCGGATTCACATAGACCGAGCCGGAGCCCGGATTCTGCGCGCCCACGCCGGCCGTGACGCCGCCGCCCCACACGCCGTATTGCAAATCCTTGTTGCGATACCAGCAGACCTGCGTCGGCCGGCCCCACTGCGCGTACGTGAGCTGCAGATCGCGCACCACCTCGAGGCCCCAGTACGGCTGCCGGGGGGCCGTGTTGTTGATGTCGAGCAGGATGCCGTCCTGCAGCCAGCCGAGCAGCGCGGGATTCGCCGCCTGCGCGCTCATCGCCGTGGCGTAATCCTGCTGCCAGCCGTTCGTCAGGAACGCCGGCGGGATGATCCGGTTCCACTTCCAGGGGAATGGGCCCACTTTCCTGCCGTCGACGAAACCGCCGCCCAGCATCGCCGCCATCACGCGGTTCGCGATGTCGCGCGCCGGCTGGTCCGCGTAGCCGCCCGCCTTCAGCACCGGGGTCAGCTCCGGAAACGCCCGGGCGAAATCCACCGCGTCCTGCAGCTGCTTCGTCGAATTGAACGGCGCCGCCAATTTAACCCCAATCCGCCGATGCGGCCGCGTCGTTCGGCCCATCGCCGCACGCGCGGGCCTGATTCGCCGTCATCACCGCCTCGCGGACCTTGCGGATCGCGGCCGTCTGATCCGCGCCGGATGGCGTGTTCTGAACGATCGTCTTCGCCAAGAGCAGGCCCTGCGCCCGAATCAGAAGATAGGCTTGCTGGTCGTCGCCCTTCGGGGCGTGATACGTAAACCAGTTCTCGAGCTCCGCATCGGAAATCATCGGGTCTCCCCGTTTTGCAAACGTCTGCAATTTCTGAGTTTCACCAGTCACGAATCACAAGCCACGAATCACGAACGACGGCCCCTCTCACGCCGGCGCGAATTGCTCCTGGTGCTCCCGCCGCAGCTGCGCCAGCCGCTCGTCCGGGATCCGGAACAGCGCCGACCCGCTCGACGTATTGTCCGTGGGCCACTCGAACGCCGTTTTGAACGAGATCCGCGTCACGTGGTTTTTCTCCGTGTCGCCCGGCCGCCATTCCGCCGGGCAGCGGGTGCAGATCACGGCCCACTCGCCCCAGGGGTACTGGTGCTTGATCACGGCGTAATTCGGGTCGTTTCCGTTCTTATTTTTCAGGTCGTCGCCCTTGCCGCCCTTTTTGTGATTGCAGACCTGCATCTGCCGGGCGAATTCCTGCCGCTGATCCTGGAGGCTCTTCTCCGCGTCCTCGTGGCGCAGCTTCATCGTGCGCTTGCGCATGCGCGCGATCTCGTTTTGCTCGGCGTAAAACTCAGTTTGCTGCTTCAGGTGCTCGTTCTGGATCCGCAGGTTCTCTTCCTGCAGTTCCTTCAGCGTGCGGCTCTCTTCGGGCATTGCGCCCTCCTAACTCGAAATCAATCCACCGTTTCGGAACGATTGCAGAATTTCTTGCCAGCGGCGCGCGGCCGGCCCGCGCGGCTCGCCGAACACCCAGTTCGCTTGGCGCTCGGTCAGGAAGCCCTGACGGATCAGGTCCAGGAGCACCGTGCGCCAGCCGCGAAACTTTTCCCGCGTCGGCAGGCCGTGCTCGTCGAAACGCATCACCGAATATTCGATCATCGCCGGGATCTGCACCCAGGACGCATAGCGCGGCGCCGGCAGCGGCATCGCCCGCGAGCTGTTGATCACCAGGCCGGCCATCGTCCGTTCATACATCGCGCGGCGTTCCTGCTCGTGCGCTTTACCTTTCAGGGAGCGCAGGCCTTCGGTCTGGCACTTCGTCAGAATGCAGACGATCCCGCACTTCCACAGCATCTGCACAAACGTGCTCGCATGCAGGATCCGCCCAGTGCGCTCGTCGAGGTGCGCCTCGCTCAGTTCCTCCTGGCGCGGCCAACGCTGACCCGCCACCGCCGCGGTATTGTCTTCCCGCAGCTGTTGTAAACTTTCCTGCGTTTCGCTCGAAGCATGCGTTTCATGCGGCAGAGCGGCCATCGCTTCCGCCTCGCGCTTTTCGGCATCGGTGTGCGGCTGCCCGACCGCGAGTTCACGATCCAGCGTGTCCCAACGCAAAGCTTCGCGTCCCTCTGAAATTTTCGATCGTGCGGTCTCCGCCTGACTGCGTTCTTGAACGATTGCCGCCGATCGTTTCTTCTTGCTCATTTCGCTCGATTCTGAAAAGGGGCGATGCCGTCTACACGGCTTGCCCTTCATCGCCCCTTCTCAGCTGTCCATTCCCAGCGGCGCCGAACAGTAGCGCCGCAGGCCGTCCTCCTCGTCAGTTGGAAGTATCGTTAACTTATCGCCGATCCCGCATCGATCGTACGCGCCCGCATCGTCGTGTCCGGCGGCGCGGTCGTGGTGTAATGGCATCGATACGAGGTCCAGCCCGGAATCAGTCCGCTCGGATCCGACTTCGTCGGCCCAGCGTTCGATTCCGTGAAGCACTTCACGTTGCGGTAGCTGCCGTCGCCGTACGCCGTATCCCCCGGGGCGTCCAAGGACACGCGAATCACCGCGTCCTTCCCGAAGATGTACGTCCTCAGCGCCGTCAGGCCCGTCACCGCGCCCGTGCCCGGGTTGTAGTTCTGGGACTGCGTCACCAGGTTCGACTGGTAGAACTCGATCCCCGTGCCCGGCAACTCGAAGACTTCCGCCAGGTCGTTGATCGGCAGCTCTTCGATCTTCATCTGGCCTTCGACCGTGTGCTTCAGCTGGTCGATGGCGCTGTTGTTGGTCGTGTCGTTCAGGCAGTCGCCCCAGGTAAAGGGATGAATCACGCCGACGAACCGCGCCCGCGCTTCGTCGAAGCTCTTCACCGAGCGGCCCACGAGCGACATCTTGCTCGCGCGAATTTGCCCGATCGAATTGACCGTGAACACCGTGGTCGACGTCGCCGCCAGCTTCACGGAGACCGACGCGTCGATCGCGCTCAGCCCGTCCGCCGTGTTGCGCGTAAGCTGGGAGAGCGAGACCGCCAGGCGGTAGGCCAGCTCCCGCGCCTGCGCCACGATCGTGTCGTCGATCGCGGTGAATAGGGCGTAGCTGGAAAAGTTGATGTAGTCGGCGTATTCGCCGATCGTGGCCGTGGTCGTCAGCACGGACGGGGCGATGCCGCTGCCCACCGTGCCTTCCGAGGCCTGATTGATGTTCCCGCCATACGGCACGTTGAGGAACAGCACGTACTGGTTGCCGCTCTTCATCGGCAAGGCTTTAGGCGTGGCGCACCGGACGAACGGCGTCTCGGTGTGCAGCCCTTCGATAAATTCCTTGTCGTAGTGCTTGGCGAGGGATTGCGGCAGGTTGCCCGAGGTGGCGGAGGCGGGAGAAATTCCCGTGTTTCGCCAACGGGTCCCGACAAACTTCATCTGGGCCAGCTGGGCGGACTGGGCCGATTGCAGCCCGGCCGCGTTCAGATGCCCGGTAAAGCCACAAACTGAGAGCGCCGTCGCCATCGCGGCAGACGCCAATACAGTTCGCATGAATTGTCCTGGATTTTTAGAGCAGAAGATTTAGGTCGCGGAGATCAACCGCGTCGGCGCCGGGACTGTTCGGCCAACACCCGTTCTTCGTGCTGCATGAAGCCCGGGACAGTCAGCCATTTGGCGTGTTCTCTCGCCGACATTTTGTCGATCTCTTCGGCGGTTGGCATCTTCGAACGCGTTTCCCCGCGCGGGGTTCCGGACCCGCGCGTGGCCACGCTCGTGGATGCGAACCTCGGGGTGGAAGGCGGCTCCGGCGTACCAGCCCCGGAATCCGCCGGGGTCGCGCCGTTGCCGTTTCCATTCCCGTTTCCTGCCGCCTCAGGCTTGCGCAGCTGCAGCAATCCGGCTGCACTGAGCACGCCAAAGGCAATCTCAAAATTTTTCACCGTGACCGCCATCCGCCGGTCGGGATGCTCCATGTATTCGAACATCGCTTTCTGATTTGCGGCGTTCGGAACGAATTCGGGATGGTTCAGCAAAAATTGTTCGGCTGCGTCCCGCCCGCGAAACTCGCGCGGCGTCTCCCGCGCGATCCGCAGCGTCTTTCGTACTTCGTCCATCGATGCGCCGAGGCCCGCCTCAATCGCCTCCCGCAGCGCGGCGACGGCGGTCGCTGGATTTTGCAGCCGTTGTCCGATGGAAAATAATTCATCCGAGGAGAGATCCTTCGGCTTAAAGCCGGGCATCGGGCCGTCGGGATCGTCTTCGCCGCGCGCCGGCGCATTCAATTCCGCGCGGCGCAGGCGCTTCAATTCGCCATCTTGATCGCGAATCTTGCGCGTTGCGTTGACCTGCGCATCAGCCAGCTTATCAGCGAGCTCCTCGGCGGTGTCGGCCTCAAACACCTGTTTCCCCGACCCGTCGCCCAGGTCAATCTCCCGCCGAAACGCTTTTGCAGTTCCTTCACCCGCCATATGCCTCACCGGTAGATTCCGGGATTAACCCTAAGATCTCCGCCGCATCGCCCAGGCTCATCGCCGGCTCCGGGGCCACGGGCGGCGGTTGAGGTTTGCCTCTCGCCTCTTGCTCATCCACGAAGGTTTTCACTTGCTGCTGCATCTCCATCTGCCAGCGTTCGAAAAACACGCGCTGAGCCCGGCACTGCTCCTGCGCGCTTAGGATTTGCTCGGTGGTCGCGCCGGCGGCGCGGTTCATCTTCAGCAATTCCGTCTCGGATAATTGACACAGCTGCTCGCCAATGTCAAGGAAATCCTGGTATCCCATACCATGATATAACCCCAGCAGCCTTCCCCGCGACTCATCGGATAGCTTAAGCATTGAAGATTTTTGCCTTCGCACTTTTCTTTACATCACCGGCCCGGTATCCGTCTCCGGCGCTTCCGCTTCAGGCAGCACGCCCTGCACAATCAACTTCTCCGCCACCCTCGCTTGCGCCTTCTGATCGATTTGCTCGCTGGCGATCCGGCCCTTCTGGTCGGCCAGCTTCATCTGCTCCTGCGTCTTTGCCGCGGGCGAACCGGCCCTCTGCGCCATCCTCTGCTTCATCTCATCCGTCATCTTCTTGATAAACGGCTCGTAGCGCCAGCCGGCCATGTCCATGATCGCTCGCACGATCCGGTCGAAGTCCATGTACTCGCCGTTCACTTCCGACATTTGCTGCAGCACTGAAGGCTGCGAGACCAGCTCGATCAGGAGCGGCAGGATCTGCGCCATCGCCGACTGCGCCGCGAGATGCGCCCCGGCCAGCGCCTCGTAACTCTTGATCTCCGTGTTGCGATATTCTTCCTCATCGAATTTGAAATCCGGCCCAAGCTCCTTCCGCACGATCTCCACGAGCTGATCCGATGGCATGCGATCGTTGATCATTTCGTCCGCGAATTGCAGGTACGGCACAAACACTTTTTCGATGAACTGCTCGAGCGGGCCCTCGAGCCGCGTGGCCGCCGCGCGGAATTTTCCCGTCGCGCCCGCCGCCGTCCGTCCCAGGCTCGAGCGGCCCTGCCCCGGCGTCGTGCCCTGGATCATCTCCTGGTCCGCGCCCATCGCCGATTCCGATTCGCTTTTCGAATTCTGCAGCGCCCAGATACATTCCGCCGGCACCTTTGGCTGCTCCTTCAGCACGAACGCGTTCTTCGGATCCTTCGCCGAAGCGATCACGCCGCCCAGGCGTGATCGGATGTTCTGCGTCAACACGTCCACATCGGAGCCGCGGATGTAGTCCGGGTTCACCGCGAACGACAAAATCTTCAGCATGGCGTTCGTCACGCCCGTATCGACGCGCTGATCCTGCCCCACAATCCGCCCCGCGCCCATGCCCCAGCCGCTCGACGGCACGTTCCACCAGTTCGAAGACAGCATCGAGCTGTGCCCGTTCAGCTCGTTCGCGCCGGATTTGATCACCAGCTTGCGCTGCAGCACCACGATTACTTTGTCGCCGTCCTCGCGTTCCAGCACCTCAAGCGGATGATTCAGCGGGTCGGCGCTCGAATCCTCGTACCGCGGCATGGCATGCATCGTGCCGCCCCAGCCGGTCGTGAGCCCCGCCGTCGACGTCTCCGCGGTTCCCGGCGTGGCCGTTTGCTCCGCGGGCGGGAAAAAGAGATCGATCAACTCCTGCCGCGGAGGAATCTCGTACCCCGGCTCATCGCGCAGATCGTCCAGCTGATCGAAAGTCAAGTATCGCCGCACCATCCGGTACTCCGCCGCGCGCGCGTCCGGCTCTTCCCAGCCCGGGTCCATCAGCGCATAGCGATGGTCGAGCCAGCGCAGGAACGGCCGCGACCAGCGCTTTTCCACGCCGTCCGGGCCGCCCTCGATCTCCCACTCCGCGCTTTCCGCGGTGTGCGTTTTCAGTTGCCCCAGCGGGGTTTCCGCCGTCGCCGGCTGCCCCTTCCGTTTATACTTCTTCACCCGCTTGACGGATTCGTTCCAGCCGCGCACATACAGCTGCGTGCCGAAAATCGCGCAGGATTCCCAGCCTTTTTGCACTTCCGAACGGAACGTCCGCCCCTGCGCATCCGGCTCGCGCAGCACAAAACCCAACACCGACATCTTTGCCTTCAGCGTCTCAGCCGCGGTGCCGGCATAGCCGTTGAGCAAAAACGGCGGATCCTGGTAAAACAGCGCCTTCATGATTTGCGGCACCACGGCATTGACGAGCTTCGCCACCGTGAACCGCGAAATATTCGGCGCCGCGACCTGCGACCCTTCGAAGCCGGACGTATACCGCAGCGCCTGATACAAAATATCCGACTCGCGCCACAGCGCCGCCCAGGCCGTCCCGATCCACGCGTCGCACCGAATCGCGTCTTGCACGACAATGTCCAGCTCCGCCTGCTTGACATACTCCGGCGGCGCCGCCGAATCAGGTGGCAGCTTCACATCGGCCCGCATGACGGGCTGCGCCACCTTCGCCGGCAATTCCCTCATTTGCGCCATCAGAGTTTCACCGCGCTTCCAACGCGATCACTGACTTCGTTGAATTTGTCACGGATCGGGCCACTCAGATGTACGTGCAGCTTTGCAGCAAGAAGGTCAAGGTAGATAATCACGTCGGCCACTTCCTTCATTACTTCGCCGATAGAAATGTCCTCGCCGCGGCCGCGCTTCTTTAGAAGATTACACAGCTCTCCCATCTCTCCAGCCGCCGCGCAACCCCACTCCATCTCGCTCCATCCATCGAGGCCGCCATGCATCCCAAACGACTCTTCGCAGCGTTTGAGATTTGCTGTCCGGAGGGTCTGTAGGTCAAGGCTCATCCGTCCAACCCTGGCATGATTTCCTCTAGCGCGTACGGATTCGCCGGCGGAGGTGGCGGCTCCTCTTCCCTCGCATAGCGCCCCGTGCGATACACCATGTCGTGCAGCTCCATCCGCCGCTCTTCCTCCGCGCGATCGTACGGCGAATCCGGCACGTCCATCCCCTCGACCAGGCGCCGCACATGCCGCACCGCGATCTGCGAAATCACGTCGGGAATGTCGTCGTGCGCTTCCTTGCCGTATCCGCAGAACTCCTTGTACAAATCGTCCATGCAGGCGATCGAATTCGAAAAAAACAAACGCCGCTGAAACAGCAAATCCTCGAGCGATTTCACGCGCCCATCTTTCGCCTTCGGCGACGCGTCCACCGGAATCCAATCGACTTTCAGATGCACGCCCAGATCGGCGGCCATGCGGTCGAGGTCGGAGAGGAGCCAGCGCGCGCCCGGCGTATCTTCCACGTCCATGATCACCGGCATCCATCGCCGGAAGCTATCCACCATATTCCAAACCAGTTCGTGCGTTACAAATCGCCCGCGAAGAAGTTCAGTGATGAAGAGCCGCTGGTTTTGATCCACTAGGCCAAAGGCGATCGTCGTATAGTCGCTGCCGCGCTTCGTGGCATAGGCCAGGTCCACGGACATGAAAATCTCGCCCATCGCTGGCACCATGTTCGCGGGCACGGAGGCCTCCCGCAGCGCCTCGATCGTAAAGGTCGCCTGCCCGGCCGCCACCACGGGGTCGTTCAGATATTGCGATCCAAACGTCTGAAACTTCTCCAGCCCCGGCCCGCGCTGTGACATCAGAAATGCGAACGACAGCCGCTCCGGAAAGAGCAGCTCCCAATCGTTCAGATCGAATGCTGACGAAGGCACGTTCGGGTCTCGCAGCTGCGCCTCAAGCTGCTTCCGCCGGTCCGCCGCGAGCTCCAGCTTGGGCCACAGCGCCGCCCGCACCAGGCACTTCCGCCGCGGTGAGGGCTCCGCGATCAGCTCCCCGCCCAGGTCGTTCGGATCATGCCGCGTCCCGCCTGAAAACATGCGTCCGTGCACAGGTTCTAGCAGCTTAAACGCCATCCAGAAGACTTTCTTCACCTTGCCGATGCGCTCATAGTTCTCCATGTTCTCGTCGTTCTCGACGTCGTCCGGAACGAGCAGATCGGGGTGCCAGCCTGATAGCGCCGAATCGATCGAATTCGCCCAGGCCGTCGGCTCGCGGTGCCGCTTCGGATTCCGCCGGCACGGCGCCACATATTTCCGCTCATACTTTTCGCCAGGATGAATACAGAACTCCGGAAACAGGCGCTGAAAGCGTGTCGGCTCCCCGCGAATCACAAACGCCTCGGTGTACATATCCAGCGAGCCGAAGGCCAGCGATTTTTCACCACCGAGGAACAGGATGCGAATTTCCGGAAAGCAAATCGTGTATTGGATCGCGAGGTCACAAAGCAGGGAGGATTTAAACGTCCCGCGCGGATCGCGCCAGATGCGCTCGCGGATCGGATCGGGCTGGTCCTCGAGCGGCCGGTCCGGATCGGGGCTGCCCAGGAAGGCGAAGACGGGCCCGTGCGTCCGCTCCGTCACGTCCCGTCCGAAGATTTCTTTGCAGAGGAAAAACAGGTCGGTCTGACAGCGCCGACGCAATTCGTTCTTGTGATTCTTGTCGTATACCTCGAGATCAAACTCTTCGCCGGCGAAGTGCAGCTGCCCCGCCGGCGCCACCGGATCCCCGACGCTGGCCAGCGCGCGCGCGGCCTGGCGTTTCTTCGCCGCCCGCAGCGCCTGCATCAGCAGGCGCTTATACTTCGCCTCATCCCCGCCCGCGAGCCCGCGCAGCCGCGCCCGCTCGTCCTCTGCGAGCAATTCGTAATCCGCCGGTCGCCCCTTCGCCATCGTTACTGCGGCACCCCGTCCGTTCCATACTTGGCGTTGTAAGCGATTTGCACGATCAGATCGAACTGCGAATCGCACGGCGTCGGGTGCACCGCCGCGGCCGGCACGGTGAAGCCGACGCCGCCCGCCACCTTGCCCGCCGCCAAGGTGTAGGAGGCCTGCTGTACGGCGTTGAATTGCACATCGCACGGGTGCGGCAGCTTCTGCGCCGCGCTGCGTGTAAACGGCTTCGGCAATCCCGGTCCCGGCATCGTGGCTCCTTTACCCTGGGCGCCTGAGCGCGAAGGGTTCTTTAGGCGACCTCGTCGAGCGCGTACACCTTCCCGTCCACTTCCACCGCCCCGTCTTCGTAGGTCACCACGTCGACGGGCTCGCCCTTCGCCCTCGCCACCGCCCGGTCCAGCACTCTCCCGAAGGCGGCCGGCGCGATCGGGATCGGCGCGCCCGGCGCCGGCTCGGCTTTTGCAATCGTCTGCAAATTCCGGGCGGCCACCAGCGCCGCTAGGTCCGCGGCCGCCGCCTCCTCGGCCCGTGCGTCGGTCCCGCGCGCGCCCGGGGAATGCTCGTGCCCGGGAATCGGCGGGGCGTGATACGTCTTCTCGTGCGTCGGGCAGCCGTGCGGCGTCGTGTGCGTCGTTCCGGCCGCCGCTTTCTGGGCCAGGAGGCCTTGCGGGTCCTCCCGCCCGGGCGTTTCCAGCATCCGGATGCACCCGCATCCGTAACTCACGCGAATGGTCGCCATCGCATTTCTCCTTTTTAAGGCCGCCTTGCCGCGACTTCTACTCTTCGATGTTCAGTAGCTGCTGCGCCTCTTGCCATGTGAGGTGCTCGCCCTCATGCCCGTCGCAGCAGTCATCCCAATCGACATCCCGATCCTTGACTGTCATCAGCTTGCACAGGCCATCGATTCCTTTGCCATCCGTGATGTAGAAGTGTTCACAATCCGCGCCGCCGGCGTATCCGCCACAGTTCGTGCCCGTTCCTTTCGCCCACTCCAGGCCCGTGTCCTCTGCTGCGTCGGCGCCGAGTCGGTTGACGTTGTAGACGACTTCGTAGTCCTCGACGGCGCGCGGCGTGCCGCCCTTTTGGTAGGTGCAAACCGGCACATACTGTTCCCCGTCCTTCAGCACGCGGTCGATGACAATGTCCGGCCCGTGCACCTGGCACCGCCTTTGGTTAATGTATAAAAATGGGCACACGAAGCACGACTTCGGCTGATTACCGGTGTCCTTTCCTCCAACGAACGCCAGAGCCCACCGTTTGACGCCGCTCTCCGGTTCAATGCCGCCCGCCCGCGTGCGAGCCGTCCCGTGCGCCAGTACGTGCTGCGCCCCACGGGAAAGAATCTCATCCTCTGCCGAACTACGATGCATCACGCCCCCGGGCTAAGCCGCCGTACCACCGCTGCCGCCGCCGGCCTCCGCGGCCTCTTCCTCCGCCGGCGCTTCCTCGGCCCCGCCCCCGCCGCCCAGGTGCTCCTCGATGTGCTGCTTCAGCGCTTCGGTGTCCGGCGCGGTGTACGTCTCATCCTCATGGCGCGGGCCCGCCATGCCCATCTCGCCGTCCGGTTGGTGATGTTCGTGCCGGATCACATGGCTGCCGTCGTCCGCCGGCTCGATTACCATCCGTTTGATCCGTTTACCCGCTTTACCCTGAGCCCCATGCGAAGGGCCGTGCGTCGTCACGACTTTCCGCTTCCCGTCAGTGCCGCTATGCCGCGCGCCGGCCGCGGCCCGCGTCCGCGCCGTCCCGTGCGCCAGTACATGCTCGGCGCCCGATTTCGTCTCATCACTGGCCATAAATCCGCCTTTCACACGAAGAGTCCGGAGCGGAGCAGCTGCTCACCCAGCCGCCCGCCCCAGACTTCCCCTCTGAAACGAGACCTCTACGCTGCTTCCATGAAAAACGAGCCCTGGTTCATGTTTACGATCGCGGTCGTCTGCGCGTTCGTCAGCGTCACGCCCGCCGCAAATTGCAGCGGCGGCTCCGTCGCGAAGTTCACGCCCGTCGGGTTGTGTGTCAGCACCGCCCCGTTGTTCGTCGAGTCCTTCACGTTGTTCACGATGTCCTGCATCAGGCCCTGCAGGATGCCCGACGTCGAGTCGCCTTCGCACAGCACTTCGATCTCGAACGGGATCACCACCGCCGTCGTGCCCGATTGCGTGATCGAAAGCGACGTCGACGCCGCAATCTGGTTGCCGGAGGCCGCCGTCCACGCCGCCGCTCCCGCCACGCCGTACAGCGCCGCCACTAGCGTCGCCGTGAACGTTCCCGCCGGAATCTTCACCCAGCCCGACGCCTTCACGCGGAACGGGATCTGCTCCAGCCGCGACGATCCCGGCGCCAGCAAATTAAACTGGTTCCCCGACGCGTCGTTAAACACCCCGCCCACGGCCCCGGTGATCTGCGCCGGCGTCAAGAGCCCCGGCTTCCCGCCGATCGCCAACACCAAATTCTGCCAACGAATTCCCTTCCAGGTCAGATTCCAACCGATCGCTCGATTCCGATTCATCCACGCCTCCATGCGCCGCATTTTCTTTTTCCAGCCACTAAACCAGTCGTCACCAGCCATTGTGGTATGCCCTACCACACGCGCGCACAGACTAGAACCGCCACCAGATGATGTCAAATGCCAAATTTCTTTTTCTCCTCCAATCGAGAAACGATCGCTCATCCAAAAGCCTCAAGCCTATCCCTCCGGATCGCAGCGATCGCTAAATCGACCGCACGATCGAACCCGCCGCCAAGCCCGTTCCGGTACAGCTTCGCGCTCCGATAAAACGGGCAAGCCCCCTTCGCCAGAAACTTCCAATCCGAATTCGACCCCAGCAAAATCCCCAGAGGACGCCGCAGCGCCCCCGCCAGGTGCATCGTCCCCGTGTCCACCGTCAACAGCGCGTCCAGGTTCTCCAGTAGCCCTGCCGTCTCCTCCCACGTGTCGAATGGGACACTCGTCACCGGAAATCCCAATTTCTTCCGGTGCTGCACGCCCACCCAGTGCACCCGGTCCCCCGTCATGCATACCAGCCGCATCGCCTGCGCCTCCGTCAGCGAACGCACCTTCCGCCCCTCCGGATCCCCCACCGGCGAAAGCTCCGCCGCCTCCCAGCAAATCCCGACGATCGGCAGATCGTCGTTCAAGAGAAAATTATATTTCTTCACCATCTCATTGCTTGCGGTGAGCTGCGGCTGCCCATTCCAGTCCGCCCGGGTGTCCTCTGGCGTTTTCGTGATCTGCCGCCGGCCAAATTTCATCCTGAAGTTTTCATTTCCCCACTGCGGCACCTCCTGCGGCCCCGCGCAAAAATTAGCCGGCAGCGCAAACACCGTAGTCCACCAGACCCCCTCCGCCTCGTTCCACTCTGAGATCGTGTCACCGTCCTGGACAACGCGCCCCGTCCCCAGCCAGCGCCGAAACAGCTCGAGCTGCGGCGGATAACAAAACACTTTCCAGTTCGGCGCCCGCTCCGAAAGCACCGCCAGCCATCGCGCATAGTTAATCCGGTCGCCCGCACCGCCCTCCATCAGCACTAGCAAAAATTCATCGAACCCGAGCTGCTGCCCATTCCACTGCCGGCACCGCGCCGGCAAGGACAGCCGCAATTTTTCGCCCATCTTCGTCGGCCGCCCCGTGTCGTACAGCGCCCAGGCCTCCTTCCACAGCCCCGCGCGCAACAGCGTCTCCCCGTGCATCAGCCGGATGTATGCGTTCTCCGGCTCCGTCCAGTAGGCGTACTCCGTCAGCCGCCCCGCCTCCTCGAACCGCCCCAGTTCCCGCAACGCCGTCGCGTACGAAATCGCGATCGGCGCAGTCTTCAGCAGCTTCCACGCCGCCGCGTAGAGCGTCAAAGCCTGGTCCCGCCGATCGAGCATCGAATAACACCCCGCCAGCTGCGCGCAAATATCCGGCCGCGGTGCCACCAGCATCGCCTGCTCGAGGTCGGCGACCTGCTCCCGCGCCATCGCCACCGTCATAAATCCCCACTCAGGCATTCGGCGTCTCCACCTTCTGCGGCACCAGCGCGTAAGCAATCTCCTCGCCGCGCACTCCCGTGTTCGGCGCGTTCAGCCTTCCATCCTCGACGAGCACGTTCGTCAAATCCGCCCGCCAGTACGTCCGCTCGCCTTTCGCGTTCACGACCGTCACCGTCGGCGCCTCCGAATAACAAATACACCGACCCGCGGTCACAAAATCGCCCTGCGCAGTCCGGCACACGACCAACTTCCCCAGAAATTTATCGCCTTCCATTCATCGCTCCCCCGCCTGGCGCTGCTTCCAATCCAGCGCCGGAATCTCCCGCCGCTCCTCTGCGAGCCGCATCGCCCGCACCCGCGCCTTGTCCCCGCAAACATCCGCGTGCGGCCGGCCCGTCTGCGGATCCACGCGAAACGGAAAATCATTCGGCAAGAAAAACTCCCAGACCGGCAACCCACAGCCTTCTCGGTCGCAGATCTTCGGCTGCCACAAAAAACCAGCTGCAGTCCACTCGCGGGGCGTCGTATACGCCGGCCAGTCCCGCTCGCCCGCAACAATCGCGGCCGCCGAGCTCTCCACCGGATGTAGCGCCCGCCTCACGCCGCCCCCTCCGCAAGTAACCGGTGACGCGGCTGAATCTCACGCCGCAAAAACGATCCCTTCGATGGCGCTCGCACCAGCTGCACCCAAGTGTCATACTCGACGCCCTCATACCAGTAAACCCGCCCGCCGCGATAGCTCACAGCAAGAACCCGCGACCCCGGGTCCCAATCGATCCACTCCACATGCGTCGATCCCGCCACGGCCTGCCTCACGCGATCACCTCGCAGGAATCGCACTCGTCTGCAAACCTACTCACGGCTCATTACCACCCACACAGGGATGTTTCCCACGCGGACGTGGACGGCGCGGGACCCCTCCCCAGGGCCTCCCCCACCCCCACCCCTTGGCCCGAAAGGGGTCCCTTCCACGTCCGATAATAATAGAGTATGTCAAGTAGCAACTTGTGTGTTTTCAATGACTTCCCCGTAACTGACATATATTTTTCGGACCATCCCGTTCCGGCGATTGAAAACAAAGCACTTTAACTTCGGCCATTTTCATCGCGGTCCGCCTGAAAACGGCGAATTCCAGGCCCTTCCCACACGCGATTTCACGCTTCTCTTTCATTTTCCCCTGTCCCTGGCGAACAAATCTGGCAGCGGTTCCAGCCCTTTTCGCCCTGCACGTATCCGCAGCCGCCGCACAACGAACAGCTCGGCCCTCGCGCATTCGCTCGCTCCAGCACGGCGATATAGGCCACTCGAATTTCCTGCGGCCGCGGGAAGAAGCGCGCATTCGCGCCCGCCAGACGCATTGCTTCCTGCAGAGCGGCGGGTTCGCAGTCGCCAAGAAACGAAGCATACGCATCGACCGTCGCCGCGCTGATCTGCGACGGCTGTGCCGTCGCGTCGCGAAACACGAGCGAGTAGCGACAGAGCCATTCACCGATCACGCGCACGCGTTGCTGCTGACTCAACAGCTCGCCGGTTGTTTTCTTCCCGGCGTTCCGTTTCGGACTGCTTGCCATTGGAGCGGCCTTTCTTATTTAATATGAAATATGAACTACCAGCGGAATTCGGCGGGACAGTTGCGTGACCTTCGCGTGACTCTCGCGGGACATAAGCTTCGCCGTTGAACGGCAAATCGCGTTGCTTTGCCTTGCGCGATCTCCATTCCGCTCTAGCACTTGCCTGACGCAAAAGCTCCTCGCAATACATGATTCCGCTCACCGTGTAATTGGGCACGCCGGCCTCATCGAGCTCGTTTTTCAGGACTCGATACTCATCGAGAGGGATGCCGCACCTTCGCGCAACCAGTGCATCGCTGGGACATGTCCCACCGATGTCCTGCAAATGTCCCGAGAGAATTGCCGCAGCCTGAGCCTTATCGGTCCTGTCAATGTCCCCAGTTTGTCCCTCTACATGTCCCGCCGATGTCCCGTTAGAAGATGCGGGGACTTTAACGGGACAGAGGTAACCGTAGGGCTCAGAGGAGTGCATAATCATTCGCAGTCGCAGCCACAAGCCTTGCGCCCCCATCGAACAACCGCTCACCGGAGCCTGCAATTCCTCGCCCGGATATAGCCTGAGAAAGGGCGATTTGGGCGCTTTTCCGCTCATGCGGGCTCCTGGTAGAGTTCGGGTTCTAATTCCTCAAAGCGTGTGCACTGCGAGACGAAAATAAACTTCACAACCTCAGTCGGCCCGTTGCGCTGTTTTGCGATCACCAATTCGGTGCGATTGCGCTCGGCCGGCGGCTCGCCAACCGCGAAGGCCTTCGGCCGATGAATAAACAGCACAACGTCGGCATCCTGCTCGATCGCGCCCGACTCCCGTAAATCCGAAAGTTGCGGCCGTCGCTCTTCCCGCTCCGACGCGCGAGTGAGTTGCGAGAGCACGATCACCGGCACTTTCAGCTGCCGCGCCATCGACTTGAGCGCGCGACTCGACGCGCCGACTTCTTCGTTGCGGTTTGCGTATTTATTGCGCGCGGCGCCGCCGACGAGCTGCAGATAATCCACGATCACAAGCGCCAAACCCTCACGCCGTTTCAAAACGCGAGCTTTTGCCGCAATCTCGGCCACCGTCGTGGGATTGGCATCGTCGACCCAGATCGGCAACTGGCCCATCTCCGCAAGCTGATGCACGAGCGCGCGCCATTCGTCATCGCCCATCCCGCCGGCGCGAAGCTTGCGCAAGTCACGGCGCGTGACTGAAGCGATGAACCGCTGCAGAATTTCCTCACGACTCATTTCCAGCGAAAACAGCCCTACGCGGTAACCCGCGCGAGCGACGTTCTCGGCAATATTCAGAGCCAGCGCCGTTTTGCCGATCGACGGCCGCGCGGCCAGGATCACCACATTCCCGGGGTGCAGGCCGCACAGCACGCCATCGAGTTGCGGATAACCACTCGGCAATCCGGAAATCGAGCGAGGAGAAGTCAACAGATGCTCGAGCTGTGACAGCGAATTACTGATCAGATCGCGCAAGGGCACCAGGTCGCTGACCGCTTGACCTTCGCCGAGGTACAGAATCGACTGCTGGGCGCGTTCGAGGATCTCTTGCGCCGGATCTTCCGCGGCGCCGGCCTGCTGTTGAATGAACCCCGCCGCATGAATCAGCCCGCGCAGCAGCGCTTTTTCCCGGACGATCGCGGCATAGTGCTCGACATTCGAAATATGAGGCACGCCGTCCATCAATTGCGAAACATAGGCCGCCCCGCCGGCGTTCGCCAGGTCGCCGCTGCGCTGGAGGCGCTCGGTCACGCTGACCAGGTCAATCGGTTGCGCCTCCTGGTCGAGCGCGAGCATCTGCTCGTAAATTCGCCGGTGATGGTCGTGAAAAAAGTGGGAGGGATCGAGCCGCCGCGCTGCTTCGTCCAGCGCGGCATTGTCGAGCAGGATGGCACCGAGGATGGCGCGTTCCGCTTCGATATTTTGCGGCAGCGGTCGTTCGACGTCCGTGTGAGGCATACGCCTAGAACAACTCCCTTTGCTGAACGGTTTTCTGCTTTTGCGCCCTTGCTGGTTTACAACGCGCCGCGTGCGGCTCGAAACTTTTGCGGTCGAGCGCGATCGCGCGATCGCCGGCCGTGCGATACAGCAGCACCGGCTCGCCACAGCGCCGGCAGTTCACTTCCCGCACGAACAAGTAGCCCGCCCCTGCGAGCTTGGCGTGCGACGTCAGCTCCCAGGCCATGCGTACCCCAATGCGACCGCGGCCGCCTCAGCCAGGGCCAGCTTCATGTCCTGGTAGTGGGCGTCGCAGTCATAGCAGCGCGTCCGGCCGTCGCGATTCACAAGGCAGGAAGTCACGTGACCGCAAGCGGAGCATTCCAAAGGCGGCGAGACAATCGCCGCCGTGCAATCCGACGCATACACCATCGCGAGTTCCATCACGCCACCTCCTCGATTTCGTAACCGCGCTTTCTCAGGAATTCGACCAACAGCAGGCGAGTCGTTCGTTTCGGCTGGCAGATCCGCCGTTCGATATTCGAAATCGACGCCCGGCTCACCCCCACGGCGGAAGCCACGTCTTCGAGGGTGAGAAAGTGCCGCGCCCGGCAATCGATCAGCGCGTCGGGCAGTACTAGTACTCTGGTAGCTTCTACCATGAAGCCGGACGATATGGTATCAGTTTTAATTTGTCAAGATGTTCTTTTATGAGATACTCGTCCCTGTCATGATCACGGATGAAAAACGCACAAATACAGGGATTACGATCCAGCCGAGCCTACGGGACGAGGTAACGGATTACGCACGGCGGGAAGAACAGACGTTCTCGCGGTTCACCTGCATGGTGTTGCGGTGGGCTTTAGACGAGATGAAGAAGAACGGCATTACCTGCGCCGAGTTGAAGTCCTGGCATGTCGCGCCCCCGTCCGCCGCCGAGCGGAAGAAGCGGCGCCGCGCGGCCGAACCACCGTCGCGCTGAAGATCGTCGCTTCATTCTCCCGATCGGCCAGGATTTCCTTGGCCTGGCGAATCGCGGCGCGCGCGGATTCGGCTTCGATCAGGATGTCCCAACGGACCCGATACGTCTTCATGAAACCCCCTGTTGACACTTGGCGTCAGAATTAGTAACAAGCCAGCAGCATATCCGGGAGAGTAACCGTGAGCGACACCTTCCACTTGCCCGTAGACTTCGCGCTTCTGTGTTCCGAAACGTCGCTGCAAAATCTGGAGCTGGCGACGCTGAATCGCGCGTCGCTCTTACGAAAGGAATTATTGGCAGTGTTGGATGAACTCGCGCGATGCGAGGGCGAGGCGCTGTTTGCAAGGTGGATGCGGGATCATCGCGGCGAACTGCTCGCGCGCATCCTGGAGCAGACACGCGCCGACGAGCGTCAGCTGCGATTCTTCGAATCCCCGCAGAAATAAAGGCGAATTGCGATCGGATGTCACCCACCGTGACGCCCCCGTTCCGATCGTCCGATTAGCGATTATGTTAATACAAAATCATATAGCTTATCGGACGCAGCCGCATCATGACGCGTTCGGCTTCATTTGTCAAGATCGCCACGTCCCGCGTCTGTGCAAAAGCTGTTCGCCTTAGTTCGAAGCCTGGCT
>Ga0210394_10000989_pt1 | contig 49376 bp, 38 predicted proteins | sample IncBWC12MmetaG_FD_160121 | JGI IMG/M metagenome (GOLD analysis project Ga0210394, IMG submission 160121) | Forest soil microbial communities from Barre Woods Harvard Forest LTER site, Petersham, Massachusetts, United States - Inc-BW-C-12-M | ecosystem: Environmental > Terrestrial > Soil >...
GCCTCACTAACTTCATCAGCAAACTCCTTGTAATTTAAAAGTAAGTCGTTTATAAAAACTTTTTCAGGGTACTGCTTTGCTTCTATGGTATAAGTTAATCGTTTACTGCCTACTACTTTAATTTCTTCGCACAAAATGGGCGATAGAATTTTAAAATAACTCAGTCCGTTTTTATACCGCCTATATTGCGGATATTTTATACTTTCAAGCAGAGAATTCATTGCGCAAAAATGCCATATTTTTTAGAATTAGTAGCACAACACATACATAAAAATTATGCTGGTGATTTAGATTCGCTTTGCGTAGTGCTACCTAATAAACGTGGTGGTTTATATTTAAAAAAACACTTAGCGGGTATTTTAAATAAGCCTTCGTGGATTCCTGAAATTATTTCGGCCGAAGATTTTGTAGAGAAAATATCTCACCTGCCAACTGCTTCAGAACTTACACTTACGTTTGAGTTGTATAACACTTATTGTAAAGTTGTAGAAGCCGATGCCGTTTCGTTCGAGCAATTTTTGCGTTGGGCACCCCAAGTAATGCAAGATTTTAATGAGATAGACCGGTACTTAATTGAACCCGAAACTATTTTTGAAAACCTACGCAACATAAAAGAAATTGAAAGCTGGAGTTTAGGTGAAGAGAAGCTTACTACGATGCAAGAAAATTACCTGGCTTTTATGCAAAATTTAGGCAAGGTGTATAAATTAATGAAAGAAAATGCCTTAGCGAACAAACAAGCATGGCAGGGTTTATCGTACCGGGTAGCTTATGAAAGTGTTGCAAAAAACGGTTATACGCTCCCTTACAAAAAAATACTTTTCTGCGGATTTAACGCCGTTAACTTAGCCGAAGAAAAAATAATTGCCTTTTTAGTTGAAGAAAATATTGCCGAAATATTATGGGATGCTGACACCTATTATTTAAAAGATGCAGCACAAGAAGCAGGTTCTTTTTTACGAAAACATTTTACGCGTTTTACCAAACAAAAAAACTTTGTTTCAGATGCTTTAACCACTTCGGTTAAGCATATTGAAATTACAGGTGTAGCAGGTCGTATGGCACAAGTTGCCGCAGCCATGCAAGCGCTAAATAAAATTTTAGAACAAGATACCCAATTACAAAAAACAGCCATTGTATTGGCAGATGAAACTTTATTGTTGCCTGTACTTAGCGCACTACCCGAAAAAATACATGCGGTAAACATCACGTTAGAGTATCCTACACACATTACACCTTTATACGGTTTGTATGAAGAAACTATACAGGCACACTTAAACAAAAAACCCGATGAGGCTTTTTATTTTAAAGATGTGTTATCTATCCTATACAACCCAATAGTTGCTACACTGGTTAATGATAATGTTGCCCTACACAAAACAATAAAAAAAATTAATCAAAGCAACATTATTTACCTCCGTACGGATTTATTAAAAACCTGGATGGGAGAAACCTTTACTGATATTGAGTTTCTGCTATTGCCTTTTACTTCGGTAAATGATTTTGTGTTGCGTTTATGTAAGTTCAACGAAAAGTTAATTCAAAAAACCTACGAAACAAAACACCGTTCGTTAGAGTTAGAAACCGCGCTCATCTTTCAGCAAAACTTAAACACGCTGCAACAAGCCTTTCAAAATTATCCTGAAACAAGTTTAAAGGCTTTAAAAGTTTTAGTAAAGCAAACGCTTGCTCCTAATGGAATTCCTTTTTACGGCGAACCTTTAAGTGGCTTGCAAATTATGGGTGTGCTTGAAACCCGCACACTTGACTTCGACAATATTATTATGCTGTCAGTAAACGAAAATGTTTTACCGGCAGGCAAATCAGGTGCATCTTTTATTCCCGACGATTTAAAACGCTTTTTGCAAATGCCTTTGTATAGCGAAAAGGATACTATTTATGCGTATCATTTTTACAGGTTATTGCAACGAGTTAATAAAGCCGCTTTAATTTATAATACAGAAACAGATACGTTTGGCAAGGGGGAGAAAAGTCGTTTTATAACTCAGCTTTTATCGGAGTTAAAAGAAAAAAACAAACAAGCCGTTATAGAAGAAAAGATTTTATCGCTTCCTGTAAATCAAGGTCAGCATGAGTTTGAAGTACATATACAAAAAACAGAAAGCGTATTAAACAGACTTACAGAAAAAGCACAGTCAGAAAAAGGCCTTTCTCCTACTTCGTTAAACACCTATAAAGAATGTGAACTTAAATTCTATTATCGATTTATTGCCAACATTAAAGAACCTGATGAAGTAGATGAAAACATGGAGGCATCTGCTATTGGTAACATTATTCACAACACACTTGAAAAAATTTACACGCCGCTTATAGACAAAGTTCTCACTAAAGAAAACATTTCAGCTTTAGAAAAAATATACCCGCAAACCGTAGACGAAGTTTTTATTGAACATTATAAAGAATCAGGAAACGAAAACGGCAAAAAAACAATTGCTTTGCATGTAATAAAAAAATACGTCGCTAATTTATTAGCCCACGAAAAAGAAACGATTGAAGAGCTTGAGAAGAAAAAAGAGAGCATCACCATCAGGCATCTTGAAAAAAATTTAACGGCTGATATATTTGTAAACACAAGCTCAGGTACCATTCCAATAAATTTAAGCGGCACCATTGATAGAATTGATTTTACACCCAGTACGTTTAGAATTATAGATTATAAATCGTCTGTAAAAAAGGAGTACGATACGTTTAATATAGAAAGCTTAAGCGAAGTTTTTACCGATGCCAAATACAGCAAAGTGTTGCAATTATTAGTTTACGCATGGCTTGCCTGGAAAAATAAAATTACCGAACCGGAAAAAATAAACGCCTGCATTATTCCTTTTAGGGCGCAGGAGCGTGTTTATAAAATAACCTTAAACAAACATCCATTGGTTTTAAGCTCCGATTTTTTGGCAGACTTTGAAGATAAATTATCGGCTTTTATTGCCGACATGTTTAATGCAAATACAAACTTTAACCCTACCGAAGAGTTAGAAACCTGTCAGTTATGTGCTTATCAAAGTATTTGTAATAGAAATTAAACATGAAAGCCGTTAGTTTAAGCGAGTTAAAAAAAGAGTTGCAGGAAATTCCACCTAAGGAGTTAGTAGAATTATGCGTAGCACTTGCCAAGTATAAAAAAGACAATAAAGAATTTTTGAGTTACTTGTTATTTGAAGCGCACAACAAAACAACTTTTGTAAACGAGATAAAAGCGGAAATTGACGAGCATATAACTACACTGCAAAGTCAACCTAACTTATATTACGTTAAAAAAGGTTTGCGCAAACTATTGCGTTCAATTACTAAATACAGCAAGTATATAAATGATAAAGCTACGAGTGCCGATTTGCTTATTTGCTTTTGCAGCAAATTAAAACAATCTGGCATTCCTTATCATAAAAGTCAGTTAATAGTAAACATGTACGAGCAACAGCTTAAAAAAATAAATACATTAATTAATTCGTTACATGAAGATTTACAACAAGATTATTTGCAGGATTTAGAAAATCTTATTTAGCTTCGTTCCATTAAAAACAATCGCATGAAAAATTTAAACGCCTTAATGCAAAGCATCATTGAGCTAACTACAACTATTGAAACAAAGTACCCGGAGTTGTATAAAAACTTAGATGAAACTCCTTTAACTATTGGCAAACACCCTGAAAAAGAAATAAATACAACCGACTTAAAAAACTATCTGCAAATTTTAAAAACTCAGTTAGAAGAATACATTAAAACGCACCAAAAGGCTTAATTTTTTTTCGGCTTAGGGTCATTCTTCATTTTAAAAATCTGGTTGAACTTAAACTCTATGCCTTCATCTGGTTTAAGTGCAGGCGATTGTAACAAATATCCATCTGGACTAATAAAATAATAAACAGGCAAACTTTTTATATTATACTGCCCTGCCAGTTTTTTATTTTTTCCACCATATAAAAAAGTCCATTTATAAGTAGGGTTTTGTTTTATAAAATTTTTAAAAGCCATCGTATCGTCATCTGTACAAACCGAAACAAACATTACTTTATCTCCGTATTTTTTAAAAAGCTGGTCTTGCTTTTTTAGTTCCTGTAAACAATCAGTACACCAGGTAGCAAAAAAATTCAGGTACGTGTACCGTGCTTTAAAACCGGTTAACGAAACAGTATCGTGCTTTATATTGGGAAGCGAAAAAATGGGGGCCAACTGCCCGGCGCGCATATTGTTTATGTTGCGTAAAACATCAAAAACAATTGTTTTATGCTCAGCAATTGTTGTTGAGCCTTGCAGCTGTTCTAACATCTCTTTTATTTTTTCTTTTTTAAAATGAGGCGCAAAATATAAATCAGCCAACGATTTTAAAACAACCAGTTCGCGCAATGTATCATTTTTTAATATGGGGTCGCCTTTCAATAGTTCATTTAAGTGTTTGTATTCGCCCTGTTCATTAATAGCATCTAAAATAAAATTCCCGTTTTTAGTATTGCTCTGTTTTTGCAAGTACTGTTTAAAGTATTGGTTAAAAAAACTCATGTATTCGTAATTGCCATAACTAATGGGTCTATCTAATAAATAGCGTTTAGCCAAATAAGTATGGTGCCTGCCCGTGTTTTCATTAAAAGACGCAAATGTGTAATCCACATAAGTTTTAAAATAACTTAGTTTTACCTTTTCGTAACGCTTGTTTATTTGCAACTGAAAAGAATCTAACCTTTGGTGAATTTGTTTTGTTACAAAGGCTTTATAATTTTTCTCCCAAAAAACATCAAAGCAATTATTAAAATCTATAATGCGTGCATTAAGTTCGGTACTATCTCCATTAATAATAAGGTTTACATTTTGTTCTGTTCCGTCAGCATTAAAACGCAAACTATCTTTTTCAGGAAAAACAATTCCGTATACAAAATTCGGCTGAACATAAATAACACCCGTTAAATTATCAGTTTTAATAAGGGCTATTTGTGTGCTCTTTATAGATAGACTAAGTTCAAAATTACCTCGCGCATCAACCGTATCTGATGATTGCAATGTTTGCGATTGCGTAATTAAATCATCATACAAATAAACTGAAATTTCTTTCCCCTTATGCGTAGGTGCAATGCCCCTAATGGTTACGTTTTGCGCAAACGAAATAAAAGGGGCAAGAACAAAAAACAGGAAGCTTATTTTAAAATATACTTTCATTACAACAGCTTAACGCTTTATTTAAACTAAAAGTATAAATTTTTATTTAACCTTGTTTTTCAAAGTTAGCAATAGCAGCATCTAAACGCTTCAACGAATCTTCTTTACCAAACAGCTCAAGCATTTCAAAAAGTGCCGGGCCACCACCAACGCCGGTAATGGCAACTCTAAATAACTGCATAACTTGTCCGGTTGGTATATTTAATTTTTCTGAAACCGCCTTAAAAGCATGCTCTGTTTCAGCAGCCGTAAAGTTTTGCAACGCGTTAAATGAAGCTCTTGCTTCTTTAATATATTCCAATGTTTGTGGATTCAGGCGTTTCTTTAACACCTCAGCATCATAGGCAGTTGGTGCTATAAAAAAGAAAGAACCTAAATTCCAAAACTCATTTACAAAATGGGCTTTTTCTTTTATCAATCGGCAAAAACCAATTACAAAAGGTTTGCTTGCGGTAATGTTATGCTCTTTAAGCATGGGCATAAATAAATCAGCCAACTCTTCGTCCGATTTTTTACGCAAATATTGTTGGTTAAACCATTTTGTTTTTTCAGGATCAAATTTAGCGCCTGCTTTATTTACACGCTCAAACGAAAACAGATTTATCAATTCTTCTTTCGAATAAATTTCTTGATTATTACCAGCATTCCACCCCAACATAGCAAGCATGTTTATAAACGCTTCCGGAAAGAAACCATGCTCACGGTAACCGGTATAGCTTTCTTTTGTACGCTCATCGTACCAGTTTAACGGAAACATGGGGATACCTGATTTATCGCGCTTGCTTAATTTACCATTTCCATCTGGTTTTAAAATCAAGGGAAGATGTGCCAATTTCGGCATTTGCTCTTCCAACCCTAAATAGCGGTAAATTAAAATATGTGCCGGGGCAGATGGTAACCATTCTTCGCCACGTACGGCATGAGAAATTTTCATTTCTATATCATCTACAATGTGTGCCAAATGGTACGTTGGCATTCCATCACTTTTTAAAAGTACTTTATCATCTACCTGAGATGAGTTTACAACCACCCAGCCACGTATAATGTCATTAAAACGTATCTCTTCATTACGAGGCACTTTTAAACGCACTACATAAGGCGTACCTTCAGCTAATAGTTTTTTAACCTCATCTTCGCTAAGCGTAGTTGAGTTGCGCATATTTTGGCGAGATACTGCATTGTATTGTGGTGCCACAACTTTAGCAGCCTCTAAACGTTTGCGCATTTCATCCAATTCTTCGGCCGTATCAAAAGCATAATAAGCGTGTCCGCTTTCAATTAATTTATCGGCATATTTTTTATAAATGCCTAATTCTTTACGTTCGCTTTGGCGGTATGGCGCATGCGGACCATCGCCAAAACCAACACCCTCGTTAGGCTCAATGCCACACCATTTAAGTGAGTCAATAATATATTCTTCAGCACCTTTTACATAGCGTGTTTGGTCGGTATCTTCAATGCGCAAAATAAAATCTCCGCCATGTTTTTTAGCGAACAAATAACTAAACAAAGCAGTGCGCACACCACCCATATGTAAACCACCCGTAGGACTTGGGGCAAAACGAACTCTAACGCGATTGTTGCTCATAAAAAATTTTTGCAAATATACGCTAAATGGCTAATTTGATGTCTTAAAATTTTATGGTAAAAGATTTTTTGTTGGACGTAGCCTCACTTGTATATCCACGCGTTTGTAGCGGGTGCCAGCAAAGTTTATTTAAACACGAAGAATTTATTTGCAATAAATGCTATTTAACCCTGCCCAAAACAAATTACCATTTACAGCAGGAAAATCCCATTGAGAAAATATTTTTTGGCAGAGCCAATATTAAAGCTGCCAGCAGTTTTTTGTTTTTTCAGAAAAAAGGGAGTGTGCAAAAACTACTTCACGCCTTAAAATATAAAAACAAACCTGAGGTAGCTCAACTTTTAGGTAAATGGTACGGACAAGATTTAAAAAAGAGTGATGCCTTTTCCAATATAGATTTTATCATTCCTGTACCGCTTCATAAAAAAAGAATGCAAAAGCGAGGATACAATCAAAGTGAACATTTTGCAAAAGGCTTAAGCGAGGTGTTACACATTCCCGTTATTACGAATGTGCTAATCAAAAGTAAGTTTACCGAAACACAAACTCATAAAACCCGTGAAGAACGTGCGGAAAATATTTCCACATCATTCAACCTCCAAACCCCAGAAATCATACAAAATAAAAATATTCTATTGGTTGATGATGTTATAACTACAGGTGCCACTACCGAGGCCTGCATTCTTAAACTGCAAGAAAATACAAATGCCAACATTTCCTTAGCCTCTATTGCTTATGCCATACTTTAAATTATTGTTGCATGAATATTAAAGAAGCACTTTTAAAAGAACACTCTAAAACTCAAATGCAAAAAATTGTTGCCTATGTGGGTAACGATAAAAAAAGGTTTGCCGAGCTAATCACCCTTATGCTTACAGCCGAGTATAGAGTTGCTCAACGCGCGGCATGGCCTGTGTCGTATTGTATAGAAACCAATAAAGATTTAATAAAACCCTGGTTCGCTAAAATGATAAAAAAACTGGGCGAAGAAAACGTACACCATTTCATAAAACGCAACACTTTGCGCGCGTTAGAGTTTGTTGATATCCCTGAAAAATATTGCGGAACCTTATATGATATTAGTTACACTTTTTTACACAGCATAAAAGAGCCTATTGCCGTGCGTGTTTTTGCATTAAGCGTATTAGGTAATATTTCTAAAAAATATCCTGAATTAAAAACAGAAGTTATACATAGTGCCGAAAGTCTTTTGCACTGTGGCATCCCTGCACTTGAAAGCAGAAGCAAAAAGGTTTTAAAGCAAATTAAAACCCTTTAGCTTTCTCAGTTTATTAAGGCAGTACAGGTGCTTGCGGACAATTTGCTAACCCCGCTTTAGCTTGTGCATGATTCGGGTTTAGCTTTAAGCATTGGTTAAATGCGGCTGATGCTTTTGCATAATCACCTAAAGAAAACGCTGCGCCACCCAAGTTATACCATATTTCAGGGTCTTGTGGAAAAATTTTCGACGCACGCTCAAACCAGTAGGCAGAGTTTTGCAACTTCTTATCCTTAGCATCCTGAAACGCTTGTTGTATATATACATTTGAAAGCACACGGTAGTAACTTACCAAATAAGGGTTACTTGGATATAAGCGATACGCCGTTCCCCAAGTTTCTTCGGCTTTATTATAATCACGTAATTTAAAATAGGCCAAACCTAAATTCAAATACCCGTTTACATATTTAGGGTGCAACTCTAAAGCATGGTTTAAATAGCCTTTTGCTTTCTCCAAATATTCAACTTCGTGTTTTTTGTTTTCAGGGCGTTCCGATAAATCAATCCAACGTGCTCCCGCGTTACCTAAACAAAGCACCGAGTTAGGCATTACATCCACATCATGCGTAAAAAGTGTAATATCGTTTTTCCAAATCTCGTTGCGGGTTATAGTTCTAATACCGCATAGTACAGTTAAAACAATAAGTACCGACCATAATAAGGCTTTGTGAACTTTTTCGGATGTGATTTTCTTTCTGGCTTCTTCTGTAAAAATCCAGGCTATACAAACTGCCCAACCTAACGAAGAGTGAAAAATCAAACGTTCACCCATAGTCGCCCCAATATCAATCAGTAAATTACATATCATTAAAAAATTAGCGAAAAAGAAAACCAAGCCCCAGGCAACCGGATGCTTTTTGCGAAATAATTTATAAGTAAGAATTGCTAAGCTTATATAAATAGCTAACGACAACCAAACCTCAGGACTTGTAAAATGACGATAAGGGATACTATTATACGAGTAATCAGAGCTTAATACATAAGGGAAGAAAAGCAGTATAAAATATTTTAACCATACAAAAACCTTAGTAGCTTTCATTTGGTCTCCACGTGCTAATAAATAAGGGTTATTTAAAAGCTCTGTATCCGGAATGCCTGTTTTAGCCACTACAATAGAGAACCTTATCATAAAGTAAACAACCAAAGCAGCTCCTAATGCAGCAAATAATTTAAAGAATTTACTAAAAGAAAAATTATCGATAAATAAATAAAGTGTAGCAGGTATAACCAAAACCAACGTTACCGCGTACTCTTTTGATAGCAGAGCTAAAAAATAATGTACGGCACTCCAAACTATGTATTTATTTTGCCTTGTTTCAGCATACTTAAATATATTTATAAAGGTGAGGCATATAAATATCATAGAGAAAATCTCATCCCTACTCTTCATGTTGGCAACCACTTCCGTATGTATGGGGTGAATGCAAAAGAGCAGAGCCGCCACAAAAGCCATATCGGGGTACTTGCTAAACAAATGGTTTTTAAACATGGCGTATATCAGCAACACACAAAGCACATAAAACAACACGTTATTAAAGTGCCTTAACATACAGCCTTTGGTAAGGCAATCATTATCATTATATAATCCGTCCTTATTTATATCCTCATCGGCATCAGGCTTGCCATTTAAATTTTCATCCCAACAATTAGCGGGGGGTAAATGCCCATCAGGATACTTGCCTATAAACTCCTGTTCAATAGCAAAACTCACAATAGATAAAGGACGATAACGACCACCCGCCAACTGAGCTTTAGCATTCATTTGCTTATAAAAACTATGATAGGCATCGCGTTTCATAATACTATCTATGCCGCCAAAACCTTCCATCACATATTCGTTTTTATGAATAACGATACCATCATCCAGCGCAAACTCGTTTTTTATAGTGTTTATGTAAAAAATAAAGCCAATTAAACCTAATATAATGTAAGGAACAATGGGTTTGCTAAACGGAAAAAGCGTGTACGGTTTTATGGTTGGTATAAATAAATCTGAGTTGGTTTTTTGTTTAGCCATATAATTTCTAAAAATTGAAACACAAATATAGTTTTTTTAGATAAGCAAATAAACGCGGCCTAAAATTCTCTTTTGAAATGTTTTAATAATTCTTTTACCGAAAACGTTTAACAGAGCTTACTTTTGCGAGGCTTTGAAATTTTTAAATAAAATAGCATTTTTTTTCTTCGCACTTTTTTGCTGTGTTAGTTTGCACTCGCAATCGTACGAGCAAGGCAGTACTAATTTTTCTGCACCAAAAAAATACGATGCCAATACAACCACCCGCATACTATTTATTTTTGATGATTCGTTTAGCATGTTTGGTAAATGGGGCAACGGCACTAAAATAGATGTATCTAAAAAATTAATGGGCGAGTTTTTAGATTCGCTTCAAAACACCCCTAAACTTCAATTGGCGCTGCGTTGCTACGGGCATCAAACTCCTTTCAAACCCAATCGTAACTGTCAGGATACTAAATTAGAAGTGCCTTTTGATGGTGCTTTTATCAATTGTAAAAAAATAAAAGATCGCATTAACAGGTTACAGCCAACCGGTACAACCCCCATTGCTTATTCCTTAGGCGAAAGCGCAAACGATTTTCCGCCATGCGATAATTGCCGCAACATAGTTATTTTAATTACCGATGGCATTGAAGAGTGCGATGGCGACCCTTGTGCGGTATCATTAGCTTTACAGAAAAAAGGAGTTTTTCTTCGTCCGTTTATTATTGGCGTTGGCTTAGATGTAAAGTTTGCTGATGTGTTTGGTTGCATGGGTAAGTTTTATGATGTAAGTAATGAAGCCAACTTTAAGCAGGTTATGAAACTGGTTTTTATTGAAGCCATATCTCAAACAACGGTACAGGTAAATTTATTAGACACCTACAAAAAACCAAGTGAAACGGATGTTACCATGACTTTTTATAATCAAAAAACGGGAGAAGTTAAATATAATTATTTACACACGCTTAATCATCGTGGTAACCCCGATACCTTGGTTTTAGACCCTGATGTAACCTATAAAATGGTAGTGCACACCATTCCGCCACAGGTAAAAGAAAACATTGTGCTGCAAAAAGGCAAGCATAATATTATTCCGTTAGATGCCCCGCAAGGTTACTTAAACCTGCAAACCGATGGCCCTATTGTATACAAATCATTACAATGTATGGTAAGAAAAAATGCAGAAGAAAAAACCTTAAACGTGCAAGAATTTGCTACTACCGAAAAATATATTACAGGCAAATATGATTTAGAAATACTGAGCTTGCCACGCATTAAACTACCTAATATTGAAATAAAGCAAAGTTCAACCAACGTTATAAAAATTCCTTCTGCTGGTATCATCTCTATTAATAAAGGCAATTTGGGCTACGGTAGCGTTTATTTAGAGAATGGTAAAAAATTAGAGTGGGTTTGTAATTTAATTGAAGGTCAGCAAACAGAAGTTTTTTATCTTCAACCCGGAAATTACAGAGTTGAGTTTCGTTTAAAAACACAATTAGAGTCAGAAAAAACAGTAGAGAAAAAATTCACCATAGAATCAAATAAAACAACCGCAATAAGCTTATTTTAATTATGAATAAAAAATTCCCTTACACCGAAAAGAAAGATACACGTTCAGGCTTTGGCGTTGGCCTGCACGAACTTGGAAAGAAAAACCCTAACGTGGTTGCCTTGTGCGCCGACTTAACAGGCTCATTAAAAATGGATGCTTTCTTAAAAGACTTTCCGGAACGTTTTTTTCAAATAGGCATTGCCGAAGCTAACATGATGGGCATTGCGGCAGGTTTAACCATTGGCGGTAAAATTCCGTTTACAGGTACTTTTGCTAATTTTTCTACCGGCAGGGTTTATGATCAAATACGTCAATCAATTGCCTATAGCGGCAAAAATGTAAAAATTTGCGCATCGCATGCCGGGCTTACACTTGGCGAAGATGGGGCTACACACCAAATATTAGAAGACATTGGCTTAATGAAAATGTTGCCGGGCATGGCAGTTATAAACCCTTGCGATTTTAACCAAACAAAAGCAGCCACTATGGCAATTACCGATTATGAAGGGCCTGTTTATTTACGTTTTGGCCGACCAGTAGTTCCTAATTTTACACCTGCCGATCAAAAATTTGAAATTGGTAAAGCCGTTGTTTTACAAGAAGGAAAAGATGTTTCTATTTTTGCTACAGGTCACTTGGTTTGGAAAGCCATTGAAGCCATTGAAATATTAGAGCAAAAAGGCATTAGTGCCGAGCTAATAAACATACACACTATAAAACCTTTAGATGACGCCGCTATTTTAAAATCAGTAGCTAAAACTAAATGCGTGGTAAGTGCCGAAGAGCATCAAATGAATGGTGGCTTAGGTGATAGCATTGCGCAATTACTATCTCGTAACACACCTGCCCCACAAGAGTTTGTAGCGGTTAACGATAGTTTTGGCGAAAGCGGTACACCCGAAGAGTTAATGCAAAAATATGGTTTAGAAGCCACAAACATTGTAGAAGCTGCTTTAAAAGCTATTGCAAGAAAAAAGTAATTTTTGCCAGCTATATTTGATTCTTTATTACTGCTTGTCATTTCGACCGAAGGGAGAAATCTTTATTTGTGATTAGTTTCTAAGTTCTAATTTTTTGAACTTGCTAAGCACAAAATTGTTTACAAATAAAGATTTCTCAGTCGTTCCTCCTTCGAAATGACATAGGTGGTTGTTTTTTCGCGTTATCCTACAATATAATCTTATCATTTTAAAAAGCGAACTGCTTTTTAAAAAACTCCCACACAACAACACCTGCACTAACAGCAATGTTTAGCGAGTGTTTGGTGCCGCCCTGTGCAATTTCAATTACGGCATCGCACTCGGCAATTACATTTTGTTGCACCCCATCTACTTCGTTTCCAAAAATAAGAGCGTACTTTTTAGTTGTGTCAATGGTAAAGTTATGCAACTGTATGGCCTGCTGTGTTTGTTCAACCGCACAAACAGTATATCCGCTTTGTTTTAATTGCCAGGTTACATGCATTATATCGCTTTCATGTTTCCAAACTACACTTTCGGTAGCACCTAATGCGGTTTTATTTATTTCTTTATTTGGCGGGGTACCTGTAAAGCCACATAGGTAAAGGGCTTCAACCGCAAAGGCATCGCAGCTTCTAAAAACCGAACCTACATTATGCAAACTTCTTACATTATCTAACACCACTATTAATGGGATTTTCTTGGTATTTTTAAATTCCTCCAGCGTTTTTCTGCCTAATTCTTCGTTTTTCAGCTTTAAATCCATATAAAGTTTAATTTTTTTATTTTAGAAAGTATGTTTATTATTGCGTCTTGAAAGAAACTTTTATTAAAACAATAAAACATGCAAAATAATACAATTAAATTATTATCGGTTGTTGCAGGCTCGGCAATTTTACTTACGGCTTGTGACGGGTTGGGTAAAATGGTTAAAAAACAAGACCTAATTACGCACGATGTTAGTCCAAAACCTTTAGAAGAGAAGGCAGATAGCGTTGCCTTTACCATTTCAGGAAAATATCCTGCTAAAGTTTTTGCAAAAAAAGCAACTGTAACAATAACTCCGGTAATTGTATATAACGGCGGTGGCGAAAAAGCCCTTGAGCCAATTGTATTATTAGGCGAAAAAGCAGTAGGTAACGGTCAAAAAATTCCTTTTGATAAAGGGGGTGCATATACCAAAACATTTAGTACTGGTTACGAGCCGGGCATGAAAAATGCTAAACTTGAAATACGTGCAAAAGGTGCTGTAAAAAAGAAAGAAAAAGAATTTAAAGGTGTTAAAATTGCTGATGGAACCATCATTACACCGCTTTTAGTTCGTAACGACGAAAAAGGAATTTTTGCAAAAGATGCTTTTGTAAAAACAACTCCAATGAATCAGGTTACGCATATATACTATACTATCAACCAATCAAACGTTCGTGCTGAAGAAATGAAATCGGAAGAAATGAAAACGGTTTCTAAATTCATTATGGATAATTTGAGCAACATGTGGTATGAGTTTAAAGGCATTGATGTATCTGCATACGCTTCACCGGATGGAGAAACTGATAAAAACGAGCATTTAGCTCAAGACCGTGCAAAAACTGCTACCGATGCAATGGTTGGTACATTTAAAAAACACGAAAACAAAAAAGTAACTTTTGGTAAAACTAAAGACCAATACAAAACCGTAACAACTCGCGAAGACTGGGAAGGTTTTAAAGCTGCTATGCAGGCTTCGAACATGAAAGATAAAGACTTGGTTTTACGTGTACTTACTATGTACTCTGACCCAGAACAACGTCGTAAAGAAATTAAAAACTTAGCGGCTACTTATAAAGAGTTAGCAGATCAAATTTTACCAAAATTACGTCGTGCTGAAATAACCATTATGGTTGACAAAAAATCGCGTACCGACGAAATGATTTCTCGTTTAGCTACTACTAACCCTGATTCTTTAAGTGTTGAAGAATTACTTTACGCGGCTACTTTAACTACTGATTTAAACACTAAATTAAGCATTTACCAAGCAGCTGAAAAACAATATGGCACTGATTGGAGAACAAGCAACAACTTAGGTGTAGCTTATTTAATGAATAACAAAGTTGATGATGCAAAAGGTGCTTTTGACCGCGCTTCTAAAAACGCTAACGGTAATGCCATTGTAATGAACAACACAGGTATCATTTACTCTAAACAAGGTGACCGCAAAACAGCTATGGACTATTATAACAAAGCTTCTGGTGCCGGTGATGAAGTTAACTACAACAAAGGTATCTTAAACATCCGCGATGGTAAATATACTGATGCAGTTACAAACTTTGGAAGCTACAAAGGCTTTAACTTAGCTTTAGCTCAATTATTAAACGGTAACCCTGAAAGTGTTGCAGGTACTATTGATGCAAGCAACGAAAAAGATATGGCTATGAGCTTCTACTTAAAAGCAATTGCTTCTTCACGTAAAGGTGATGCTACAGGTGGATTAGCTTTCTTAAAAACTGCTATTGAAAAAGACGCATCTTTAAAAGCTATGGCTAAAGATGATTGCGAATTTTTAAAATGGAGAGATAACGCTGATTTTAAATCGTTAACTAACTAAGATTTTAAAATATCAAAAACTAAAAGCCCTCTGTTAACCGCAGGGGGTTTTTTATTTAGGGTAACTAAAGTGGGTGGGTGGACCAGTTTACCTATACGCCTTGTACCAACCCACCCACTTTTATTAAATGGTGAGTGTAATTGAGTAGTCTAATCCCAAATAAAAAGTGGTGTACTATTCCAAAACATATAGGCACTTTGGACAATACAACATTATATATATTTATATAGGTACAAGGTTTGGTTTAGTATACCAAAACTTATACCCTGTACCACTTGTATTAATACATATATATTACTTTATTATTACTTTGTTATTACTTTTTTTGAATGCGTAGTTAGTTGTACGCTGGGTTTATAAAAACTGGGTGGGTTGGTACAAGGCGTATAGGTAAACTGGTCCACCCACCCAGTTGGGCAATAAAAAACCCTCCAACATTTCTGCGAAGGGTTTTAAACTTAAAGAGTTTTACTTGCTTTTAATCTCTTCTGCCAAATAAACGTAATAGCATTAAAAATAAATTGATAAAATCTAAGTAAAGAGATAAAGCCCCCATTAAACCTATTTTAGCTCTTCCTTCACCTGAAAATTCATCATCCATGTTTTTAATTTTTTGTACATCGTAAGCTGTTAAACCGGTAAATACAATTACACCAACAATGCTGATGATATAATCCATCATTGGGCTTTTGGTAAAGTAATTGATTAACGAAGCAATAATCATCCCGAAAAGAGCCATCATTAAAAACGAGCCCATTTTAGTTAAGTCGGTTTTAGTAGTTGCACCTAACAAAGCCATTACACCAAACAACACCGCTGTTGATGCAAACACTTTATAAATTGTTCCTATTTTGTAAGCCATAAAAATAAAACTCAAGCTAATGCCGTTAATGGCGCTATAAGCAATAAATAAACCTAACAAAACAGGGAAAGAAAATTTTTGCCACCCAAAAGACATAGCCAATACAAAGCCAAGTGGTGCTAGCATAACTGCCCAACCAAGTATAGATAAGCTTGCTCTTCCATCTTCACTAACGTTATATAAATAAGCAATTAATGATTCGTTAAAGCCAAATAGTACTGAAAAAGCTGCTGATATACCAAGTGCTAAAAACATCCAGCCAAAAGCTGAACTTAATAATGATTTTGATTTTGTAGTTTCTGTGGTATCCAAAAACTGGTCAATGTTTGTTTTTTTATAGTTTTCCATTTTTTAAATTAATTATAGTACAAATTTACGCTTTTAAAACGATTGTAAATAAAAACTCCCGCTATTTGGTAGCAGGAGTTTTGCAATTGGTGAGTTAATAAGTACTAATAGTAAACCATTCTTTTTACTTCGGCTAATTGTTTAGAGAAACGAATAACCTGACGTGTATAACCATATTCGTTATCGTACCAAACATATAACACAACGTTCTTTTTATCGGGCGATACAATAGTTGCCTGACTGTCAAACACCGAAGGACAAGGGTTGCCAATAACATCGGTAGAAACTAATTCGTTAGAAAAAGCATATTGTATTTGCTCTACCAAATTACCTTCTAACGCATATTTTTTCATCAGCTCGTTAACCTCTTCTTTAGTTACTTCTTTATTAATAGAAATATTTAAAATAGCTAACGATACGTTTGGTGTTGGTACACGCACCGAGTTAGCGGTAAACTTACCCGATAGTTGAGGCAACACTTTTTTCAAAGCACTTTCGGCACCTGTTTCAGTAATAACCATGTTTAAGGCAGCGCTTCTACCACGACGATATTTTTTATGGTAGTTATCTAGTAAGTTTTGGTCGTTAGTGTATGAATGCACCGTTTCAATGTGTCCGCGTTGTACGCCAAGTTCTTTATCAACTACATATAAAATTGGCATAATAGCATTGGTGGTGCACGATGCCGCTGAAAATATATTATCAGCTTTCATATCAATGCTTTCGTGGTTAACTCCATACACTACGTTTGGTATATCTTTAGCAGGGGCGGTAAGTAAAACTTTGCCAACGCCTTTTGCTTTTAAATGGCGGCTTAATTCAGCTTTATCTCTAAACACACCTGTGTTGTCAATTAATAGCGCATCATTAATGCCAAACTTTGTATAATCTACATCTTCCGGGTTTTTAGCATCAATCATGTGCACAGTATGCCCGTTAATGATTAAAGCGCTATTTGCCACATCTTCAATTACAGTTCCCGGAAAAGGACCATGTACAGAATCGGTACGTAATAAATCAGCACGTTTTACAATCTCTTCAGCACTGTTGCCACGGGTAACAATGGCACGTAAACGTAATTGTTCGCCTTTACCTGCTTGCGCAATAATTTCGCGGGCAGCTAAACGGCCTATACGGCCAAAACCAAACAACACCACATCTTTTGGTGTAATGCTGTGTTTTTGCGAAGTAAAATCTTTTAGTTTATGATTAATAAAATCGGTTGCAGATTTATGTTTGCCTTTTTCCTGATACCATTCAAAAGCCAGTTTACCAATATCGATTTTAGATGCGCAAATATTTGGAGCATTATAAATTTCGTGCGCCAACAAAACAGTATCTTTTACGGTAATAGGTTTTTTTACAATGTCTTTTGCATACATGTGCAGTTTCATAATTTCACTTGCACTGCGGTCAACCAACTGGTTACGAAACAAAACCAATTCAATAGATTTTTCGAACCATAATTTGCCAATGGTACTAATTAAATCAATGGTTGCTTTTTCTTGTTCAATCCAATCGTTTAATTGCTCCTGATAACCTGCGTTTACTTTTTCTAATGTACCTGCACTCATTGTTGTATGTTTTATTATTTAGTTTTTGATTTGTAATTACAAAGACAAAATAAAAAACCGCCTGTGATATGCAGACGGTTTTTCGTTAAAGGTTTAGCCTAAATATTGTTGCAATAATTTGCTTCGGCTGCTGTGGCGTAAACGGCGTACCGCTTTTTCTTTTATTTGACGTACACGCTCGCGGGTAAGGTCAAATTTAGCGCCTATTTCTTCTAAGGTTAATCCGTGTGGAATGCCTATGCCGAAAAATAATTTTATTACATCACGTTCGCGTTCTGTTAGAGTAGATAATGCACGGTCAATTTCTTTAGAAAGTGATTCGTTCATTAATTGCCCATCAGCACGAGGCGAATCGTGGTTTACCAATACATCTACCAACGAACCTTCTTCACCTTGTTGAAAAGGAGCATCCATAGATACATGGCGACCAGACACCTTCATGGTATCCATAATTTTATCTTCAGGTAAATCTAATATTTTAGCTAATTCTTCGGGGCTTGGCTCGCGCTCATACTCCTGCTCTAATTTAGAATACGCTTTATTAATTTTGTTTAACGACCCAACTTGGTTAAGCGGTAAACGTACAATACGGCTTTGCTCCGCTAAAGCTTGTAAAATACTTTGGCGAATCCACCATACAGCATACGATATAAATTTAAAACCACGTGTTTCATCAAAACGTTTAGCGGCTTTAATTAAACCTAAATTTCCTTCGTTAATTAAGTCGGGTAAACTTAAACCTTGGTTTTGATACTGCTTAGCTACCGATACAACAAAGCGTAAGTTAGCACGGGTAAGTTTTTCAAGGGCGTTTTGGTCTCCATCACGTATCTTCTTGGCTAACTGAACTTCTTCTTCAGCCGTTATAAGTTCTTCGCGACCTATTTCTTGTAAGTACTTGTCGAGAGAAGCACTCTCGCGATTGGTAATTGATTTGGTTATTTTAAGCTGTCTCATCTATTATATAATAATATAAAATCAATAAAAGAACGTAATTAAGGCCGCAAAAGTATGGCAATAATAAATCAAATCAAAATTATGTTACGAAAGCGTTAAATAATGTAGATGAATGCTTTAGTAGCTTAGATAAGGCATGCTTTTAACATTATATTTGTCAACCTAAAAATGGCTCTAATAAACTCTATAGCAAGCTGGTTCATGAAAAAACGCATGCACCAAATAGAGTTGTTTATGAAATATCCGCACGATGTACAGGACGAGTGGCAGAGGAAACTAATCCGCTCGGGCAGAGACACCGAATTTGGCAAAAAACACCAATTTTCATCCATTTCTTGTTATCCCGATTTTAAAGAACAAATTCCTTTACAGGATTACGAGTCGTTAAAGCCATTAATAGAACGAGTTAGGCGGGGCGAACAAAACATTTTATGGAATAGCGAGATTAAGTGGTTTGCCAAAAGCAGCGGCACCACCGATAAAAGCAAGTTTTTGCCCGTAAGTAAAGAAAGTTTAGATGGTTGCCATTATAATGGTGGCAGAGATATGGTTACCCTGCATTGCGTAAACAACCCTGATACTGAGCTTTTTACAGGCAAAAACCTGGCACTTGGCGGTAGCCACCAAACACAATACACAGGCAGTTATGAATCTTATCATGGCGATGTAAGTGCCATTGTGATACAAAACTTACCCGTGTGGGCCGAGTATTTTAGAGCCCCCGATTTAGAAATTGCCCTGCTTGATAACTGGGACGAAAAACTGGATAAAATGGCACGTGCCACCATGCAGGAAAACGTTACCAGCATGGCCGGAGTCCCTTCGTGGATGTTGGTTTTAACCCGCAGAATATTGCAGTACAAAAACGCCACATCTATAAAAGAAATTTGGCCCAATTTAGAAGTCTATTTTCATGGCGGGGTGAGTTTTACCCCCTACCAAAATCAGTTTAAAAAACTGTTTGCAGATAGTGGAGTAAAGTATATGCAAATTTATAATGCATCTGAAGGGTTTATTGGTTTACAAGACCAGCCAAATAGTGAAGAAATGCTGTTAATGCTCGATTATGGCATTTTTTATGAGTTTATTCCTCAACCCGAAATAAACAAAGTAAACCCAAAAGTTTGCCACATTGCCGAAGTTGATACAGAAACTATTTACGAGGTGGTTATAACCACTAATGCCGGTTTATGGCGTTACCGTTTGGGAGATACTATACAGTTTACATCCTTAAGTCCATACAGGTTTATTATTACGGGCCGAACCAAGCATTACATAAATGTTTTTGGCGAAGAATTGATGATACACAATGCCGAACAAGCCTTAAAAATTGCCTGCGAAAAAACCCATGCCCAAATAAGCGAATATACTGTGGCGCCTGTGTTTACAGACGAAAACCACGGCAAGCACCAATGGCTGATAGAGTTTGAAAAAGAGCCTAATAACCTTGATTTTTTTACCGAAATACTGGATAAAACCCTAAAGCAAATCAACTCCGATTACGAGGCAAAACGTTACAATAATTATGTAATAAAGCTGCCTGAAGTGAAGAGTTTACCCAAAGGAACTTTTTACAAATGGTTAAGCAGCAAAAATAAGCTGGGAGGACAATATAAGGTGCCTCGTTTGCAAAACAACAACACTATAGTCAACGAAATTTTAGGCATAATTTAAGTTAAAGAAAGTACTTAATTTGTTTGCAGATAAAAAAATTGTTCTAACTTGCAACGAATTAAGATTTTCATAAATTTTCAGTTATGTCGAAAAAAACAAGCAAAAAAACGATTAAAAAGGTCGTTTCGAAGAAAAAAGCAGGCAATTCCAAATCTTCTAAATCTGTAGCTAAAAAAAGCAAAGTTGTTAAAAAAATAGCTCCTAAAAAACCGAAAGCAGCAAAAAAAGTTGTTGCTAAAAAGAAGGTTGTTGCTCCTAAAAAAGTTGCTAAACCGGTTGCAAAAAAAGTGCAAACTAAAAAAGCAGTGCCGGCTAAAAAAACAGCTAAGCCTGTTGTAAAAGCAAAAGCGGTAGTTGTAAAAAAAGAGAAAGTAGAAAAACCTGTTAAAGCTGCTAAGCCATCAAAAATAGCGGTCGTAAAATCGGCATCTACTAAAAATTTAAAAACTATTTTTCAACCGGCTAAAAAAAATACGGTAGAAAAAACTGAAAAACATATTCCTGATCCTCCGGGAAAATATGAGTTAGAGTACATCATCCACACCTCTACGCCTATTTTATTTGAATTTTTAACCACACCAAGTGGTTTATCTGAGTGGTTTTGCGATGATGTAAATATCAGAGATAACGTATATTCTTTTCAGTGGGATGAAAATTTACAAAACGCCCGCTTAATTAAATTTATTGAAGAAAGCGTAGTGCGTTACCAATGGTTAGATAAAAACGATAACAGCTATTTTGAATTCAGAATTGAGCGCGATGATTTAACGAACGATATATCTTTAATTGTAGCTGATTTTGCTGATACCCCTGAAGACAGACATTCATCAAAACTTTTATGGGACAGCCAAATAGATAAATTACTTTCTGTTTTAGGCAGCCACTAATCCTTAGTTATTTTTTCTTTTATATTTCCACCTGCGGTGGCTCCACAGCCATATTTCGGGCTGTTGTATAATGTCTTTCTCCAACCTGCGTGTGTGTGCTTCAGATATTTGCCCTTCCGTAGTTTCTTTCGGATTATCAAAAAGCAATTCGGCAAAAATTTCATAGCGACCGCGTTTCCATCTTTTAATGCTTACGTACACTACCGGGTAATTAAACTTTTGTGCAATTTTTTCGGTGCCTGTAAACACAGGTGTATCTTGGTTTAAAAAGTTTGTCCAATAAGCGTTTTCAGGAAACGGAGTTTGATCGGCAATAAAAGCTGTTGCCGTTATGTCTTTACGGTTAGTAACCATATCGCGCAGCGTACTTTTCATTTCAATAAGTTTGGTACCTAAGCGGGTGCGCATTTTTATAATCAACTTATTAAAATAAGCATTGCTTAACTGGTGGTAAAGCACATATAGCTGGTGCTTGCTATTATCAAACACCGTACCCGCCCACTCCCAGTTACCAAAATGCCCCATTACTATAATAACGCTTTTTTGCTGCGCATAATAACTATCAAAAAGTTTTTGCGCATCTTCATTCATCTTACAACGTGTAAGCATAGTTTTTTTAGATACGGTAAGTGTTTTAAAAGTTTCTAAAAACAAATCGCATAAGTATCTGTAAAAATCAACGCATATTTTTTTCAGCTCCGCTTCTGTTTTTTCAGGAAACGAATTGCGTAAATTTTCCATCACCACTTTTTTCCGGTAACCCAATACATAGTACATGATTACAAAAAACAAATCAGATACACGGTACATCAACCAAAAAGGAAGAAGAGAAATTAAATACAAAAAAGGAAGTGCTATGTAATAAATTACAGCTTGCATAAATGCTTAATAGGCTCTAATAAGTTTGCCTTCCATAAAATGCACAAAGGCTTTATTAGCTACTTTGTTACCACCGGGAGTTGGGTAATTACCTGTAAAATACCAATCGCCTAAGTTATCAGGACAAGAACTATGCAAGCCTTCTATTGATTGGTAAATAATTTGCAGCTCCGCTTTTAATTCTTTCGGCTTTAATAATTGTGCAATTTTATCTGACACTTCTTGCGCAGTAAACGAACTATAAATTTCTTTTACCACATTAACCTGTTCTTCTTTTGCAAGCGCTAATTGGGCTTTTGCTTTTTCGTAAACTTGCTCAATAATGTTTTCTTTACCACGTTCTTTCAATAATGAAATAGCTGCTTCAAAAGCAATAAATTTATTTAGCACAGCCATATCAATGCCATAACAATCAGGAAAACGAATTTGTGGCGCTGACGAAACAACTACTATTTTCTTTGGCTCCAGTCTGTCTAATATTTTTAAAATGCTTTGTTTTAATGTAGTTCCTCTAACAATAGAGTCATCCATTACCACCAATGTATCAACTCCTTTACGAATAATGCCATACGTAATGTCATAAACCAAACTTACTAAATCATCACGGTGCGCATCATCTGTAATAAAGGTGCGTTGCTTGGCATCTTTTAAAACAATTTTTTCTATGCGCGGATGTACATCCAGTAAATCATTAATTTCTTTAGCAGATAAATTTTTATCTGCAGCAAGTTTTTTTGTTTTCTCTCTGTTTAAATGATCACGCATGCCATCAACCAAACCGCCAAAAGCAACCTCAGCTGTGTTAGGAATGTAACTGAAAACCGTATTTACTAAATCGCCATTAATGGCTTTTAAAACAGGGTCTACCATGTTAGAACCTAAACTATGGCGCTCCGAATATATACTGGCATCATTTCCGCGCGAAAAATAAATTCGTTCGAAAGAGCAGGCTAATCTTTTTTGAGGTTCGTTTATTTGTTCTTCGCTTACTGTGCCATCTTTTTTAATAATAACAGCATGCCCGGGTTTAACTTCTTTTACATCCTCTATCTTAATATCAAACACGGTTTGAATAATTGGGCGTTCTGAACAAACTACGGCGATTTCATCATCATGGTAATAATAAGCAGGTCGAATCCCGTTTGGATCACGTAATACAAAAGCATCTCCATGCCCAATTAAACCACCCATAACATAACCACCATCCCAACGTTTGCTGGCCTCGGTGAGTATAGCAGCTACATCTAAATTTTTTGCAATAAGGTCAGAAATTTCAGCATTATTATATCCCTGTGCTTTGTAAATGCGAAATAATTTATCGTTTTCTACTTCTAAAAAATGACCTATTTTTTCCATTACGGTAACCGTATCCGCTTTTTCGCGCGGGTGCTGACCAAGTTCTACCAACTGTTCAAAAAGCTCATCAACATTGGTTAAATTAAAATTACCGGCAACAACCAGGTTACGTGTTTTCCAATTATTCTGGCGTAAAAACGGATGACAACTTTCTATATTATTTTTACCGAATGTGCCATAGCGTAAATGTCCTAATAACAGTTCACCCAAAAACGGAAGATTTTTTTTCTGCCAGTCTACTTCGTTATATTCATCAGGAAATTGTTTACGGGCATCATTAAACTTATCGTGTATCTGTGTAAAAATATCTAAGGTTGCACGTGTGCGCACCGACCGAAGCCTATCAATATACTGTGTGCCGGGTTCTGTATCTAATTTAATGGTAGCAACGCCTGCACCATCTTGCCCACGGTTTATCATTTTTTCCATTACCAAATAAAGCTTGTGCAGGCCAAAACGAGCCGAGCCGTATTTTTTTCTGTAGTAAGGTAATGGTTTTAAAAGGCGGATGAGTACAATGCCGCACTCGTGGTTAATCTTGTCGCTCATGGTGCTGCAAAGTTAATGTTTTTAGTAGGATTATCTTTCTATAAATTTTCACGTACTTCTAACATTTTTTAAGGTTTTGGGGTAAAAAAATTACTACTTTTACCCTTTACCTAATGCGCTTTATAAAGAACTATATACTCTTAGCCGCTGTTTTGTTTCCTACGTTTTTTTACGGGCAATTTTATTATGGCTCGCAGCAAGAATTTGGTAAAAGCAGGGTGCAGTATCAGCCCTTTTATTGGACGTATTACAACTACGATAATTATCAGGTGTATTTTTACGAAGGTTGCCGCGATATTGCCCGTTATGTTTCATTACGCACCGATTATCATTTAAAAGATTTACAAAAAAAATTAGATTACCAATCAAGTACAAAATTTCAAATACTGGTGTATAGTAATCAGGGAGATTTTAGGCAAACCAATTTGGGTTTATCAACTGATTTAGTGGGCAACACAGGCGGCACTACAAAAACAGTGGGTTCCAAACTAAGTGTTTTTTTTAATGGCAATTTAGCCGATTTAGATAGGCAAATTCGCGCAGGTGTTGCCGAAACAATTGTTAACGAATTATTGTATGGTGGTGGTGCCGTAAGATCTATACTTAGTTCAACGCTTTTAAATATTCCTGATTGGTACAAAAAAGGCTTAATCGCTTATCTTTCTGAAGGCTGGGATACTAAGGTTGACAATATTGTGAGCGATGGAATTATATTTGATAGATATTATAAGCTGGCTCGTTTAAGCGATAAAGATGCTGCTATTGTAGGTCAGGGATTATGGCAGCACGTAGCCGAAACCTACGGCGAATCGAGCATTGCAAATATTTTATACATGACCAAAGTTTCCAGAAACGTGGAAAACGCGTTTATGTTTGTAGTGGGCAATAACACCCAAGGTTTATTGTACGAATGGATTGATGCACGGTCGCGCAACGCCATGAAAAAAGATACTACACAAACTTTCCCCACACAAGACCCTATTGTTTTAAAACCAAAAGCAACCAGAGATTACTATCAGGTAAAAATTAGCCCCGATGGGAATCAGGTTATTTATGCACGTAACGAAATGAGTCAACACCGTATTTATTTGAAGGATTTAACCACCGGAAAAGAACAACGCATTGTAAAGTGGGGACCAAAAGTAGATAGGATAAATGACCTTACGTATCCTTTATTAGCATGGCACCCAAGCGGGAAAGCAATTGCCATGGTACACGAAAAAAAGGGAGTAATTTATTTAACCACCTATAGCCTTGAAGATAAAGATATGGTAGATAGACCCATTACGGGTATAGAAAAAGTTAAAGCATTTTCTTACAGCCCCGATGGAAAAAAATTAGTAATGACCGCCGTAAAAAAAGCAAAAGGACAAAGCGATCTTTTTATTTACCAAATAAATGCCGGCGGGCTCGAACAAATAACCAACGATATTTGGGATGATGAAAGTCCGGTTTTTATAAACAAAGGAAATCAAATTGCTTTTGCATCTAACCGTGTACAGGATACTATTAAAGAAAGTGATAATGACAAGTTTCAGTTTTCGCAAACAAAATTTCACAACATATTTTTATACGATTGCAAAACAAAATCTAAACTGTTGTATAGAGTAACAGATTCTAAAAACATTCAGGAGAGTCAACCAAGCGATTTTTATGATGGCTACTTTACTTATCTAAGCGACCAAAACGGAATTAAAAACCGCTTTGTTGCAAAATTAGATAGCGTTATTTCGTTTGTAGATACTACAGAGCATTATCGTTATGTGTTTAACTCGCACCCAATTTCAAATAACAAAACCAGCATACTTGAGCAAGATGTAAATATAAAAGCCAACAAAGTAGCTGAGGTTTTTTATGTAAACGGAATGCAGTATATGTACATCAGCCAAATCAGTAAAAAAGATGTAGATAAAAATTACAATTTAAAAAACACCTATTTCCGTCGTGCGCAAAATTATGCTGCAAAGGCAAAAGCACAAAGTGCAACTACCGGCACTTCAAACAATCAACCCGAAACAACCACTACTGCTTCTCCAGATAATAATTCAGGAGCAGTTAATATAGATAACTATTCGTTTAAAAATAATAATTCAAAAAACAAAAACAACAGTACGTCAAAACCTCAAGCTACTTCCACGGTAGATAATGGGGCAAACAATAACACCGCAGCCAATAGTCAACCTAAAGATGGGTTTCAATTGCCTAAGCAAGAAAACTATTATGTAAATTTTTCGGTCGACCAAGTTACTGCACAGTTAGATAACTCGTTCTTAAGCCAAACGTACGAAAAATTTACGGGCTACTATGTAAACCCAGGGCTCAATGGCTTTTTAAAAATTGCCACCAGCGATTTGTTTGAAGATTACCGCATAAGTGCCGGTATGCGCATGGGCATTAATTTAAATAACGAATATATTGTAAGTGTAGAAAGCAGAAAAAAATTATGGGATAAACAATTAGTATTGCATCGCCTTTCGTTGCCATCTGTAACCGATAATGGCTACACCGTAAAAGTTTTAACCCACGATGCGCAATACAAATTAAAATACCCGATTAACGAAGTATCAAGCATTAGGGGTACTTTAAGTTACCGTAACGATAAAACAGTTTACACCGCGCAGGATGATTACTCACTTGCCAAACCAAATGCGTATGATAATTGGGCAGGGCTAAAAATGGAATATGTGTTTGACAACACACGCCCTAAGGGATTAAACTTATATAATGGTTGGCGTTTAAAATTATTTGGAGAATACAATCGTGGCATAAACATTCATAATTTAGGAACGCGTCAAGATATGATTAATGCCGGGTTTGATATAAGGCATTATTTAAAAGTACATCGCGAAATAATTTGGGCAAATCGTTTAGCGGGTGCAAGTTCATGGGGTACCGATAGAATTTGTTATTATTTAGGTGGCGTAGATAATCAAATAGCGCCTAAATTTAATAGCGATGAACAAATAAAACACCCTGAAACATATGGCTTTCAGACGCTGGCAACTAACATGCGTGGCTTTACGCAAAACGCCCGCAACGGAAATAATTTTGCAGTTTTAAACTCGGAGTTGCGCATCCCAATTTTTAGATATTTAGCAAACCATCCTTTGCGCTCCGATATTTTAAATAATTTTCAAATCATTCCTTTCGTTGATGTGGGTATGGCTTGGTATGGCACAAACCCTTTTAGTACAGAAAACACTACTAACCAATATTCGTTTTACAACAACCCAATTAAAGTAGTTATTAATCAACCCAAGCAAGCCGTTATAGCAGGTTATGGTTTTGGTTTACGCACAAGGGTGCTTGGTTATTTCGTACGTGTAGATTTTTCGTGGGGGGTTGATAACTATACTACTCAAAACAAGGTAATTTATTTTTCGCTTACAACCGATTTTTAATGGAAAACCTAACTAATAAAAAATTATCTATGAACGAAATTTTAATTCTGCTTTGCATAGGCTTAGCCGCAGGCTGTTTAAGTGGCTTGGTAGGTGTTGGCGGCGGCATCATTATAGTACCCGCTTTAGTGTATTTTTTAGGCTTTAATCAGCAAATGGCGCAAGGCACATCCTTATCAATCCTACTGTTACCTACGGGGATTTTTGCGGTAATGAATTACTATCGCGAAGGATTTGTTGACTGGAAAGTTGCCTTAATAATAGCAAGCTCATTTTTATTAGGTGGTTTTTTAGGGTCGAAAGTGGCTATAGCGCTCGACCAAAATGTGGTGAAAAAAATATTTGCTGCCTTTATGGTTTTAATGGGAATAAAAATGCTGATTTGGAAATAATTTTTAATGGCAGATTTATCCTCACAAATTAAACAAAAAGCAAAGCACTTTTTTCCTTACTTGGTAGATGTACGCAGGCATTTACACACAAACCCCGAATTATCATTTAAAGAAATTGAAACATCGCGCTATATCAGCACGCAACTTATTAAGCATCGTATAGAGCACGAAACCGGCATTGTAAACACCGGTATAGTAGCGCTTATTAAAGGTAAAAATCCGGATAAAAAATGTGTGTTAGTGCGTGGCGATATGGATGCCTTACCTATTACCGAAAAAAACGAAGTGTCCTACAAATCTGTTAATGAGGGCATTATGCATGCCTGCGGGCACGATGTGCATAGTACTTGCGCATTAGGTGCCGCGCTTATATTAAATGAATTAAAAGATAGTTTTGAGGGAACGGTAAAAATAATATTTCAACCGGGCGAAGAAGTGTTGCCGGGCGGTGCATCACTAATGATTAAAGAAGGCGTTTTGCAAAACCCTAAAGTAGATGCCGCTATTGCCTTGCATGTGTTTACCGATTTAGAAGCCGGACAAGCAGGTTTTAGAAACGGCATGTACATGGCAAGCACCGACGAAATTTATATAGAAGTAATTGGCAAAGGTGGTCATGCCGCTATGCCTAAGGAATATAATAACCCCATTTTAATTGCTTCAGAAATTTTATTGGCACTTACTAAAGAGTTTCCAAATGAGGGGAATAATGATATACCAACTGTACTTGCTTTTGGTAAAATTGTAGCCAACGGCGCAACCAACGTTATACCCGAAAAAGTTAGCATAGCCGGTACTTTTAGAACCATGAACGAAGCTTGGCGAAAACAAGCGCACGAAAAAATAAAAACCATTGCAACCAAAATTGCCACAGAAAAAAATGCAAAGGCCGATGTGAAAATTGTAAGTGGTTATCCTTTTTTGGTGAATGATGAAACGGTTACAAACTCAGCAAAAAATGTTGCCAAAAATTATGTAGGAAAAGAAAACGTTTTTGAATTACCCTTGCGTATGACCGCCGAAGATTTTGCCTTTATATCGCAGCAAGTGCCCGCCTGTTTTTTTAGACTGGGTACGGGTAATAAGCAACAAGGCATAACCTCAGGCGTGCACACAGCTACATTTAATATAGATGAAAATGCCATTGAAACCGGTGCAGCATTATTAGCCGCTATGGCTGTTCAATTACTTGCTGAGTAATTTTTTACACAAATTTCTCCAAATAAAAAACCCCTCTCGTTTAAGAAAGGGGTTTGGAAACATTATATAATTTAAATATTAGTCTCTTGGTTTTGGCGGCTGAGCTTTTTCAACTTGAATTGGTCTGCCTTTTACATCAGTACCGTTAATTTTGTTGATAGCCTCAGATGCAGCATTGTCATCCGGCATTTCAATAAAACCAAATCCTTTTGCGCGCCCTGTAATTTTGTCTTTAATGATTTTAACTGAAGATACTTCACCAAATTCACCAAATAACTGACCTAACTCATCTTCTCTTAAGTTGTAGTTAAGGTTTCTAACATAAATGTTCATGTTTTCTTTTAATTAATAATTAATAATAAATAATTTGCATTACAAATCTAACAATATTTCTATCAAAAAAAAATTAAGATGTTAATATTTCCTAAAACGATTAATGGTTCATTTTTAGGCATAAAGTATAAAATTAGCAGGATTAACCCGAATTTTTTCCGATTTATTGCCACATCGGGTTATCCTATTTTTTACCGTTTTTCTGTTTCAAAAACTCATCCAATTCCTTAGTATCCGAAATATATTTAGCCAGTATTTTTTTGTCTTTACTTAGTACAAATATTTCAGGGGTGCTTGTAATGCTATAGGTTTCCATATAATTAGCTTTTCTATCCGTATCAATAAGGTGGGTACCGGGTAGTTTAAACTGCTTTAGCTTTTCTTTCCACTCATCTTCATCCGGTAAAAGGCAAGCAGTTATTAAATATACTTCGGGGTGTTTTTTTATCCATGCTGCCAAATGAGGAGTTTCTTCCAGGCAATGTTTACAATCGTAACTCCAAAAATAAAGCACCGTTGTTTTATTTATTTGCTGGTGTAAATTAACATCCTTGCCTGCGCTATCGGTTGCCGTAAAATCAGGACAAACATTGCCTACAAACAACCTTTTTAGGGCATCACTTTTCTTATAAATCTTTTTTAGCTGCTCATCGGTAAGCCACCAGCTACGGTCTTTTTTATAGTATTCTTCTACTAAATGCACAAATATTTTGTCTTGCCCCTGTACAGATGAACGCTCAAAAGAATTACCTAAAAAATACAAGCTCCATTTAAAAACATCTTTCGACACAGAGGCTCTTTGTAAAATAGTATCGCAACAAGCTATCACCGAATCTGTTTCCGGAAAACCACAATCGTTAATGTAATTGGTGTAATTAATATAAAGCACGTTTGAGTAAGCAAGCTTATCATCACTAAAAGCTATATTATCTAAAAAATGTTTTTTTAAATAAACTGCTTTGGCTTTAGAGGTAAGATTTGTTGGGGCTTCTACCGACTGGCTGGCCTGAATTAAATGAGCTACAAACGTATTTGGGTTTTTTAATATGGTTTGTTTTTTAAACTGTATTAATTGCTTTTGGTAAACGGTAATTAAATTTTTAATAATAGGGATAGAATCTTGTCGTGTATTTTTTTTGTGAAGTCTTTTTTGAAGCACCTCCATTTGAAATTCGTTGAATTTGTATTTCTTTAAAAAATCGTAGTACGCTGTGTTTTCTTTACTATCTATAAATGCAATGCTTCCCATTATATCAGCCGTATCTACTGAAAGACTGAATGTACTCTCCTCCGTCATTAAAAACTCAAAGGCTTTTTTGTTTGTTAAATAAATTAAAAATACGCCTCCGGTAAGTTTTTCATCGCTTTCAAAAACAGCAATGCCCTCGCCGTTTGTAAAGCTGGTATCCCGCGCATAACGATTTTCGCCATATTGATAATACATATAGATGGGGCGATTTTTTACATTGCTTTTTAATGTAATTTTGTAGCCGTTTACCGCACAAAGCGACAGACTTAAAAAGTTAATCAAGCTAATTAGTAAAACAATGTTTAAATTTCTTTTGCCTCTCATTTTTATTTTAATCGATTGGTATTTTTTTACCGGGGTGCAAACCATCATAAAAGATTTTCCGCAACAGCGTAAAGTTACAATTCAAACGGTATATTGGGTAGTTTCTGCACTCACTATTTTCTGCTTAATTATAACAGGCGTTTTTTCGCAGGCTTCTTTACCTAATTTCTTCAAGGGCTATGTAGTATCCATTATATTTATTTTGTTTTTAGGCAAACTGTTTGGCTGCATTTTTTTATTGGTAGATGATTTAATACGATTGTTTAGGTGGGGTTATCAGTTTGCCACAACGGTTAACCATCCTGAGCAGAGAGAAGGCATTAGCCGTTTAAAATTTTTAACTTACGTATCTGCTTCTTTTTTTGCCACTACATTTATTTCGTTTTTTTATGGATTAGTTAAGGGTTCACACGATTACAGAGTGCATACAACTAAACTAAATTTTAAAAATTTACCTGAGGCTTTTAGCGGGTTAAAAATTGTACAGATATCCGACATTCACACCGGCAGTTATATTGATACAGATGCATTATCGCGAGCTTTCGATATGGTAATGGAATTAAAGCCTGATGTAATATTTTTTACCGGAGATTTAGTAAACGATAAAGCAACCGAAACAGAAGGTTTTTTACCTGTGTACCAAAAATTAAAAGCCCCTATGGGTGTGTTTTCTATTTTAGGAAACCATGATTATGGCGATTATGCCGAATGGGAAAGCCGCAAAGCAAAAATTGAAAACTTAGAAACCCTTAAAAAAATACATGCACAAGCAGGCTGGAGATTATTAATGAACGAGCATGTTGCTTTAGAAAAAAACGGACAACAAATTGCCTTATTAGGCATTGAGAACTGGGGCGGTAATTTACATTTTCCTAAATACGGAAAAATGGATTTGGCTTATGCAGGCACAGAAAAATTTGATTTTAAAATGTTGCTTTCGCACGACCCATCGCATTGGGATAAGCAGGTAAAACAAATGTATAAAGACATTGATTTAACCTTTAGCGGGCACACACATGGTTTTCAGTTTGGCATAGAAATACCGGGCCTTATACAATGGAGCCCATCAAAATGGGTGTACAAACAATGGGCAGGTTTATATAAAAACAACAACCAATATTTATATGTAAACCGTGGTTTAGGTTGTGTAGGCAGAGAACACGTTTCAGTTTACAATGGCCGCTTAGGCATTTGGCCCGAAATTACTCTTATGGAGCTAAACAAGGCTTAATTAAAACGCTCTGTTAACCCCAATCATCCAACGGAACTGAAAATAATTGTTTTCAGCATACGGTAAACGGTTTATAAAAAGAGGAAAATCAGCGCGTATAGTTAAAGGTTTTAGTTTTTGCAGCTTACCCCATTTTTGAATGGTTAATGTGGTACCTACACCTGCATCAACCATAACACTTGATAAGGCGAAAGCTTCTGTATTATAATTAGTGTTTATTACGCCTGCATCGCCAAACAAATAGGTGCCAAATACAACGTTTTGTTTAGTAGCTTTTGGTATAAACGCAAAATATTTACTAAAATCAAGTTCAGCGTTTATAGATGCGCCACTTGTTCCCTTGTAGTTATAGCGGTAATTGCCTTTAGCATCTACCTGCGGTAATAAATAACCCATATAGCCACGCAAATTTAAACCGCCGCCTGCTGCAAAGTTACCGGTAGTTGCTCCAAAATTAAATGGCTGAAAAAAGCCCATAGAGCGGGTATATTTATTATTCATTAATTCTTCGGGGTTAGCACCTGCTACAAACAGCATCGATTCTGTTGGCACATTAGACCCTGTACCATATTGTACAAATACACGTGTATGTAAACCTATTTTACCAAAGTAGGTTTTGTTTACCGATGTAAGTGTTGCAGCAGAAAAATTATAATCGCCCAAAAAAGGTGCACGCACATTCAAATTTAAAAAACCGGCGCCTCTTCTATAGTTATAATTATGGTCTATGCCAAACGAAGCTGAACTATTTAATGTACCCACAGTACTCCACTCATCTTTATAAATAAGATAATTTAAAGAGGAGGAATTAAAACGCGACATGCCTTTTAACTGAACATAGAAACGGGTTTTTTCGTTATTGCTTTTTTTATCGAAACCAAAAAGTGCCGAACCAAGTCCATCAAGGCCTTTAAGCGTAGTATAAAAGCCCGATTTTTTCATAAACTTATCGGTAGCAGTTCGGTAATTAAATAAAAACGAAAATGGGTCGTGGCCATTTACAGAAATATTTTTAGCTAAATCGGTTTGTCCAATCTGGGTGTTTATCCAAACGGTTAAATCAAAAATATTTTTATAGTTCATATAATTCCCATTAAAATGAACCCCTGCTTTTACGCCATCATAACCATTATACCAAAGCGACGGACGTGCATATAATTCATATTTATTGCGGTTAGGTGGGTTAGCCACTTTAGAATCGAAAGCAAAAGTATAGCTACGTGGTTTTGAGTTGTTAAACGGGTTTACATCAGGCATAATATGTGCCGTATCAATTATCACATTTTTAATTTCACCTGACGGAATGGTAACAGTTGCCGTGTAAGTTGGTTTTACTTTATCCCAACCAATCCAACGAGGTAAAATAGTTGCACTGGTTTTCTTTTCGTACCAGGTGTTCGGTATATAAAAGTTATAACTATCACGCGTAGTTGTTTCAACCGTAAAATCTAAAGGCATTTGCATGCGTCCGCTGCGTTTAAACGTAATGGCATATTGGTTATCTGAGCCTTTAATTTTTTTTACTTTTTTAATTCCGTAGTCAATAGTTTTAGCGGTTTCTAACCACTCATCAAAAAACCAATTCAAATCGTTTTTGGTAAACTGTATAATAGAGGTTCTAAAATCTTCCGGATACGGATGACAGAATTTCCATTGGTTAAAATAGTTTTGCATGGCCGCTTTAAATAAATCATCACCCAACACATAACGCAGGTTATAAAGCATAACGGTAGTTTTCATGTACACCATGCCATAACCACCACCATGCAACAAGGCTCCATTAAAATTATCGCTATGGGTGTTTAACGTAGTTTCATCGCCACGCAGTGCATCATTAAAAAATCGCAAGTAAGCATTGCTTTCGCGATAAGGAACCGAATCGGTATGATTACGGATAAACGAATTTTTTATTTTAGGATAGAGGTTATATTTTCCTTCTATGTTTTCCCAACCGTCGCAGGTATAAAACTGTGTAAAGCCTTCATCCATAAAAGCACGATAGGTTTCGTTACTGCCTACCATGCCAAAAAACCAGTTATGCGAAAGCTCGTGTATAAATAACCCTCTGTAACCCGGGTCTGACCCACCATTAAGCGCTATCATCGGATACTCCATGCCATCTTCCGCATCAGCCGATATCATTTTTGGATAAGCATACTGCCCAATATTTTTAGAATTATTTTCTATAATCTTGGCCACATACTTGGCCGCGTTTTGCCAAGCGCCTGCATGTTGTTCCTGCACCAAAGCAATGCAACGCACACTGCCAGCCATGGCTTCTCCTATACGATACGTAGGGTCAAATGTATAAGCGGCATCGTGTACATTAATAGCATTAAAAATCCAGGTTTTATAAGTGCCATCAGGTTTAATCATTTCTGATGGAGCCGAATTAAACGGTTTTTTAGCAAAATTGGCTATATCCAATTTCTGACGAAGGTCGGCTGGCAACATTTCTTTTTCATTTTGCAAAGTGCCCGTGCCATCACAAATATATTGGTTAGGTAAGCTAAGCTCCACATGAAAGGAGCCATAGTCTCCATAAAATTCATGATCCATGTGTTGGTCGGTATCCCAACCTTGCTTAGCATCGTACACCGAAATACGCGGATACCAGTGCACTAAATTATAATGCTTGTAACCAAAATACCCAAATAATTTCATGCGGTTACGCATCAACACATCATTATCGAAATAGGTTTTAAATTTTATATTGAAAGTGATAGATTCTCCTGACTTTAAAGAGGTTTTTAACCACACTTTCATTACCGTGTTATCTATTTCGGTTTTTAAAGCCTGGCCATCTATCGTTATACTTTCTACATTGGTTCCTAAACCTGCATTGCGGTATCTGCCATATCTCAACTTCACTCCATTGTTCTTATACAAATCTGCCATGTAAGAGCCTTTGGTTTGCGCATTACTGTATAAATGAAAAAACACAAAAGGTAATTCATCAGGCGAGTTGTTATAATAAGTGAGTGTTTCATCGCCACTCACAATATTTAATGTATCAATTAATTTAGCTTTAATGCTGTAGTTTACATCCTGCTGCCAATAAGCGGCATTGGGTTTTCGGTTTTTCCAATAGAGGCTGTTAGAGGCCGAGCGATATTCTTCCGATTCGGTTTGGGCTTGCAACACAAAAGGTAAAAACGCCAGCAAAAAATATTTTTTAATCATAGGTGTCCAAAGATAAAATATTTTAAATAATAGGTTAAAGAACAGTTAGTTAAAATAAAACTTAATAAAATTGATAGAATTACTTAATTCAAAATATATTTGCGTGAAATTTTAACACCTACCAAATATGGTTTTACCTGTTGTTGTATATGGCGACCCCGTTTTAAGAAAAATGAGTGTTGACATTGATAAAAATTACGAGGGGCTCGATGCTCTTATTGCCAATATGTTTGAAACTATGTATGCGGCAAATGGCGTTGGCATTGCTGCCCCGCAAATTGGCAAAGCCATACGTTTGTTTGTTATTGATGCGAGTCCGTTTGCAGAAGTTGACGAAGAGGATGAGGAAGAAGAAGAAAAATTAAGTAAAAAAGAACTTGCTTTTCTTAAAGATTTTAAGCGCGTTTTTATTAATGCCAAAATACTGGAAGAAAAAGGCGAAGAGTGGAAATTTAACGAAGGTTGTTTAAGCATTCCTAAAATACGGGAAGATGTGTTGCGCAAGCAAACAGTTACTATCGAATACTACGATGAGCATTTTAAAAAACATACCGAAACGCTTGAAGGGATCGCAGCGCGTGTTGTTCAACATGAGTACGACCACATTGAAGGAAAACTTTTTACAGATAAAATATCTGCCTTTAAACGAAAACTGCTTTCAGGAAAACTTACTGATATAAGCAAAGGAAAATTTACAGCCGATTATAAAACAAAAGTTTATAAACCAAAAAAATGAGTTCAGTAAAAAAAACAATAGCTGTTTTATTTTTGGTTGTTGCGGGTGTGATTATTACTTCTTGCAATCAGAATAAAGATGCCTCAGCCATAGCTGCAGAGGTAGCAAAATCTAAAACAACCGAACTACCGCCACCTCCTCCTACAACAGAAGTTCCGTCGCAGGAAGAATTGCAAAATCAAATAAAAGAAATGGAAAAGGTTTTACATGCATCCGAAGTTTTAGATGTAGATAAAGCCAAGCAAATGATTAGGCTGTATGATTTGTACCATAAAAATTATTACAAAGACAATATATGTCCCGATTATTTATTGAAAGCAGGGGAAATTAGCGAAAACATTAATCAATATAATCGCGCAACCGATTTTTACAGAATGTGCTGCTACGAGTATAACGATAATTTTAAGTTACGGGGCGAATGTTTGTTTAGGCTGGCAAACATGTACGATTATAAATTAAACGATTACATACGCGCTAAACAAACCTACAAACAGGTAATAGAGCAGTACCCTAAAACACAATTAGCTAAAGATGCCGATGCAGCCATTAAAATGATGGGAAAATCTGATATTGATATGGTACACGAGTTTGAAAGAAAAAACGCGGCTAAAAAATAAATTTGTAAATTCGCGCTATGGTAGAACGTACAATAAATTGGTTTGAGCAACAAGCTTTTGGTGTTTGCGAGTGGTTAGGCCAAAAATTAGGCATAGCTTCTACCAACGTGCGCATGTATTTTATTTACCTATCGTTTTTTACATTTGGCTCACCGGTTATTGTCTATTTTATGATGGCTTTTTTATTAGAGTATAAAAACTTTTTTAAGCCCAAAAAGTACCGTCGCCCAAACGTTTGGGATTTTTAATTGCCGCAAAAAGCATAGCCAAATTTTCTGGTAAAAAGTTAACTCCTTGTTAATAAATTTTGACAATTTACTTAAAATACTCATATTTGTATGTTTAAAACTAACTTGTTATGATAAAACTGATAAAACAAAGCTTGTTAACCGTTTGTTGTTTTACGTTTTCGTTTGCTTTCTCTCAGGAAGTAGCTATCACCAATAGCATTCCAACTTCTGCTTCGGCTGGGCAACCTATCGAAGCTAAATACAATTTAACCAAGTCGCCCACCATGGGGAGCTTCGCTAAGTTTCAGGTAGATTTACCTGCAGGGTTTACTGCCGAAAGCGTTGACATAAAAGGCGGTAATTTTACGTTTGAAAATAACCGCGTTAAAATAGTTTGGGTTTCGTTACCGGGCGATGCCGCTTTCGATTTTGTTTTTAAAATAACCTCTTCTGCAACTGCATCGGGCAGCATTACTTTTGCACCCCAATTTTTTTATTTAGAAAACAATGTGAAAAAAGAATATGTAGTTCCACCATCCTCAATCACATTTGGCGGAGATGGAAGTGCTGTAGCTGCATCTAACAACACAACTAATGCTACACCACCTGCAACAGATAATAGTAGTAGTACTTCAGCAGGTAACACTGATAACTCAAGCAACACTACTGCAGCTACCCCGGCTGATAACACCAGTTCATCAAACACCACTACAACAGATAATACAAATACTACTAATAGCACGCCTCCCCCTCCGGTTGAAAAAGCTCCCGCACCAACTCCGGTTGTAAACACTCCACCGCCTGCTGCAAAAAGTAACGTGGTTTTTCATGTACAATTAGCTGCTTTAATTAACAAGCCAAGCAAATCTAAATTTGCAGAATACGGAACGGTTAAAGTTATTGAAGATGCTGGCATGTATAAAGTATTAGTTGGCAGCTTTAAAACATTAGAAGAGGCCCGTGCTTACAAAAAAACACTAATTGCAAAAGGAGCCGAAGGTTGCTTTGTAGTAGCTTACGAAAACGGAGTACGAATTAAAATTTAAAAAAACACCCCCATGCTTAAAAAAATAATTTACATCATTGCTGGTTTGGTAGTGATTTACTTAGTGCTTTGCCTAATCGGTCCAAAAAAAGTACAAGTTGAACGTTCTATAACTGTAAACGCTTCTAACGAAGTTATTAAAATGCAGTTAGCCGATTTTAAATTCTTTCAGCAAAAATGGTCGCCTTGGGCAGAAAAAGATACTGCTATGAAAACCAATTTTGAAGGTGAAACCGGGCAGCCAGGAAGCAAATATTCGTGGCAAGGTAACAAAGAAGTGGGTTCGGGCTCTATGGAGCTTATTGCCATTAATGGCGATACCATTTTACAAAAAATTATTTTTACCGAACCGCGTCCGGGTGGAGGCGACGTTTATCTTATTGCAAAGCCTAATGGCAATGCAACGGCAGTTACCTGGGGAATGAAGTTTGATATTGGCTTTATGATGAGAGGCATGATGCTTTTTATGAACATGGATAAAATGATTGGCACCCAGTATGAAAAAGGCTTGGCAAAATTTAAACAAGTAATGGAGGCCGAGCCTACAGCTAAAACATACAATGGCTACGAAATAAAAGAAGTTATGTGGCCCGATAGAAATTATTTTGGCAAAAAAGAAACCGTGACATTTGATAAGTTAGGCGAGTTTTTTGCAACTACTTATCCTAAAATTTTTAACGATGCAATTAATGGCAAATTAGAACATACAGGCCCACCAAGCGCTATTTTTTATTCGTACAACGAAGAAAAAAAACAAACCGAATGTGCTGCCGTTATTTCAGTACCCAATGAGCAACAGCTTAAAGGCTGGGAAAAATTTAATGTGCCTGCCGCTAACATAGCTTTACAAATTGCTTACTACGGTGCTTATAACAAAAGCGCCAATGCACACATGGCAATGGATGCCTATATGAAAGAAAAAGGTTTAACGCACACCTGTGTAATTGAAGAATATATTACCGACCCTATGACTGAAAAAGATACTACTAAATGGTTAACTAATATTTATTACGTTATTAAAAATAGCGATAACGTACAAATTAGCGTTCAGTAGTCTTTAACTCTTTCCCATTTCTTGTTCTAAATATTGTTTTAGTTTTTCGGGAGTTAAATCGGCGCGTATAGTTCCGTTTATTGATAAAGAAACACTGCCCGTTTGTTCAGATACACTTATTGCTACAGCATCCGTGCTTTCTGTAATTCCTACAGCGGCTCTATGTCTCATACCATAGTGTGCCGGAAATTGTTCTTTTTCAGTTACAGGTAAAACACAACGCGCCGCAATAATTCTGCTTCCTTTAATAATAACAGCACCATCGTGCAAAGGCGAGTTTTTAAAAAAAATATTTTCAATCATTAGTTCACTCAATCCACTATCAATTGCCTCACCCGAATTAATATATACAGCCAAATCCGAATTTCTAACAAGTACAATTAACGCACCTGTTTTACTTTCGCTCATTTTAAAACAAGCGGTTATTAAAGGAGTAAAATCTACCTTAGCATACTCGGTAGTAAAGCTATGTTTAGCCGGGTAAAAAATTTTGCCTAACAATTTGCTTCTGCCCAAAAATTCGTTACTGCCAATAAACAATAAAAACCTACGCAACTCTTGCTGAAACACAACTATAACAGCAATTACACCTACATCAATAAATTTGCTCAGTATGGTGCCAAACAATTTCATATCTAAGGCACGCACCAAAATCCACACTACATAAATGGTAATAATGCCAAAAAAAACACTTACCGCCGGGGTACCTTTTACTAAATTATATAGTTGGTATAATAAAATAGCTACCAATAAAATATCAAAGGCATCAATCCATCTAAAGGTTATAAATAATGTAGGCAAATGTAACGGCACGTTTAGTAATTAGTTTCGTTAATAATGTATAACGGACGTTTACGTATATCTGTTTGCAGTTTACTAATATATTCGCCAATAATGCCTAAACAAATTAGTTGCACACCACCAATAAAAGACACGGCAATCATAAGCGATGCCCAGCCTTTTGGTAAATCGTTATTAAAAATAAAATAGGATAATAACGCGTATATAATTAATAGTACAGATATGCCCGATACCACAAAGCCCATAATAGTAGCTATACGCAACGGTACATTAGAAAAACCCGTAATGCCATCAAAAGCCAGTTGAAATAATTTTTTGTACGTATAACCGGGTTCCCCCGCTGCACGCACATCTCTGTCGTACTCAACAAACGTCTGCTTAAAACCAAGCCATGCAATTTGTCCGCGTAAAAATTTATGCTGCTCAGGCATGTTTTTTAAAACCTCAGCCACTTTACGCGTCATCACTCTAAAATCGCCCGTATCTAAAGGCACATCAACGTTTGATATGCGTGCCAGTAATCTGTAAAAAGTTTTGTAAGCAGTTTTCTTTACAATGCTTTTATCTTTTCGCGAGCGGCGTTTCGCATACACCACCTCATTGCCTTGTTTAATCAAGCCAATCATTTCTTCAATCAACTCGGGCGGGTCTTGCAAGTCAGCATCAATAATGGCAATAATATTTCCCTTGCACAAATCAACACCAGCTGTAACTGCTATTTGGTGTCCAAAATTTCTACTGAAATCAATATATCTCACTCTATCATCAGCCTTTGCTAATGCTTTTATTAATTGTATAGAAGCATCTCTGCTACCATCGTTTACAAAAACCAACTCATAGCTTAATCCTATTTTTTCTACCACAGGCCGCAACCGTGTAACCAAGGTGGGAATGTTTAATTCCTCATTATAAATAGGTATAATAATAGATAACTCTACCATAATTTTTCATTTGGATGTTATGTTAACCAACACCTCAAAGCCTCACAAATATAACATTTTTACTGTGTTTGTATTTGTTGGTTATTGCTGCTTTTTTTATGCAAATTTACACTCTAAAGAAAATAATTAACGTGGTAAAAAAACTACTTCTATTATTGGTGCTGCTTAATTACACAGTAGCAGCGCAAATAAAATACGACACATTAATTAAAACGCCTGCATACAATAGTTATTATAGTTTTTTTTACAAAGCCCCTGTACTTGTTTCTTATAAATTATATAAAGGTGGCGGCAATTGTAGCCGAACTGAAAATCATTTTCGTTTTATAAACACCTTAGGATTTGAGAATGAAGCTAAATCCAAAGACTATGCAAAATCAGGTTATGATGAAGGGCACATGGCAAATGCCGAAGACTTTGCTTTTGATTGTATTTTAGAAGAAAGCACATTTAGGTTTTACAATGCCGTACCACAAACCCCTGAAAACAATAGGGGCATTTGGAAACATTATGAAACTGAAATAAGAAAATTAAGTCGGTCTGATAGTTTATTAGTTATTTGCTACAACCATTTCAGTACAGAAAAATTAAATAACCGAATAGCTATACCCGACACAAACTATAAATTTGTTTACTCGTTAACTACGCATGAATTATTAATATCAATTGGCATCAGTAATAATTTTTTACCCATTGAAAGCAAGCCAACTAAAGAAATTGAAAGTGAAGTGCGAAAGGCAATTAAACCATAGATTTACTTAACAACCGCCATTTTAAATTTTTCATTTTCACCTATTTTATTTGCAATTGCAAAAATCTTTAATGTCTTACTATCAAAACTTAAATATTTTCCGTTATAAGCTTTAAAAGCAACAAAATCATTTTCTAATTTAATCAACGTAAATGTTTCCCAATCCATAATATTAGTTCCGGTTGATGCAATCTTCGCTTTATTTTTTAATTCAGTCGACAAAAATCGATTCTTATGTGCATAAATTGCAATCTTATCATCGCCTAAACTAAGTAATGAAAATGTTTCACCGTCAGAGACAACCTCTTTATTTACAATTAATGTTTCATCTTCATTGCCTCCTGCACAAACATATTTGTTGTTGGCTGCTTTTATACTAATTATTTTTTTATCTCTACAAACCCGCTTGGCTTCTGCGGTAACTATTTCGTCTATAGATAAGTTCAAAGAGTTTTTTTTGCCGTTAAGTTTTGTCATCCATAAAGAATTTCCTTTTATATTGCTCCGTATAATCTCTATTATTTCCTGACTTGATATATTATCATAATAATAATCAGTAACTCCAAACGGAAACCCATTAAGGGTTCCAAAACTCCCTTCTAATATTACACAATCAGCGCTTTCTAATTCTTTTATAACATTAAGACTATCTAATGAACAGGCATTTGCTCCATTCATTGGAAATGAGTGCGAACCAAAATAATACCAAAATTTAGAGTCTTCAGAAAAAACATACTGTAACATCTCTTGATATTTTATTTGCCAAATAAAACTATCTCCTATTATAATTACTTTAGGGCGATAGTTTTTACGTGTTGATTCTATCATTTCTAATTTTGGATACATATATTTAGGCTGTCCTATACTGAAAAGTAAATTTAATGCGCCCTCAAAATCAGCATCATCATTTTTCGCTACATCAGATATTTCAACCCCCACCCTTTTATATTTGGGAATAGATTTGCCTATTAATTTTTCAATATAATTTACCAAAGTATCATGTGCAAAAGATGCTCCATACATAGACCAATGAGAGCCTGTTTTAGTATAAAAAGGATAGGGGGTTGTAATATTAAATCGTTTAAAATATTGATAGTAATCAATAGTAGGAATATCATTGTTTGTTAACCCTTTTACAAAGTCAACATAGTTAGTTTGTTTTTTCAAGCAATTACAATACTGAGAAGGGAGGAGGTCAAGAGTTTCAATTTCTTTAGAAGGCACAAGCAAGCATACAAGTTTTCCACCGCGGTTTTCTAATCCATCTTTTAAAAATTTGATTCTATCTATTGCAGCATTATTCTTTTCTTTCCCGTTATAATCAATGCCTAAAGTTCGCTTTATATGATTTATATCAAAAATGAATCCGTTTTTTCCAACAATAAAATCTAAAGAGTTTATTTCTTTAAATAAAATATAGTTTACACTATTTTTTATTTTAATCAACAATCCCTTGAAACCAAAGTTGTAATTTTTATAATTTTCATATTGTTTTTGGAAGGATAATTTGTTTAAAGAGTCGATTGAAAATATAGGGGCAGGCGGTTTTTCAAACGCGTCCGTTAATTGAGTTTCTTCAAAAAAATTTGTTTGTTCTTGAACACATGGCAACCACAACAACGCAAAGAGAATAATAAACAGTATTATTTTAAGTTTCTGCCGCATAAGGTTAAAATCTAAAATAAATAAACGGATTAAAATCACTCGAAGTTATTTCACCCATGCAAAGCATCATACATAGAACAATAATTAAAACATTAACAACTGTACGGTTAAGGCTAATAACAGAACGGCTTATTGTTTCCGCCTGCTTTGTTTTATAAAATAGCGGGATAAAAGATAAAATAGCAGCAATTACCAAAATGGAAATTACGTGTGTAGAAAAATAAAATTCATTGATTTTAAAAGATAACATTTTACGAATGAAGTTTAATGCTTGACTAATATTTTGAGCTCGAAATAACACCCAACCAAATAATACTATAAAAAAAGTAAAAACAACTCTAAAAAGTGTGCCAATTTTGGAAGTCATTTTGAGCAAGAACAATCTTTCGATAGCCAGAAAAAAACCATGATAAGCACCCCATAAAATAAAAGTCCATTCGGCACCATGCCAAAGTCCTGAGATTAGAAATACTACCCACAAATTAAAATATAAACGAGCTCCCGACACTTTATTTCCGCCAAGAGGAATGTATAAATACTCTCGCATCCATCTACCTAAGGAAATATGCCACCTGCGCCAAAAATCGGTAATGCTTTGTGCAATATATGGGTGGTTAAAGTTTTCGGGAAAAGTAAAACCCATCATTTTAGCCAATCCAATTGCCATATCGGAATATCCGGAAAAGTCAAAATAAATTTGAAAAGTATACGTTATAGCCCCCATCCACGAAAGAATAAAATCTAATTCGGTATCCGGCAAAGCAAATATTCTATCTGCTTCTTTTCCTAAAATATTCGCAATCAACACTTTTTTTGCCAAGCCAATTGAAAAACGCAAAAAACCCAACAACACTTCATCTACATTAAATCGTTTATCTCTTCCCTCAATTTGATCTGATATTTCGTTATATCTTATAATAGGGCCAGCTATAAGTTGTGGGAACAACAAAATATACAAAGCATAATCAGATATTTTTTTCATAGGAGGCTTTACTCCTCTATAAACATCAATAATAAAGCTTAACTGATGGAAAGTAAAAAATGAAATACCGATAGGTAAAGTAACGTGTAAAACAGTTAACGACTGTACACCTAAATTTTTTAAAAGAACATTGGCGTTTTCAATAAAAAAATTGGCATACTTAAAATATAACAGAAAAGATAAATTAATAATCACAGAAAAAATCAATAATAATTTTTTTGATTTATCCTCTTTTAGTTTAATAGTTAAATGAGCGACACAAAAATTAAAAATAATTGTACCCAGTAATACAAAAATAAATTGTGGGGCTCCCCATGCATAAAATAAGATACTCGCAAAAACAATAAAATAATTTTTAAAAAAAATAGGTAGCAGAAAGTAAATTGTAAAAAAAAAGGGTAAAAAGTATATTAAAAAAAAGGTACTGCTAAATAACATATAGCTATTTCTGAATTATAATTCAACGCTAATGTAATTAAATTAATCAACTAAATTATACCGCTTTATGCATGTTCAATTTAAATATTCATAAGTATCTTGCGCCTATAAATAAGTTAAATTCAAAAGAGGATAGCAACAGTCGTTCTAAATAATTTCTAAAAATTACTATCTTTAACTATTACAACATAAAAAATGAAGAAAATAACTACCCTTTTAGCAATACTATTAATAATTAATTGCAGCGCACAAACCTGTAACACGGGTGGCTGTGCAGCTACAGCTACTAATTCAACGGGCCAATATCCAACAGGTACATTTTCCACATCCTCATCATCGTGGTCAACCGTTAGCACGTATATGAACGGAGGCAACTACACATTATTTGATGTAACAAATGGCGACACATACGAGTGGACATATTGTAGCGATTTTGGTGGCAGTCAGGGTTGGAATGCCGAACTAACTTTATTTAATAATGCTAACGGCACTACACTGTGTTATCAAAACGATTGCGGAAGGTCTACCTGCTCTACCGCACCTTATATTAGATGGACTGCTACATTTACCGGCACCGTAAAACTTTTAACAACGGTTTCAGGTTGTGGAACAAACAACAGCAGTCCTTATTCAACTTTAGTTTGGCGAGATACCAGCGGAACACCGGCACCTACCCCCATACTTGGTGTTGATGTGTATAGTGGCAACAGCACTATTAATTGGTCGCAGGTTAAAGCGGCGGGTTATACATTTGCCTGGGCTAAAGCTACCGAAGGTGTAGGTTATACCGATAGCGAATATTTAAATTATGCTGTAGCCGGCGTAAATGCAGGATTGAAAATGGGTGCTTATCATTTTATTCGTGCCGATTTAAACCCAACTAACGCAGGCGCAATTTCTGAGGCAAACTACTTTTTAAGTGTGGCGCAACCTTATATTACAAGTTGCGAATTACCCCCTGCAATTGATGTAGAAGGTTCTTATTTGCAAAGCAATTTTACCGGCGCACAATTAACTGCGTGGATTCAGAATTGGATAACCACCGTGCAAACTGCTACAGGCATTGCACCGGTTATATATATAAGCGCTACAAATGCCGCATACATAAACAGTTCGTTAAGCGGCTATAAACTTTGGATTGATTATCTTAGTGAAGATTCAACAGTTACACCAACCAACACAGGCATATTTCCTACGTGGACTATTAACCAGTATAGTTGGACACGCACCGTATCAGGAATAGCCGGCAACCAAACCGATGTAAATGTGTTTCATGGAAACATGGCGGCATTTAATAGTTTTATTGGATGTAGCACCACAAACATTAAACAAAACAATTTAACGTATGCTTTTGCTGTTTATCCAAATCCCGCTTCAAACAATTTTCATATTGATTATTCAGATGATATAGGTGCTGTAACCGTAAGCGTGTATAATATAAACGGCGATCTTGTACTTAGCCAAAATATAAACAGTAGCGCAGTTATTGATATAAGCAGTTTAAGCGAAGGAATTTATAATGTAAATATTATAAGTAATAAAGGTGCCGCAAATAAAAGATTGATTGTTGTACGCTAATAAGGTTACCCTCCTCGCTACATATTAAGTTACAACACGTGTCGTAACCTTTCCTATAAATAGTTATTAAATTACACTCACTCAAAAGAGCGCATAAAAAATAAAAAAGGGCTACCTTTTTGAGATAGCCCTTTTGATGTTTTATAACTTACAAGATTACTCTTTAGTTATTTTAACCAATTGTTGTTTATTATCAGCAATTATTTTTACCATATAAACTCCTGCAGGTATATTAATGTTTTGTAAAGAAACTTGCGTGCCCGATGTTGGGTTAACGGTTAACACTTCTCTTCCAAGTATATCAATTATCGATACATTAATTTTTTCTGCATTAAATGGTAATTGTATAATTAACTCATTTGCAACAGGATTAGGATATATATTGGCATGTAATGTATTACTATACTGTTCGATACCAACTGACGATGCTGAATCAATGTCTGCAATAAAACGAGGCTCAATATTTAAACCGTAATTAGTTGCTACAACACCTGTAACTTTATATTTTTGACCAATTTGATAACTATAAGCAAAAATTTGTTTATCAACTTGAGTTGCTCCACTTCCATCGTTAATGGTGCCTTGTCCATAATTAGCAGTAAATGTATTACAAGTAGAAAGAGTATATGTGCTTACTAAAATCCCTTCGTATTTTTCTCCACCACCACTAATATAAGATGTTCCTTCATTTAAAGAATCTGTTACAAGTACATGTGGTGTTGGTAATGTGTTACCCGAACTATGTTTTACCCAATTGCTTACTTGTGCCGGCTGAAGTTCAGTATTTCCAAAATACTCATCTATCAAGCTGGTAAATGATATGCTATCACCTAAGCTTACTAAGTTATTATAATCGTATACCTGAGCACCAGACCAAATCCTGTTGCCGGCTCCGGTATTTTGTAAATAATAACCGGATTGTGTTCCTCCGGTTCCATTATAAACAGCTGTTACAATGCCTCCTGCGCAATTTACAATTCTACCATAATACGGAGATGCTCCACTGGCAAGAGTAGTGTATTGAATATCGTGTAAAGAAACCGGTGTTGCAGAAACAGGATAAGCTGTAATTGATAAGCTATCAACTAAAAGATGGTCTGCAGCATTTACGTATCTTACTCCAAGAAAGAAATTAGCAGTTGTTGAGTTTGTTGTATCAGCAATTATACTTTGAGAGTATCTTGTCCAACTACTGTTACTATTAATTGTTTTGTTAGGAGCATATATATAGCCATAATATCCGTTAGTTGTTTTACCTGAAAACAGACCCACTTCTAACTCTCCTTTTCCTTTTGCATAATAAGAAACCTGATAAGCCATTCCTTGTGTAACTGCAATAGTGGTAGTTAACACGCTAAAACGTTTCATCGAATCTATATTTCTATCTAATTGAACACTAAACGACCCCGCATAAGCAGTAGTTGATTGAATTACACTATCAGGGCTTAGGTTAGTTTTAGGTCCCATCATATCGGTAGGAACTATAGGTGCTACGGTTGTCCAATTTTCAAAACTAGTTTGAAAAAGAATTTGTGCCTTTGCTCCAATGGTTAAACCCAGCGCAAGTGCTACTGTAAATAATTTTGTTTTCATTTTTGTTTTTTATTTAATGGTTAAAATTATAATTTTATAAAAGCGGTTAAGGATTGCTTCATTATCAGAACTCCTTTATGATGTTCACTTTTAAAGGAGCCAAATTAATTTTTTCCCTATAAACCAATGATAACGGAATATTAAGATTATCCGTAATTAGATATTTTTAACACTCAACAGAACATTAGTTTGTGTTGAAGCCAAATACATTATAAATATATTTTGTTGAGCTTGCTTTAAACCTATTTTTTAATTTTAGCCTTCAAACAAGTATTCGGCTCAATAAAATCTAAGAGGTTTTTTAACTTAAAAACAGCTAATAATTAAAAAAGCCTCTCAATTTCTTGAAAGGCTTAATTTTACTCGTGGGAACTACTGGGTTCGAACCAGTGACCCCCTGCTTGTAAGGCAGGTGCTCTGAACCAGCTGAGCTAAGCTCCCATTTATTAGAACGAGGGCGCAAATATAATGGTTTTTTCATATCACAAAAAAAATAATTATATTTTTCAGTCACGGAACATATATTATCTTTGCACCCAAATTTAAAAAACCTGTTTTTATCATGTCAAAACAATCTGGTAAAATTGCCCAAGTAATCGGTCCTGTAGTGGACGTACGCTTCGATTTAGAAGGCGGAAAACTCCCTAATATTTTAGATGCTCTTGAAATTGTTCGCGAAAACGGACAAAAACTTATTCTTGAAGTTCAACAACACGTGGGTGAAGATACAGTACGCACCATTGCAATGGATAGTACAGATGGTCTTTGCCGCGGTATGGAGGTTGCTCCTACCGGTGCCGGTATTACTATGCCAATAGGCGAAAAAGTAAAAGGACGTTTATTTAACGTGGTTGGTGAAGCCATTGATGGAATCAACACAGTAGATAAAGATGGTGGAAACAGCATACACCGTGCAGCGCCTAAATACGAAGAGCTTTCTACAGCTACTGAAGTACTATTTACCGGTATTAAAGTAATTGACTTAATTGAGCCTTATGCAAAAGGTGGTAAAATTGGGTTGTTTGGTGGTGCAGGTGTGGGTAAAACGGTACTTATTATGGAGTTGGTAAACAACATTGCTAAAGCTCATGCCGGTTTATCGGTGTTTGCTGGTGTTGGTGAGCGTACTCGTGAAGGGAATGACTTATTACGTGAGTTTATTGAATCTGACGTTATTAAATATGGCGATGAGTTTAAACACTCAATGGAAAAAGGTGGATGGGATCTATCTAAAGTAGATACCAAAGCTTTAGAAGAATCAAAAGCAACACTTGTTTTCGGACAAATGAATGAGCCTCCTGGAGCACGTGCTCGTGTGGCTTTATCAGGTTTAACCATGGCCGAATATTTCCGTGATGGAGATGGTACCGGACAAGGAAAAGACATTCTATTTTTCGTAGATAACATTTT
>Ga0210394_10000990_pt1 | contig 49375 bp, 49 predicted proteins | sample IncBWC12MmetaG_FD_160121 | JGI IMG/M metagenome (GOLD analysis project Ga0210394, IMG submission 160121) | Forest soil microbial communities from Barre Woods Harvard Forest LTER site, Petersham, Massachusetts, United States - Inc-BW-C-12-M | ecosystem: Environmental > Terrestrial > Soil >...
TGTTGCTCTAAATCGGCCAACGAAGGTGCCATATAGCCTCCAGTGTACTGCCTAGCGTAATACTACGCTAGGCACGGAGGCTCAGAGAACAAAATTCCTCAACCTCTCACTCTTATGTCGCACACCCTCTACTCGGGGGCGCCTTCAGGCCCACTGTTTGTTAACCTAGAGTGCGGTTTAGTAGTCAGTTCCGGAAATCCGAATGAGTCGGAGCACGCCTCTAATCACACTCGCAGCAAAAGAGTCAACTGGCTCGATCAAGCTTCCCAAATGGACAGAGATCCCGAAATATCCGGTGATCGCGGCGCTATCTGTTCTGGCGATCGCGGTTACGGTCGCTTGGTATTCAGGTGTGAATATTTCTTTCTTGGTTGAGAGCGCCGAAATTCGCCGCGGTCAGCTTTGGCGTCTGCTAACCGCCATATTTCCGCATCTCGGGATCCTGCATTTGGTGTTCAACCTATACTGGCTATGGATACTGGGGACAGTCGTCGAACGTGTCTTTGGCCACACCAAGACAATTTTGCTATTTGTGCTTTTCGCCATCGGCTCTAACTCCTTGGACTTTGCGTTCGACCGCGGCGGCGTCGGCCTTTCTGGAGTAGGTTACGCCCTGTTTGGCCTGCTCTGGGTCCTTTCCGCACGAGATGAGCGCTTCAAAGGCGCTATCGACAAACGGACCATCGACCTGTTCATTGGCTGGTTTTTCATTTGCATCGTCACGACACTCACCCACATATTTGTTGTGGCGAATGTCGCACATGCGGCCGGCGCCGTGCTCGGTGTCCTCGTCGGATTTGCTATTGCGGATCCGGCGCGCCGTCTCGCTTACGGTGCAAGCACACTCATGCTGGTGCTTTGCGGGTTATGGGGCTGCACGCTCGGCCGCCCGGTGGTAAACCTTTCGGGCAAGGTGGGGTACGAGGAGGCGAAGTGGGGCTACGATGCGCTTCAGGACGGACGCAATGAGGATGCAATTCGCTGGCTGAAGGACGCCGTAAAACTGCAGCCGAAAAGTGCCACCAACTGGTTCAATCTTGGCATCGCCTACCAACGCGCCGCTGAATTGCCTCCTGCGATCGCCGCATACGGACGTGCGCACGAGTTAGACCCGCAGAACCCAAAGTACACAGAAGCCGCGCAGCAGTAGTGAGCCCTCAGCTTACCGCTTGGCTTCCACAGCCGAATTGTGGTAATTGTTACAGCTATGTGAACGCTTCTGCACCCCTGGAGGGAATGGATGCCGATCACGACGCATGATATCCGGCAGTCCCTGTTGGAATCGAACCAGGAATACCGCCGGCTCTTCGAAGAACACTCCCGCTGTGAATCCCAGCTGAAAGAACTCGTTAGTCAATCCTACTGGAACGTGGAAGACATGGAACTGGAAATCGGGCTGAAGAAAATGAAGTTGCGTCTGAAAGATTTGATGGAAATGATTGTGGCGCGTTACCGCCACGATCACGACATGGTCCATCACTGATTTTTTACCGCTAGGGCCCGCGCAGTGCTCGCACTTCTGTCGTACAATACCGGTGCATTCGTCGTTCATCTGATCTGCAATTCATCGCGCCCCGGCGCTCGTACGCGCCGTATATTCTCGCGAGCAAAGGATTTCGCCCAGGCCCATGATTAAAGACGCGTACCGATTCGCCCTGCCGCCGCTATTCGCCGGTCTACTCTGCTTCTTTCCCGGATGGAAAACTCCGGGTGTCGTTCTGATTCTACTCGCCCTCTTCATTTTTTATTTTTTCCGCGATCCCCAGCGCGTGATTCCCACCACTCCCGGCATCATCATCTCTCCCGCGGATGGCCGCGTCGTCGAAATTGTGGACGAAATGTTGGACTCCGTGATGGGCCATCGCATTAGCATTTTTCTTTCCATCTGGAACGTGCACGTGCAGCGTTCGCCTGCAACCGGCCGTATCGCCGACGTGGTGTATCGCCCCGGCCTTTTCTACGCCGCTTTTCGTGCCAACGCCTCGCGTGAAAACGAACAGAACATCATTTATCTGCACACGCCACAGGGGAGTGTCATTTTTAAACAAATCGCCGGAGCAATCGCGCGCCGCGTGATATGCTGGAAAGAAGAAGGCCAAGAAGTTGTAATGGGCGAGCGCGTCGGCTTGATTCGTTTCGGTTCGCGCGTGGATATTTGGCTGCCCCTGGATACGCAAGTCGTCGTTCAGCGTGGGCAGAACGTAAAAGGCGGCGAAAGCATAATCGCGAAATGGAATTCAACGACATAGATCCCATCGGACAAGAAGAAGAGCCACGCCGTCACTTCCGCAGCCATCGTTTGCGCCGGGGTGTTTACATTCTTCCCAGCGCCTGCACCGTCGCCAACATGCTCTGCGGCTATTACGCCATTCTCGCCACTCTCGACGGAAAAATTACCGATTTCGATAACGCCGCTTGCGCCGTCGGCGTCGCCTACGTTTTTGACGCCCTGGACGGCCGCATCGCGCGCATGATGCACACCGAAAGCGCCTTCGGTAGGGAATTTGATTCGCTGGCAGACGTCGTAAGCTTCGGCCTCGCTCCGGCATTTCTCGCTTACGCTTGGGGCGTGCGCGCCATCGCCGCGGCCAACGCGCCGGAAGCGCTACATCTCACCCAGACTGGGTGGCTCATCGGTTTCTTTTTTGTGGCCTGCTGCGCATGGCGGCTCGCGCGATTCAATATTCAAGGCATGGCGCCGGGCGGAAATCGCTATTTCGTGGGGTTGCCGACTCCGGCAGCAGCGGGCGTGATCGCCGCGACGGTGCACTTCTTCCACGGGCGTCCGATCGAAGACGTTCGCGCTTCCTTCGCATGGCTGGGCCTGTTAGTTGTTCTCGGCGTATTAATGTCCAGCACATTGCGCTTTTTCAGCTTCAAGGATATTCCGTTGAAGCGTCGCCAGCCGTCTCCCGCGGTAATCTTGTTCGCGCTACTGCTCGGCGCGGTGGTGTATTTCTCGCACGCTACTTTGCTTTTGATCACCGCCGCCTACATGCTGCACGGCCCGGTGATGCAACTGGTGCGCACCGTGCGACATCGTCTCGCTTCGCGGCCTGCCTAGACCATGCCCGCCGGGCCTGCTAAATCCACGCGCGTCGCCATCGTAGGTGCTTCCTCGTTGCGCGGCAAGGAACTGAAGCTGGTCCTCGAAGACCGCAATTTTCCCGCAAGCGATATTGTGCTGCTGGACGAGCCTGCGCTGGCCGGCACGCTCACCGAAGCAGGCGGTGAACCAACATTCATTCGCGCGCTCGAAGAAGACAGCTTCGAAGATGCGCGCTTCGTATTTTTCACCGGCTCGCAGCAGGACGCGGCGCGGAATTGGCCGGTGGCGCAGCGTTCCGGCGCCACCGTAATTGACCTCACGGGGGCATTAGCCGCAAGCGGCGAATCCACGTCCTGGATTCCGGCGTTGGCGACGTCGCTGTTGCCTCGGCCGGGGCTCAAAGCAGCGAAGCCCGCTGTGGCGGGAACGCGAAAATCCGTTGCGTATTCCTCGCCCGGCTCGGGCGTGATCATTGCGTGCACGCTGGCCGCGGCGCTGGCAAAATTTTCGCCGCTGCGCACCGTTCTGCTGCTTTTTCCTCCGGTCTCCGAACGCGATCAAGCCGGCGTGGACGAGCTCGAGGCCCAAACCACGAATTTGCTTTCCTTCCGCCCCATCGTTCAGCCTGTATTCGATGCGCAAGTCGCCTTCAACCTGCTGGCGGGCTACGGTCCAGAGTCGAAACCCACTTTTGCGGAAGTGCGCAACTCAATCGCGAAAGACGTCTCGGAATATCTCGCGGGCCGCGCACAAGCTCCGGCGATTCAACTGGTGCAAGCGCCGGTCTTTTACGGATATGCTTTCGCCGCGTACTGCGAATTTGCCGCGCCGCGGCTGGGCGAGCAACTCCAAGCGGCTTTCAGCAATCTAGGTGTGAAGGTTGTCGCGCCGGAAGATCCCGCGCCCACCAACGCGACCGTCGCGGGCGAAAGCGAAATTCATCTCGCGCGCATCGAATCGGACCCGAACGTCGCGTCGGGCCAATGGATTTGGGGCGTCGCCGATAATCTGCGCCTGGCGGTGGTGAACGCCGTGCGCATCGCGGAGGAATTGGTTGCAGAACCGCGCGTCCAATAGAAAGTGCGTTAAAAAAAGCCATCGCGCCGCGCAATTCGCAGTGCTTGCCGCGCTGCTGCTCGTCGCCAGCGTCACCGGCTGCGGCTATCATGTCGCCGGCCGCGCCGGAAATCTGCCCGCGCAATGGACCACGATCGCCGTCCCCGCATTCAAGAACGATACGACAAGATATCGTATTGAACAGCGCTTCACTACCGCGGTGGTTCGCCAGTTCGTGCAGCGCACAAAGTATCGCATCGTACAGGATCCGGCGAATGCCGATGCTGTTCTGCGCGGCGAAGTGGTTTCCATCGAAACCGACCCGATGCTTTTTAACGCCGCAACCGGGCAAGTCACCATGATGCTGGTGACGGTCCACACCAAAGTTCAGCTCATCGGCAGCAAAGACGAGAAGCCCATTTACGAAAACAACGACATGGTTTTTCGCGATGAGTACCAGATTTCTTCCGACGTGCAGAGCTTTTTCGAAGAGCAGGACCCCGCGCTCGAACGCATGTCGCGCGATTTTGCCGCGCAGCTCGTCTCGAATGTGCTGGAGACTTTCTAGTGCCCAGTCTGTCACCGGAAAAATTGCTCGAGAAGCTGGCCAAAGGCAAGCCGGTCGGCGCCATCGTCCTGGAAGGCAGCGATCCCTACCTCCGCGATATGTGCCGCAACAAGATTATTGATTCGTACGTGCCGGATCCGATGCGCGACTGGGCGCTTGCGCGCATCTCCGTGCGCGGCGGCGAATGGAGCGAAATATTTCAGCGCGCCGAAACCATGCCCATGCTCGCGCCGTGCCAGGTGGTGCTGGTGGATGGCGCGGAAACGATTCAGGGGCGCGCGAAAGATGGCGACGCCAGCGAAGCGGACGGCGACGATAGCGGCGGCGACGACCCGCGCAAGGACACGCTCAAAGCATTCGCGGAATATCTCGAAAAGCCCGCGCCGTTCACCGTGCTGGTCTTCGAAGTCCCCAAGCTCGATCATCGCCAGCGTCTCTACAAAATACTTGCGGAGAAAGCGCTGATCGTCGAGCTGTCGCTCGGTAACGAATCAGCCGCATCGCTCGCCACGCAAATGGCGAAAGACCTGGGCACGGAAATCGAACGCCCCGCCGCCACGCTGCTCGCAGATATTTTGAACAGCGAGCCCGCGCGCATTCAGCTGGAAATTCAGAAGCTCGCGTCCTACGTGCAAGGCCGCGGCCGCATCACCGCCGACGACGTCGAAGAACTGGTCGTCGCCGCGCGCAAAAATACGGTGTGGCAATTGGCGGACATGCTTGCTACCCGCCGTCGCGACGCCGCGCTCGAATTCCTCGACAATTTGTTGCGCGAAGGCGAAGAGCCTATTGGCCTGATCGGCGTGCTCGCCTGGATGTACCGCAAATTGATTGAGGCCCGCGATCTGGCCGCTGGCACCAGCGGTTTTCAGGCCGCCCGCATTCTCGGCATGCGTCCCGATGCCGCTGAAGCCGCCGTGCGCAACGCCCACCGCATCCCGAAACAAGATTTGATCGCCGGACTGATTGCCCTGGCCGAAGCCGACAATCAGCTCAAATCCTCAAATCCGAATCCGCGCGCCCTAATGGAATTTCTCATTGCGCGCCTGACGTCGTCGGCATCCCCTAACGCTCCCGCCGCGTAACGAGCAGCGCTGCAATCGCCGCGGCAGACCGCGGCGGCAACGCACGCCGACAGTGTCCTCCCGCATCGGCGCGTCCGCCATGTCGGCGTCTCCGCATGGGCGGGTCTTAGACCCGTCCCTACAACCACACCGAGGTGCAGGCCAAGTGCTGCCCAACTAAGTTTTCGTGCGGCCTAATTATTCGCCTTCGGCCGCATTCATCTGTGGTGCCTTTCCTTGCCTTCTCCAAGATGCGCCGACCAAAAAAAAGCGCCCCGATTTCTCGGAGCGCCTCAAATGTTGAAAATTGAACCGGACCCGCCGCGCGGAAGTCCGTTTACCTCATCAGCCTTTGACGTTATCAGGGTTCATCTGGATTAATCAGTGGTGCCTTTGTCCTAGCCCTTCTTCGACCTCAAAGCATTCAAAGCCAAAGTCAGCCGCGACTTATACCGGTTCGCCGTATTCTCCGTCAAAGTCCTCTTGCGGATCGCCTTGTCCAAATCGGAGAACGTCGCCGAAGCCAGCTTTTCCGCTGTGGCCCTATCGCCCGCCGTCAAAGCCGCGCGCATTCGCCGTATAGACGTGCGCACCCGAGTGCGATTCATACGATTGATCGCCGCGCGGTGCGCCGACTGCCGGATATTCTTCAATACCGATTTCGTCTTCTTCTTATGCTTGATCGTCGTGCCCTGAGCCATTCAGTACTCCTTCGTGGTCTATTTCGAATTATCGAGAATATCCGACGCGCCCGCTCCTGTCAATTTCGCAGCCGCCAACATTCTGCTGAAACATTTGGGGCCAGGGCGCGTACTCTAAGCTGAGGGGATCTCGGCATGGCCCATAACGGCTACAAAAGGCGCGGCTCGATCGGCGGCGCGCTCATCGTGATCGCCGTCGGCATCTTCTTTCTGATCATCAATCTGCACCCGGACCTGGATGCCTGGTCGATCATCGGGCGTTACTGGCCCGTTCTGCTGATTGCCATCGGCTTGGGCCACATGTGGGACGCCTGGATGGACCGCACGTATTCGCAGCCCGATGGACCTCGCCACCACTCGGGCGCGCCGGTCGCGGTGCTCGTGGTCCTGATTCTGCTAGGCTTCGCGCTTTGGCACGGACGCAACTCGCGCCCCGCTCTGCACGCTGTGCAGGACGTCAGCTTGCAGGGCGCGCAATCCGTCACCGCCAATATTGACATTCCCTCAGGCTCTCTCGACGTCGCCGGCAGCGCCAGCGCCAGCCAATTGCTGAACGCCAATTTCAATTATCACGAAGCAGACGGACAGCCGCGCATCGAGTACGCGGTTTCCGGCGGCCACGGCGATCTTTCGATCACTCAGGAAAATAAGATGCACCTGCACTTTGCTACCTCGCGCAACGACTGGCAGCTGCGCTTCGCCGATAACGTGCCCATGGATATGAACGTGCAAATCGGCGCGGGTTCGAGCAATCTGCGCCTGCAAGGACTTAGCGTGAAAAATCTCGACGTGCAAGCCGGCGTCGGCCAGCTGAACCTGGACCTAACCGGCCCGCGCAAATCCGACTTGCACGTGGATATTCACGGCGGCGTCGGCTCGGCGGTCATTCGCCTTCCGCGGGACGTCGGCGTCCGCGTCCACGCCTCCGGCGGAATCGGCAGCGTCAGCCCGCACGGCCTGACGCGCGAGGGCGATGACTACGTCAATGATGTCATGGGCAAAACCCCGGCAACGATCGACCTCACAATCGAAGGCGGCATCGGCTCGGTCAGCTTGCGAGCAGACCCGTAGGGCGCACCTGGCATTTCTAGCTGAGATGAGACCGGCCACGAGTCACGAATCACCAATCACGACTCACGCCTCACGTCCCGCCCCCATTGACACTTTCCCGCTTCGCCTTTAGGCTAGCGCGATTGGCTGCCTGTGCCCCCGCACGCGCACACGCCGGATGGAGTGCGATGCAACGTGACGAGATTCTGAAGCTGCTCGAACAAGTAGGCGCCATCCGCACGGGACATTTCGAGCTATCCAGCGGACGCCACAGCGCCACTTACATCCAGTGCGCGCTGGTGCTGCAGCATCCGCAACATGCCGAGCAACTAGGCCGCGCGCTCGCCGAACGTTTCAAGGACCACACCGTCGCCTGCGTCGTCTCGCCCGCTCTCGGCGGCCTGCTTATCGGCCACGAAGTTGCTCGCGCTCTCGGCATCCGCTCGCTCTTCGTCGAACGCGACCGCTCTGGCCAGATGGCTCTGCGCCGCGGGTTCGAGCTGAAGCCCGGCGAACGCGTTCTAGTGATAGAAGATGTATGGACCACCGGCGGCTCGACGCGCGAAGCCATCGGCGTCGTCGAACAGGAAGGCGGCTTGGCCGTCGCCGCAGGCGCCATCATTGATCGCAGCGGCGGTCGCCTCGAACTCAACGTCACCGCCCGCGCCCTGCTCGAAATGGACGTCCCCAGCTACGAGCCCGACGATTGCCCGCAATGCCACGCCGGCGGCATGGCCACACGCCCCGGCTCCCGCTTTTCGCGCACTCACCCGTAAAATTTTTGTAAACACGACAAACGGTTTACACGCAAAAGAGCCTAATTCGTGGTGGCCCCTGCAAAAATGCGTTGCCGGCCAATTTCGATGAAGGCGTACGCCAAACGAAAATCATTGGTTGCCATTCTAGCCGCCGCACGATTCTGCGTGGCCGGGCTAACGGGCCGTGCCAGCGGCACTCCCGCCGATGATCTCCCGCTGTCAAAGGGAACCTACTGGATTTACCGCGGAACGGTCGGGTAGTTCGACGCTCGGACTCAAAAATCCGTGGATATGCCCGTGGAGTGGAAGACGCAAGTCACCACATCCATCAGGCGCGGCAATTTGCGCGCGATGGCGGTAAACGGTTTTCCCGCAGATTTGGACTGGTCCGACGGCCGTCCCGAGCGAAAGGACTCGTTGATCGTCCAGGAAGACGAACACAAGTTCTACCTGATCAATTTCGACAACGCTCAAAATGCAATGAAAAAAGTTCAGGACCCCAGCAAATCCCTGGGCGATATTGTTACCGAAGATGATCTAATACTTGAATTACCGCTCTCCAAGGGAAAGAAATTCGGCTGCGATGCCGCAACAATGCAACGCGAAGATTCGGAGTATTGCTGGATGGTGGATTCTGTGCGCGAGACGTCACTAAACAGTGTAAAGGGAATTACGCACGAACCTCGCACCGCATATACGATTCGCTACGCCACGAATCCCGATGATACGCAGATTGATTTCGTGCCGGGAGTCGGGATCACCGCCTACGAGTACCACCATCACGGCACGGAGGCAGATACAGAAATCAAACTCGTCGAATTTCATCTCGGCGAAAATCCGTAGTCCCGCAAAGCGCTTGTCTCGAACGAAACGGTCAGCTTTTATCATTGCCTCTATCCGCGTTCATCTGTGGTGCCTTTCTCTTCCGCGCACGTGAGATAATCGCCGCAGACAGATGCAAACGATCAAGCTAACCATCGCCTACGACGGCGCGGACTTCCACGGCTGGCAACTCCAACCCGGCCTGCCCACCATCCAGGGCGCCCTCCACGACGTCCTCCGCCAGATCACCCAAGAACCGGTCACCATCGACGGCGCCAGCCGCACCGATGCCGGCGTTCACGCGCTCGGCCAAGTCGCGCATTTCAAAACGCACTCCACGCTCGATGCGCACGAAATTCAGCGTGGCATGAACGCGCTGCTCCCCCCGACCGTGCGCATCGTCGCCGCGCAAGAAGTCGGCCAGGATTTTCACGCCCGTTGGCTCGCGCAAGGAAAAACATACCGCTACCGCATCTATCGCGGCGAAGTCCTCCCGCCCTTCGATCACCGTCGCGCCTTCCACTATCCCTGGCCGCTCGACGAAGCCGCCATGTCCGCCGCCGCCCGCGGATTCGAAGGCCAGCACGATTTCACATCCTTCGCCGCATCCACCGGCTCCGAAGAAAACGACAAAGACCGCGACATGCAGCGCGTGATCCATTCCTCCGAAATCGTGCGCGAACCGCAACGCGACGAAATCGCCTACGTCGTCCGCGGCCGCTCCTTCCTCCGTTACATGGTGAGAAAAATTGTCGGCACCCTAATCGAAGTCGGCAAAGGCCGCCTAGCCCCCGCCGACATCCCAGAAATTTTCGCCGCCCGCGACCGCTCCCGCTCCGGCCCCACAGTCCCCCCCGAAGGCCTCTACCTGGTAGCCCTCGAATATCCCGATCCCACCGATTCCCTAGCCATGCATGCGGCCCGACGTCGCGAACGAACGACGTAGCGCCGGCCTACCTGCCGGTAGCCAGGCGTCGCGCCGGCTCGTTGGTTTTCGTAGCATAGGCAGTCTTGCCCGTGCGCTTCGAAACGAGTTCTGCGCTGCTGTCAGAGACTTAAAGCTCCGCGGTCGTCTGGCATTTCAGTTACAATCACCAAAGAAATGGCGGTTCCTTCACAGCTCGTTTCACCACCGTCGCGCGCCGCGGTTACCATTGACTCGATCAACCCCGCCACGCAAGAAATAAACGCGCAATTTTCCGTGACCCAGCCCGCCGACCTGCCCGCGATTTTCGCGCGCGCGCGCAGCGCGCAAATGGAATGGTCCGCGCGTCCTCTGCGCAAGCGCTGTGCAATGTTGCGCTACCTGCGCGATGCAATTTTCGCGCGCCGCGAAGAAATCGCCGACGTAATCACCCGCGAAGCAGGGAAGCCGCGGGTAGAAGCAATCTTCGCCGAAGTGCTCCTCGCGCTCGACACCGCTGATTTTCTCGCGCGCCAAGCCCCGCGCTGGCTGCGGCCCGAACGAGTGCCGCATCACAACATCGCCATGAAAGCGAAATCCGGCTGGCTCGAATTCGATCCGCTCGGCGTGATCGCGATCATTTCGCCTTGGAACTATCCGTTCTCGATTCCCATGGCACAGGTAATTCCCGCGCTCGCGACGGGGAACGCCGTGCTGCTGAAGCCGTCGGAGCTGACGCCGTGGTGCGGCCAACTGGTCGGCCAACTGGTCGAGCAGGCAAAATTTCCGGCAGGCCTGGTGCAAGTGCTGCAAGGCCGCGGCGATCTGGGCGCCGCAATCATCGAAGCCGGCCCGGACAAAGTCTTCTTCACCGGTAGCGTCGGAACCGGCCAACGCATCGCCGAAGCCTGCGCCAAAAAGTTGATCCCGTCGGTCCTCGAACTGGGCGGCAAAGACGCGATGATCGTCCTCGCCGACGCCGATCTTGAAATCGCTTCCAGCGCCGCCGTCTGGGGCGGCTTCATGAATTGCGGCGAGACCTGCATCTCCGTGGAACGTATCTACGTCGAGCAGCCAGCAGCCGAACGCTTCACGCAACTCTGCGTCGAAAAAACGAAAAAGCTGCGCGTCGGTCCCGCGTCCGATCCCGACGCCGAAATCGGTCCAATGATCCGCCTGACCCAGCTCGAAAAAGTTGAAGCGCAACTAAACGATGCAGTCGAACGCGGCGCGCAAGTTCTAACCGGAGGAAATCGCCGCCCCGACCTGGGCGCTAATTTCCTGCAGCCCGCCATCGTAACGAACGTGGACCATTCCATGCAGCTGATGCGCGAGGAAACCTTCGGTCCGGTGATCGCCATCCGCCACGTCGCCAACGCCGATGCAGCCGTCGCGCTCGCGAACGATTCGCCCTTCGGCCTCAGCGCCAGCGTCTGGACCACAGATAATCGCCGCGGCCGCGAAATCGCCTCCCGCGTGCGTGCCGGCTCCGTGATGGTCAATGACGTCGCCAGCTACTACGGCATCACCGAAGCCCCGCACGGCGGACCCGGCTCGAGCGGCTGGGGCCACACCCATTCGCGCCTTGGACTGCTCGAAATGGTTCGAGTAAAATATATCGATGTGGACCGCCTGCCGCGCGTCGCGAAATCCTGGTGGTTCGGTTACACTGCCGAGCTGGCCGCCGCAGCCAATGCGTTCGTCGAGACGCTGTTCGCGCCCGGCTGGCGCCACCGCCTGGCGGCGATGACGAAGAAACACGGAGCCCCCGGCGTGATTTTCCGCCGCGACAGAATTTGAATCTGCAGCGATGCCGTGAAGCACCGAGGCAGGAAAGTGAAGGATGCAGAGGAAGTATAGGAGATCGAGGAACCGAAGCAGCGGAGCGCGACGCAGGTTTTCTCTGTGTTCTCCGCTTTTACTCTGTGTCCTCTGTGTTGAATCTATTGAGTTAGCTGTTGCGGTTGCGGTCTCAGATACAAGGGAGCGAATCGAATGACTGACGCAACTCCAGAAACTCCAACGCCAGCCGCTCCAGCCGCCGCGTCAGCGACACCGCCTGCAGCACCGGCAGCTACCGCTGCGCCCGCAGCCGAACCTGAATCGCCGACTGGCCCGAAAATCAAGCGCAAAAAGCCCACGATGCGCGCCTGCGACGAAAAAGACGCCAAAGGCAAGCTCTGCTGCGGCCACCTGAAACGCTGGTACGATTATCCAAAAGAGATCGAAGCACTGGTCGGCAAAAAGGCCGAAATCTATCGCTGCGAATTTTGCCAGACGATCTACAAGCCTGGCCTTTCGCAGGCTCCGCGCAGCTACACCGTACGGTATTGAGATTCCGTGGTGCGCACGCGCGCGAACGTGCGACGACAACACGAGAGACCCTTCGCTGCGCTCAGGAGGACGGCGCTAGCCATCACAGAGGCGAGTATCATCAATAGGCCGCCATCGCACAAAATGAAACACGAACTGATCCACGACTGGAACACCTACACCGGCGCCGAAATCTCCACCACGCGCCACGTCGCCCTGAATGACGAAACTCTGCGCGACGGCCTGCAAAATCCCTCCGTCCGCGATCCCAGCATCGCCGAAAAAATCGAAATCCTGCACCTCATGGAATCGCTCGGCATTGACACGGTCAATATCGGCCTGCCCGGCGCCGGCCCGCGCGCCTACGCGGACACCGAAGCCCTCGCGCACGAAATCGTAACGTCGCGCATGAAAATTCGCCCCAACTGCGCCGCGCGCACTCTGAAGAACGACATCCAACCCATCATCGAAATTTCAGAAAAAGTGGGCCGCCCCATCGAAGCCGCCACTTTTCTCGGCTCCAGCCCGATACGCCGCCTGGTAGAAGATTGGACCGTCGAGCATCTTCAGCGCACCACCGAAGACGCCGTAAAATTCGCCGCCTCCGCGGGCCTGCCGGTGATGTATGTCACCGAGGACACCATTCGCACGGACCCCGCAACAGTGATCACACTGTATTCCACCGCAATCCGCGCCGGCGCGCGCGCCGTGGTTCTGTGCGACACGGTCGGCCATGCCACTCCGCGCGGCGCCTACGATCTGGTGAACTTCGTCATCGCAGAAGTCGTAAAGCCCTCCGGTGAAAAAATTCGCGTGGATTGGCACGGCCACAATGATCGCGGCCTGGCCATCGCGAATTCTCTCGCGGCGATCGCCGCCGGAGCCGATCAAGTTCACGCCGCCGCGCTGGCCCTGGGCGAACGCGTCGGCAACACGCCGATGGAACTGATGCTCGTCAATCTGCGCCTGCTCGGTTTGATCGAACAGGACCTGTCGAAACTCAAACAGTATTCCGAAGCCGTCTCGAGAGCCACGCACACGCCGATCCCGCCGAATTATCCCGTCGTCGGCCGCGACGCATTCCGCACTGCCACTGGCGTGCACGCCGCCGCCATCGTGAAAGCGTATAAGAAGGGCGACAACGAGCTGGCCAACTCTATCTACAGCGGCGTCCCCTCGCACCTTTTCGGCCTAGAACAAATTATCGAAATCGGCCCGCTCAGCGGGCGCTCAAATGTAATCTACTGGCTGGAAAAGCGCGGTATCGCCGCCAGCGACGAGTTAGTCGATCGCATCTTCGCCGCCGCGAAACAAGCCCAGCGCATCATGACGGAACAGGAAATCCACGCAATCATCGCATCAGCCGTCGCGCCAGCACCCGCCAAGACGCGGTGAGCGCGACAGCGCCGCATACTTTGTCGCGGGGTTAGAGTCCATATACGAAGACGAGAATCTTGGTGAGTCGTGGCATTAGCCACGACACCAATCGCACACCATACAGGCGGCTTTAGCCGTTGAAGTTCCGCTTTTGTCGCCATCGTAAGCATTCTTAGGTCCTCGAAGCCACGCCTATTTTTGATCGCGCCTGAATCGGCTCACCGCCGTGTACAATGTTCCTGTCCGGCGTGTGAATTCGCCGCACGAATCTCGTGAAACTCACACTGATCTGCGGTATCTTTTTAACGATGGCCACACTTTACGCGCGCGCCGCTGGTGACTCGATCGAGAAACTCGCCGACGATCCCTCGTGCGCCCGCGCCCTCGCCTGGATTGACACGAGCGCCGTCTGGGTCACCGACCAGCAGATCCATCTCACCGAAATCCCCGCCCCTGAATTCAAAGAAGCGCCACGCGCCGAATACCTGAAAAAAATCTTCGAAGCGGCCGGCCTGAAAGTTCAGCTCGACAAACTCGGCAACGTAATCGCCGAGCGCCCCGGCTCAGACGCGAACAGCGTAATTTTACTGGCCGCGCATCTCGACACAGTGTTTCCCGCCGGCACCGATGTTCGCGTGAAACGCCACTCGAATCGCCTCACAGCTCCCGGCGTCGCTGATAATGGCGCCGGTCTCGCCGCGCTCGCGGGCGTGGCACGCGCGCTATCCGAATCGCGCATTCAAACGACGAAGACCATCGTGCTCGCGGGCGACGTCGGCGAAGAAGGCGAAGGCAACCTGCGCGGCATTCGCGCGTTGGTGGAAACTTACGCTTCGCGCCTCGCAGCAGTAATCGCGGTAGATGGCGCCTCGACGGAACACATCACTACGCAAGGCGTCGCCTCGCACCGCTTCGAAATAGCCGTCACCGGCCCGGGCGGACACAGCTGGTCTGATTTCGGCGCGCCCAATCCCATCACCGCGCTTTCCCGCGGCATCGTGAAATTTTCCGCGCAACCCGTTCCCGACGATCCGCGCAGCTCCTACAATTTTGGGATGATCGAAGGCGGCACCTCCATAAATTCCATCCCGTCGCGCGCCGCCGTGAAGGTGGACCTGCGCTCCGAGGACGAGGCCGAAGTAAATAAAATGGAGCGCGCTTTGCGCGACGCGATGCAGTCCGGCGCGCGCGAAGAAATGTCCGCAGCCCACGACGGCCAGAACACGCTGCGCCTGATCGTCCGCTCGCTCGGCTCGCGCCCCGCCGGAAAGTTGCCGGATAATGCCCCGCTGCTCGAAACTCTGCGCAACGTGGATCGCTTTCTCGGCAATCGCTCGCGCCTGGAACGCAGTTCCACTGACGCCAACATTCCCCTCGCGCTCAACATCCCCGCCGTTTCACTCGGCGGAGGCGGAAAAGGCGGCGGCTCGCACACCACCGCCGAGTGGTACGACGCCACCGGCCGCGAATTGGGCCTGAAGCGCCTGTTCCTAGCAACCGTCGCGCTCGCCGGAGTCCAACCGTAGCATGTCCCGCCGGTTCCTCCTGGCATTGTTCCTTGTGGGCATGTGCACTGCGGTTCTACTCGCCGCACGCTACGCGAATTCCGCCGCCGATTCTGACGCCGCAAAATCCAGCACTCCGATCATCGCGCAAGACCCCGCGCCACTTTCTCCTGCGCAAGGTGCCGCCGACCTCGCCCTCACGAACGCGAAGATTGAAACGATGGACCCCGCGCATGAATGGGCCGGCGCCGTCGCGATTCGCGGCGAATCCATCGTCGCGGTTTCCTACAGCACTCGCGATACCGACGATCTGCGAAAAACTTCCGCCGCCGACGCTCCGGACATCAAACCGTGGCTCGGCCCAAACACACGCATCATTGATATGCACGGTGCGTTCGTCATGCCGGGATTCAACGACGCGCACGTGCACATCGGCCAATCCGCGCTCACCAAGCTCGCCATAGATTTCACGGGCGCACAATCGCTCGCGGAATTCCAGCAGCGTATTCGCGCCAATATAAAAGACCGCGCCCCCGGCGAATGGATCACCGGCTTCGGATGGGACCAGACTCTCTGGCCCGGCCGCCGCGACCCCACACGCGAAGATCTCGACGCTGTCTCCACCACACATCCCATGTTCTTCGCGCGCGTCGACGGTCACGTCGCGATCGCGAATTCACTCGCGCTGAAAATTTCCGGCGTAACCGAAAACACCGCCGATCCCGCGAGCGGCCGCATCGTTCGCGACGCGCAAACCCACGAGCCCACGGGCCTGTTGCAGGAAGACAGCGCGACGAATCTCGTGTTTTCCAAAATTGCCGCGCCCGCTTCGGCCGAGCGCCGCCGCGGCATCGAACTGGTCCTCGCCGACGCCGCTCGCAACGGCCTCACTTCGCTGCAGGATAATTCCTATCTGGAAATCAGCCGCGATGTTTCGTTCAGCAAGGACAATTTCCTGATCTATCAGCAGCTGCGCAAGGAAGGGAAGTTGACGGCGCGCATCACGGAGTGGCTCGATTTCACTTTGCCGGTCGCCACACTCGAAGCGCTGCGTAGCGAATGGGGCGCAAGCGATCCGTGGCTCAAGACCGGCGCGCTGAAAGCGTTTCTCGATGGTTCGCTCGGCTCGCGCACGGCTGCGCTGCTCGCGCCATATTCGGACGCGCCCGGCACGTCGGGACTTCTGCACATGGAGGAAGCGAAACTCGCGCCGATGGCGATCGACCGCGACCGCGCCGGATTTCAGCTCGCCTTTCACGCGATTGGCGATCGTGCCAACCACGTCGCGCTGGATACTTTCGCTGCTGTCGTCGCGGCAAATGGTCCGCGCGACCGCCGCGCCCGCGTCGAGCACGCGCAAGTCGTCGCGCCCGACGATTTCGCGCGCTTCGGCCGGCTCGATATCGTCGCTTCCATGCAGCCCTCGCACCTGCTCGATGACGAGCGCTGGGCCAGCGACCGCCTCGGCCCCGAACGCTCGCGCGGCGCCTACGCCTGGCGCAGCATGGAACAGAACAGCGTGCATCTGGCGTTTGGCACGGACCATCCCGTCGAGCCGCTCAATCCTCTGCGCGGAATTTACGCCTGCGTCACGCGCGAGTTGCCGCAGGGCAGCGCAAGCTGGCAGCCCCAGGAAAGTTTGCCGATAAAAGATTGCCTGCACGCGTATACGGTTGGCTCGGCCTACGCCGAATTCGAGGAAAAACGCAAAGGCACAATCGCGCCAGGAATGTTCGCGGACCTGGTGGTGTATCCCGCCAACCTGCTCCAGATCCCCGCGCCCGAGCTGCTAACAACGCCCGTGAAGATGACCATTGCTGGCGGCCGCATCGTCTACCAAGAGCCTGAACCGGCAATTTCCCACTGATCGCGTGACGGGATCTTCAGCGAGCCCATTTCGTTCGCGCTATTTCAGGACTTCCACCGACTGAATCTCCCCGTCGTAAGTCTTACCATGCACCCCAACAAACGTAATCTTCGCCGTGCGCCCATTCAACTGCGTGCACGGCTGAAAATCCCCCGCATCAAACGCCACGTCCTGCTCGAATTGCACGCGCGTCGCATCCCGCGCATGCAAAATAAGCGCCCTCTCCCCCGCATCCAGATTCAAAGTAAGCTCGTTTCCACTGCACAGCACGTGCGTCACATTACCTTCCACAGAAGTAGTGACCGGGTCGCTGTGATCGGCGCCGCCGCCGAGCCGCCGCCCGCCCGTGTCACCGCCAGTTCCCGAAAGCACCGCGAGCGACGCCAGCGTGCCAGCCTTTCCCTTGGCATCGTCCGGCTGGTAAGTCACTTTCACGCGCTGACCTTGCAACCCCGTGCACGCGTTAAACCGTCCAGTTGGCCGGGTGGTCAGTCGAATCGGAAGATCGGTGCCAGGTTTAATATGTAAGGTCAACCTTTCAGCGCCAGTATCCAGCTCGAATTTCAATCCGCCGATACAACTCAGCTTCGTCACCATGCCGGTCGCCTCGCGCAAATCTCCAGCGTTCGCTGCGTCGCCGCCAACCGTCTGCGCGTGCGGACGGGCGCTATCGGCTGCGGGAGCGCCCGTCGCGGAATTCGCAGCCGATGATGCAGAGGAAGACTGCTGCACTGCCGCAGGCCCCTGCGCATCGGAATCTTCGGCCGAATCGTCATCTGAATCTTGTCTTAGCTGATCGAGATAAGCCAGAAACCGTTCGGCTTCCGCTAGCTCCCCGGGATTCGTAGCGTTGGCGCGCGCATGCACTGCAATTTTGCGCGCCTCCTGAAAACGATTCATGCGCGCCAACACGCTCGCCAAATCAATCTGATAGATCGAGTTTCCCGGTTCCAGGGCCTGCGCCTTTTGCGCCAGCCTCAGCGCCTCTGGCAAATCATTGCCGCGATTCGCCACATACATGGCCAACACGCCATACGGCGGCGCAAATTCCGGGCTGATCGCGATCGCCGCGCGCAAATCCTCCTCCATCTGCGCGTCATCGCCCACGGCTCCGCGTTGCGTGGAAGTTAGATACGCGCGCAGAAATCGCGTCAGCGCATTCGTCGGATTCAATTCGATCGCGCGGGTGAAATCCGCCAGCGCCTCCGCGTACTTTTTGTCCTGATACTCCGCGAACCCCAGGTACTGATAACCGAGCGCCAGCTTCGGGTCGGCCCTCACGGCTCGTTCTAGCATCGTGATGGCGTCCTGCGATTTCCCGCGCACGGCGGCGAATCCGCCGCGATACGCATCCACCTCGGCGTCGGAAAGTTCACGTGCCTGCAGTTCGCTGGCGGGTATCTCCGGCGGGGGTCCGGACGTAAACACGTAAAACGTCTGTTTTCCGATATAGGCTTGCAGCGTCCTCTGCAGATTGTGCAGATCCCCGAAACACTTCGCCGCGGCTTGCTCCTGGGCCGCTCCGTGCAATAGCGCATCGAGGTAGGCATCGAGCATCGGCTTGTGCGCCCTCTTATCGCCCAGCATCAGGTAGTGCGTCAGCGCCCACGACTCCGCATAAAAAAGCGAGGTCTTGTTTTGTTCGTTGTAATAAGGGGACCGGTAATCCACCTTGAAAAGAACATCGAGAGGAATCAGGTTTCCCTGTCTGAGTTGGGCGATCAGGTCAGCGTCCGCGCGCCCCACCACCACCCCGGAATCGCTGATCTGCGAATTGCCGTAAAATTCCGCCAAGCCCTCAGAAATCCACAACGGCAAATTCGGATAATAAGGCATTGTCAGCGAGTGAAAATATTCGTGATAAATCGTGTGATAAGGATCCAAACCTGAAGCATCCAGCTGGATCGCGGCAAAATATTGATTCATTTGATAAATAAAGATCCCCGCGGGATGCACGTGGTTCTGGCTCCAGTACTCTGACAGCAGAGCCTTCATGGAAGCTTCGTCTTTCACGGCCAGCACCGTGACCATCACGCTCGCGTGCTCTTTGGCAACCTGCAGCGATTGGCGAAGGACCGCGCGCATCTGTTCCAAACGGATGGCGGCCTTGCGCGCCTGCTTTTCACCTGCGTTGCTCACCACGATAAAATTCGGGCTGCGCAATTCGATCCACGTTTCGTGTCTCGCGCCGGGAAGGGGAACCGCCAATAGAATCGCGAGGCTGAGAATGGCAAGTACAATCGCGGCAAATGGCCAGCGCATGGGTAACACCTTCTGTACTATAGCGCACCGCGCGCGTCAATAAACCTGCCGCACGCAGTTGCGGCAACGTTTCTCGGCAACTTTTCTCGTCTTGTCACTCTCGCGCGCAGCGCATAAACTCTTCGGTCCATGTTCAGCAAACACTTCCGCGCCGATCTGGCGCTGGGATTCACGGCGCTCATCTGGGGCGCGACGTTCGTCGTGGTGAAGGACGCGCTCGCCGACGTTTCCGTCTTCGTGTACATCGCTGTGCGTTTCGCGCTGGCGGCCGTAGTGATGGCGATTTTCTTCCGCCGCGCGCTGCGCGGACTGACACGGAGCTCCATCTGGGCCGGCGCGCAAATCGGCTTCTTTATGTTCGCTGGCTACGCGTTTCAGACCACCGGCCTGAAATTCACATCGCCCTCGAAGGCTGCGTTCATCACCGGCTCGAGCGTGGTAATCGTTCCGTTGCTGCTCGCAGTTTTCAGCAAACGTCGCGTGAACGCTTGGATCTGGGCCGGCGCCCTGGCCGCGCTCGCCGGCCTCTATTTTCTCACCGTGCCGCCCGAAGGTTTCGGCGGCCTGAATCGCGGCGATCCGCTGGTGTTCGGCTGCGCGGTGATGTTCGCCGTGCACATGATTTACATCAGCCGCTACATCGCGCATCACTCGGTCGGCGCGCTCGCCGTCGTGCAGGTCGCCACCACCGCGATTCTCGCGACCATCGCGCTGCCGCTGCTCTCCGTCACCAACGTCGAACACCCCCGCTGGGTCTGGAGCGGCACCCTAATCTTCGCCGTGCTAGTCACCGCGTTAGGCTCCACAGCCTTCGGCTTCTCCGCGCAGACTTGGGCGCAGCAATACACTTCGCCGACCCACACCGCCATATTGATCAGCCTCGAACCAGTTTTCGCCGCGCTAACCTCCTGGCTTCTGGCCCGCGAACATCTAGGCGGCCGCATCCTATTGGGCGCTGCGCTAATCTTCGCCGGCATCCTGCTAGCCGAACTAAAAGGCCCCGCCCCGATCGCGCCAGAATCCCCCGAGCCAGTAATCCGCGCCCACGAATAAACCGCTGCGCGCAAAAGCAGTCCCCGCCGCGGAACCATATGGAGTGCGGCGGCTTGCCGCCGCTTTCGCCCGGCTCAAGGTCGGGCAACAAAACAGCCCACGCGAGGCTTGCCTCGCGCGCCAAACACGTCAGCCCATGGCCGTAGCGCAGACAAGCAGCCACAACACAACTCGCCGCAACGCAGGCGTCCACGCACCAAGATTCGCAAATTTAAATAAATGAATTGAACGAAAGGAAGGTCAGTTGTGTCGTGCTGACTGCGGCGACTCGTTGTGATGCTTCACATCCACAGCGTCATACATCTTCGGATGCTTCAAATGTGCAGCTTCAAACGCAGAAATGCGCGGTTCGTGCACCAACGTAAGCCCAATATCATCCAGCCCCTTCAGCAAACAATCCCGCCGGAACGGATCCACCTCAAACGAATAGCGCAGTCCCTCGTCATCCGTTACCACCTGCTTCTCCAGATCCACAGTAACGCGATAACCTTCCTTACGTTCGGTTCGCGCAAAAACCTCATCAATCTGTTCGTTCGATAAAGTCACCGGCAAAATCCCATTCTTGAAGCAGTTGTTGTAAAAAATGTCCGCGTAGCTAGGCGCCAGAATCGCATGAAACCCATAATCCAGAATCGCCCAAGGCGCATGTTCGCGGCTCGAACCACAGCCAAAATTAGCGCGCGCCAGGATCACCGAAGCGCCCTTATAACGCGGCGCATTCAAAACAAATTCCGGGTTCGGCTTCTCCCCCGGCAGATAGCGCCAATCATAAAAAAGCACGCGCCCGTACCCTTGTCGCGTCTGAAACTTCAAAAATTGCTTCGGCACCATCTGATCGGTATCCACATTCACGCGATCCAGCGGCGCCACCAATCCCGTATGCTTGATGAAAGGTTCCATCGTCACTCCGCTCCGTCCACATTGTTCCACTTGCGGATGTCCACGAAGTGGCCTTCAATCGCCGCCGCGGCCGCCATCACCGGACTCACCAGGTGCGTGCGCCCGCCCTTACCTTGCCGTCCCTCGAAATTGCGATTGGAGGTGCTCGCCGAACGCTCACCGCTCAGCAGCACATCGTCATTCATCCCGATGCACATGCTGCAACCTGCATCGCGCCATTCAAAACCCGCCGCGACAAAAACTTTATCCAGCCCCTCGGCTTCCGCTTCCGCCTTCACCACGCGCGAACCCGGCACCACCAGCGCCTGCTTCAACGATTTGGCCACGTGTTTTCCCGCCACCACTTTCGCCGCCGCGCGCAAATCTTCCAGCCGCGAATTCGTGCACGAGCCGATGAACACGCGGTCGAGCGATATATCCTCCATCGCCGTGCCCGGTTTCAAATCCATATATACCAGCGCACGCGTGGCAGCCTCGCGATCCACGGGGTCGCTGAATGAGGCCGGGTCCGGCACGCGATCAGAAACCTGCGTCACCATCCCCGGATTCGTGCCCCACGTAACCATCGGCGCCAAATCGCGCGCTTGGAAGGTCAAGGTGTCGTCGTATTGTGCGTCGGTATCGGTCGGCAACGTCTGCCAGAAATCCACCGCCGCCTGGAATTCCCGCCCGCGCGGAACAAACGGCCGTCCCTCCATATACGTAAATGTCGTCTCGTCCGGCGCCACCATCCCCGCGCGCGCCCCGCCTTCGATGGACATGTTGCACATTGTCATGCGCCCTTCCATCGAAAGTCCGCGCACCGCTTCTCCCGTATATTCGAAAACGTATCCATTGCCGCCGGCGATCCCGATTTTTCCGATCACCGCCAGAATAATGTCCTTGGCCGTCACTCCGCGCGGCAGCTTGCCGCTAATTTCCACCTTCATCGTTTTCGATTTAAATTGCGTCAAGCACTGCGTCGCCAGCACGTGTTCGATTTCGCTCGTGCCGATTCCAAAAGCCAGCGCGCCAAACGCGCCATGCGTCGAAGTGTGGCTGTCGCCGCAAACGATCGTCTGCCCCGGCTGCGTAATCCCCAGCTCCGGCCCGATGATGTGCACGATGCCCTGGTTCTTGCTGTTCATGTCGAATAGGTGCACGCCCGACTCCGCGCAATTGCGCTCCAGCGCTTCGAACTGCCCGCGCGCGTCCGCATCCAGCACCGGCAGCAGGCGATTCTTCGTCGAAACGGAGTGGTCCATCACGGCAAAAGTCAGCTCCGGCCGACGCACTTTGCGCCCCGCAGCCTTCAGTCCGGCAAACGCCTGCGGCGAAGTGCCCTCATGGATCAGATGTCGGTCAATATAAATCAAGGTGGGCTGCCCCGGCTCTTCTCTCACGACGTGGGCATCCCAAATTTTTTCGTACAGCGTGCGTGCAGCCATTCGTTTGGTTTCCTGCCTGGGGAGCTTCGTCCCGGTAATCTGGATGAGAGCCGGCCACAATCAGCCAGCCAATCCCTATTGTAACAATTCCGGCATCTTCCGCCAATCCCTCCTAGCTTCGATCGCGCCAAATTTCCGCTTGTTGCGTTCGTTAGGATGTACTGCGGCTAATTGTGGAGTGGACTGACGAAGCTAGGCGGATTCCAATGCCTCAAACTTGCGCTACACTAGATATGGTGCGCGAGCGCTGATATAAGTGTTTATCTTGCCTCAATAGATAATCTCGCATAATGTCTGCGCACCCGGGGCAAGAGAGGACTCCGAGCGAAGGCCCAAATCGCAAATTCGGATTCAGCCGCTGATCACTGCTTTCATGCTGGACGACTTGGCCCTTGCGCCAGTCGCTGAGTCTGATTCAGCAAACGCCGGTTCGGACGAGCGATGATTCTGTATGACGGGCCTTCGGTCGGATTTCGTCGGATGAATCACGGCCCGGCCGCAAGCAGTGCCAATACCCCATAGGAGAGTGCGACAGAAATGTCTCAGGCGCAAAATGTCAGCATCGCCCGCACAATTGGAATCATGGTCGCGCTGGCGCTGGCAATCCGAATTGCAGTCATTCCCTTTCTGATTGGTGGATTCACGGACCCGGCGCGCGACTACTGGAATTTTGGCTGCGAGGAAGGAAGAATTGCCACCTCCATAGCCTCGGGCGAGGGCTTCAGCTCACCTCTGTTCGGAAAGACGGGTCCAACAGCTTGGAGCGCCCCTGTCTATCCGTCACTGCTTGCTGCCGTGTACCTGGTTTTTGGCATTCACACGCATGCGTCGGCGTGGGTCATATTGATTCTAAATGGTCTTTTTTCCGCGCTGACGTGCATTCCCATTTATTTCATGACGCGCCGAGCTTTTGGGCGCTCGCCTGCCCTTTGGGCCGGATGGATCTGGGCGCTGTTCCCCTATGCCATCTATTTCTCGGTCGGATACATGTGGGGCCATTCTCTGGATGCGCTGATGGTCGCGCTGGTTCTCTGGTGCACGCTCGCGATCGAGGACGAAACGAACACCCTGCGATGGATGGCGTACGGTGTCCTATGGGGCGTGGCGGCGCTCATTATTCCCGTGATCCTTTCGTGTCTGCCGTTCCTCTGGGGATGGCTGATCTGGCGTCGCCGTCGATCCGGCATGGAGTGGGGCCGCCGCCAAGCGGCGGCATCGCTGGCGCTGCTGCTCACCGTTTCGCCGTGGTTCGTCCGGAACTACCGTACGTTCGGTCGCTTCGTTCCTTTTCGCAATCAATTCGGGCTGGTACTGTGGGATGGCAATACGGGAGACACATCCGATCTATATCCCGATTGGACCAACCCGGCGCACAACGATACCGAAATGGAGAAATATCGAACGCTCGGTGAGCTCGCCTTCATGCGAGAGAAGCGCCGTGAGGCGATTGCTTTTATTCGCCATTATCCTGGCCTGTTCCTGTGGCTCACCGCGAAACGTATTATCTTCACCTGGACCGGCTTTTGGTCGCTGCGCCCGGATTACCTGGCGGGCGAACCCTTTGCATTTCCCAACATCGCGTTTTGCTCATCGATCAGTGTGCTTCTGTTGATCGGATTGCGCCGCGCCTATCAAATCGACCGGCAAGCTGTCGTCCCGTTTCTTCTCGTCCTATTCAGCTATCCACTGGTGTACTACATCACCCATCCTGGCATGGACCAGCGACACCCGCTCGATACCGTGTGTGTCGTCTTTCTAGGCATTCTGGGCAGTGCGTTCGCGAAGTCTCGCGTCCGCGAGCCGGTTTTGACCCAACTGGACCCCGAGTCACCGCTCGGCTGACATTCTATTTCAGGGCGCGCCGCACACGCGCAGAGCGCCAGCGAATTGGCGTTGCTGGGAGTTCCTCGAAGCGCAGAGCTATTCAATGCGCCGCACAACCGGCCCACCCTTGCTTCCCGGAGTCCGCGCGCCATGCTCGTGCAAAATCGCCGCGGCGCGATTCGCGGCTTGCTCCGCGGTCGTGCGCACGACCACCACCGCGCCACCCTGTTTAATATGACTCGCGTAATATTCCTGCTCGCCGATGTAATCGGGCATCGCGCCCGATTCGTCGCGCACTTCGCGTTTTTTGGGCGCGCCTCCTGCGCCAAATAAGCGCGCAATCCAGCTGTGCTGCGGCTCGCCGGAATTTGTCGAGGGCTCGCCGGGAGTGTTTGCGGTGCGCGCATCCTCGTCAATATCGCTGATCACTTCCACTTGTCCGCCCGTGATGCCCGCGAGCTCCAGATCCTGCACGGCGGCCTCCGCCTCCCCGTAGCTCTCAAGCATTCCGAAAATCACATATCTCATGATGTGCGCCTCCCCAAAAAATCTGCACGGCTCATAACCTGTGTTCCCGGCACAAGCGAACTGCGGCAATCGCCGCCACGCGCTATTTGTCCTTCACGGCCAGCGCTTTCGAGAACAGCCACGGAAATAATTTCGGATCGTCGTAGGCTTTGTCCCAGGCAGCATGCCTGACGCCGGGAAATTCCGTGTAGTGAACATCGGCGCCAATCTCTTTCATCGCTGCATACATCCGCTGCGATTCCGTCACCGGAACGATGTCGTCGTCCGCGCCGTGAAAAATCCAGACTGGAGTATTGCCCACCTTCGCGGCCGCGTCAGCGTAGCTCTTGGGGTCGTCCGCCGGTGTCCATTTCGCAAGCGCGGGATTCGCTTTCAACGCGGCTGCTGGTGGACGGATGCCCCCGCAAATTACGATCAGCGCCGCGAACCTCCCCGGATATTTGCCCGCCAGGTACCACGTGCCGAAGCCTCCCATGGAAAGCCCAGTCAAGTAAGTGCGACGGACGTCGCCGTGGAATTCCTTGATCGCAGCGTCCAGCGCAGCGATCGCCAAATCGTCCATTGGCGGCTGTTCCCACCAAAAAGTCGGGCGGCACTGCGGCATCACGACGATCGCCGGAATAACGCTGCGGTTGCTGCGAATCGCCGTGCCGATCCCTACGTCCGTTTCTTGCAGGCCGTCTTCGCCGCGTTCGCCCGTCCCATGCAGGAACAGAATCACCGGCCATTTCTGATATGGCGTCCAAGTGTCCGGAACGAAGACTTGGTATTTGTAGGTTGCGCCTCGCACCGTGATGCTGCGATCTAGGAAACCAGTGTCGTGAGTTTTTGCATGAGCCGGAACCGCGATTGATAGACACAGAACCAGAAGCACAAGAAACTTTCGCCGCGAAGAAAACACGAGTCCCTCCGAACCTTAAACTTTAGCACGAGTGTTCTGCGTTCGTCCGCGCGGATCCTCGTGGTCAAAGTAACGCACCGCGGCCGCAGCGCGTGCATCGTCGCAATCTTCTGCTTCTGATAAGCTGCCAGAGCCATGCACTCCGAGCAGTCAGCAACCGCTGCCAACGGTCCCCCGTCTAACGCTGTGATGGGACGCCGTCTGGAACTCGACGCCGCGCGCGGGCTGATGCTGGTATGGATCACCCTGACGCATTTGCCCACGGCCGCCAGCGCCTACGTCAACCAGCCTTTCGGCTTCGTCTCCGCCGCCGAAGGATTCATTTTCCTCTCAGCGCTTTTCACCGGAAGAATTTATTTCCGCCTGGCGGAACACGATGGCTACAAAGCCATGACCCTAAGGCTCTGGGCGCGCACGTGGCGCCTTTATTGTTACCACGCGCTCCTGCTGATTTTCGCGTTTCTAGTTGCCGTGCCCATCGCGTCGCGCGGCAATCGCCCCGGCCTGCACAATCTTCTGGATTTTTACTTCATGGCCGGCCCCAAACGCTCCGTCATCGAAGCGTTCCTGCTGATTTATCGCCCGCCGCTGCTCGATATTTTGCCGATGTACATCATCTTTCTCATGTTCACCTCCGGGGCGCTGCTGCTCGCGCGCAGAATCGGATGGAAGCCCATCCTGTGGACAGGTTTCTCTCTCTGGGCGCTCGCGCAATTCGGCCTGCGTGCCGATGCGTATAAGGTCGGGGCGAAAATTATCCCCGCGCACATTCCTCTGAACGAAATGGGCTCCTTCGATCTATGGGCATGGCAATTCTTGTGGATCGCCGGCGTATGGCTCGGCGTGCGTTGGGCGCAAAATAATCTGCCGATTGAAAAGTGGGCGAAGCGCGCCGTAGTTCCCGCGGTCTTGATCGCCGTGGCGTGCTTTGTGTTGCGGTGCACGATCGAGTACGGCTTGCGGCTCGGCCCAACCGAATTCCTCTTCGACAAATGGCACCTGGGTCCGCTGCGCCTGCTGGATTTCACCGCCGTGGCGATGCTGCTGATCGTCACGCAGAGAATTTGGAAGCCGCTGGCGGTCGGCCCGTTAGTCCTGATGGGCCAATCATCCCTGCAGGTGTTTTGCGTACATCTGCTGTGCTGCTTCGCGGGACTGACGTTGCTGGGTAACGCCTCCAAAATAAGCGGCTGGAAGCAGATCGCGCTGCTGAGCGGCACATTCGCGGCGATGCTCATCGCCGCGAAGCTTTTCGCGAAAAGCGAGGCCAAGCACGAACGCAAACCAAAAACAGAAAGTTCTCCCGGGCCGCCCGCACCTATCGTGCAGAAAACCTATGTGCCGCCGGGAAGGGAATCAAATGAAGCGGAACAATCTCGCTGACGACGCGCCCGCCGAAAAAATGTTGCGCGTCATCCCGCCTGCCCTGAGTGCCTTCCGCGAAGGGAACAGAGTCCCGCGCTTTTTCTTTCCCGCCGCAGTGTGGCGGGCGCCGGACGCAGAGAGGGATCTGCTTTTTCGTGGAAATATGGTCCAGCTTCGCGTAACGCGGGACGGGCACTCCTACTGGCGCGCATGCTGCTTCATCGCCCGCTCAATATCCCTTGGAGCGTATGGCAGCGCGGGGTTCACCACTTCGTGTCCCGTAGCCGTAATTAGAAAAGTATCTTCAACAAAGAAAGCCTGATTTCCCGCAGTCAGCAGCGGCTCGAAGCGAAGCACGTTTCCAGCCTGAAAAGTTTTCGGCGCGCCCTCCGCCATAGCAATCCCCAATTCCTGTTCATTCGTTGCGCCCGGATCGAAGAAAACGGCATCGACGCCATGCAAGTCCGCCCCGAAAGGCATCCGCGGCGGCACAAACAACCACGATTCTTTTTTTGTGCCGTCCAGCGCCAGAATCGCAGCGTGCGCGTTGGCCAAGCCGGTAAAGTAGTAGAAGCTCGGGTCCTGGTGGAACTCGGATTCGTCCCAATGCTTCATTCCCCAAGCCGAGCGCGGCAAAATAATTCCATCGGGCACTTTCTCCAGCGCCGCTTTGCGCCGTGCCTGAAACTCCGGCGCGTCAATCACTGTAGGCGCAGTGGCGTTGTGACCGAACGCCGCAAATCCCCGACAGAAGAAAGCCAGAAGACACACGCACACAGAAGTTTTCATAAGCCGCGCCCCAAACGCCCCACCCGCAGATCGGCCCCATGTACATCCAAACTTGGAGAAATAACGTCTATCAGGTACGCAACGCCCTACTCATACCGCAACGTAATCATCGGATCCACGCGCACCGCCCGCCGCGCCGGTATGTAACATCCCAGCGCTGCCACAGCTACCAGAACGAATGACGCGGACAGGTAAGCGATCGGATCCAGCGCCCCCGTATTCACCAGCAAACTCTCTAGAAATCGCGAAAGGCCAGCCGCCATCGCCACGCCAATCGCGAGCCCCGCCACCACCAACTTCAATCCGAACCCAATCACCATTCCAAAAATATTCTGCTTCTGTGCGCCCAACGCGATGCGCACCGCGATCTCGTGAATTCGCTGGTTCACGGCATATGCAATCACGCCGTACATCCCGACCACGGCCAGCAGCAAACTCAATCCGCCCAGCGCCCCCGCAAAAGTCGCCGCAACCCGCATGAAGAAGTATCCGTTTCCGCCCTCGAGAGATGTAGTCATAGGCATCACATCAAAAACTGGAAGATTCGGATCCAGAGCGTGCACCTGCGCCTGCACCTCACGTGCGATATCGCCCGCGGGCAGCGAGCTATGAATATGCAGCACGCGTACCGAAGAATAACTCTGCGTCAACGGCAGGTAAAAATAAGGCCCGGGATCCTCGGCGATGAACGTGCCCTTGCTGTACTTCACCACGCCCACCACTTCCACCGGCACCGCGTCGTCCATCCCGCGCCGGAAGTGATGCCCGATCGCGTCCTGCCCCGGCCAAAGTTTTTCGGCTAGGTATTGGTTGATCACCGCGACAGGTTGAGTCGTAGCCTGGTCGCGTTCGTCAATCGCGCGCCCGCGCAAAATTTCCATCCCCATCGTGCGGAAATAATCCGCATCCACCTTGTTGAACCCCACCGTCGGCACCTGGGCTGCCGGCACGCCGCGCTGCGATTCGCTCCACAGCGGATTGCGCCCCGCGCTGTAGTAACCCATCGGCACCGAGTAAGCGAACGCCGCGGAGTCAACTCCAGGCAAAGCGCGCACACGGCTGCCGAGTTCGCGATAAAAATTCGCGCCGCGCTGCTCGTCGTAACCGAGTTCGTGCACGTCCATCGTGAGGTTCAGTACGTGCTCGGGCTTGAATCCCAGGTCGGCCTTTTGTGCGTGCTGCAAGCTTCGCAGGAAAAGTCCCGCCATGATCAGTACCACCAGCGACCCCGCCGTCTGCGCGATCACCAACACGCTGCGCAGCCGGTTGTGCGCGATTCCACCAGTCAGGCTGCGCCCGCTTGCGCGCAGCGTTTCGTTCAAGTCAATTCGCGTCGCGCGCCACGCCGGCGCCAAGCCCGCCAGCAGTCCCGAAATCACGGCCAGCGAGGCGACGAACAGAAACATCCGCCAGTCAAAAGGCTGCGTGGTGCGCAACGCCATATCGCCCGGCAACTGCAGCGTTTCAATCCATTTCATCAGCCACATGCCGATGAACGCGCCACCCGCAGCTCCCAGCCCCGAAAGCAGCAAACTCTCCGTGAGCAATTGGCGAAATAGCCGCGCGCGGCCTGCACCCAACGCGGCGCGCACCGCCATTTCCTTGGCGCGCATCGAAGCCCGCGCCAGCAGCAGGTTGGTCACGTTCACGCAAGTCACTACCATCACCAGCCCCACCAGGCCCATGAATACCGAAGCGATCACCGGCCAGAAACTCGCCGACGCTGCTTCCGGCCGCGCCAGTTTTTCCGGAATCAAATCCATCTTCAATCCCGCGTCCGTCTGCGGATACGCGCGCGCCAGATTGTCCGCGATCACTTGCAGCGAAGCGCTGGCCTGCGCCATGGAAACGCCGGGCTTCAAATGCGCCAGCACCCGCAGCTGGCGCTGCGTCCGATCCGTGAGAATGTCCACCGACCCAGCGCTGCTAGCAAACATCCCCAGCGGCGCGTAGGCGTCCGAGTCCACGATATAAAACGTTCCGAAAAAGCGTTTGGGCGCAACTCCGATGATCGTCACCGGCTGCCCATTCAAATTCACGCTTTTGCCCACCACTGACGGGTCGCCGTTGAATCGTCGCATCCAATACGCGTAACCCAGGACAATCACGGGATCGGCGCCCGCCGTCTCCCCCTCGCTCGGCAGAAACAACCGCCCCAGCGCAGGCTGCGCGCCCAGCATGGAAAAATAATTCCCCTTGGCGAACGTCACAAAAACGCGTTCGCTGCGATTGCCAGTACTCAGCCCCGCGAAGTTCACCAGAAACGCCGTCATGTCCGACGTCACCTGGCTGTGCGCCTCAAAATCCTGCAAATCAGCGTTGGAAACTTCGTGCGGGAAGGCGGCCTTGGGGTCCTCGCATGCCATCACAATCAGCCGCCCCGGATCGCGCACCGGCAGCGGGCTGAACAAGAACGAATTGACGATGCTAAAGACCGCCGTGTTCGCGCCGATCCCCAACGCCAGTGTCAACACCACCACCACACTGAACCCCGGATTCTTCAGCAGCATCCGCAGCCCGACCCGAATGTCCTGAACAATCGTCCCCATGTCGCCTCCACGATGTTTGTCGAGAATGCCGCGAACGCAGGAAATAGCCTAGGCCATCTTGAGCATCTTCGCTTCCAAATTGGCCGTCACGCATAACGCTGATCACACATGAGTTATTTCAATTGTCGAGCAGCACGCCGAGGGTAGAATGTCCGCATGTGGGACGCTCCATAGCGTGAATGAACATGCGCAAATCAGCCGAGCAACGCAATCCCACTGAAACCGCGCCGGAAATCCACGCGAAAAGTCGCCAATCTAACCCATTGGGGAACAGCCATGCTCCCTTCGATCCGCTCAGGTGAGTCTCGCGCGATCCTCGCCGGGCAAACTCCACCACAACGTTCCCGGCCTAGCGCGCTGATCCGAGCAGATGAAAAGGCGGCGTGCAGCCGTCAGCTTTGCTCTCCGGTAACGTTCAGATAGCTTGATTATTGCGTTCTTGTTTGGTAAACACTACACCTCCGGTTGAGATGGCACCGCAAGCGGAGGTGGACATGTTTGCAAAACGCCTGGGGGTTGCAGTTGGCAGTCTGCTGGCACTGCTGGTCAGCGGTTGCGGCGGAGGAAATTCGAATCTCATGCCTACGCCTCCCGCAAATACCTGTACGCCCGCAACCCAGCCGGCATTTGCCTACGTCCTGGATGCCGTCAACACCGACTCTGTTTCGATGTTCACCATAGACTCCTGCACCGGCGCCCTAATGCCCACGAATCCTGCAATCGTCGCGACCGGGTTCCAAGGCGCAAACATGGTCGTCGATCCCAGCGGCAAGTTTGTCTACGTGGCGAATCTTGTCTCCAACGCCTCTGACCAAGCCACCATCTCGATGTACACCATCGATTCCAGCACCGGTGTCCTTACTCCGACAACGCCAGCCACCATCGCGACGGGATTTTTGCCGCAGGGAATCGGCATCGATCCTTTCAGCAGATTCGTTTACACCGCGAACAGCGACAGCAACACGGTCTCCATGTTCACCATCAATCCAGCCACGGGAGTCTTGACGCCCATCATGCCCGCTTCCGTTGCCACCGGTTCGAGCCCCCTCTCCGTCACGGTTCACCCTTCCGGCGAATTCGCCTACGTTGCGAACCAAGACGACGACACAATTTCCATGTACACGATCAACCCCAATTCCGGAGTGTTAGCCCCGACGACGCCTGCAACGGTGCCGACCGGAGGCTCGCCGTTTGGCGTCACCGTGGATCCCTCCGGCAAATTCGCCTACGTCCCCAACACCTACGCCAACAACACCGTGTCGCAATACACCATCGATCCCGTCACCGGAGTCTTGAGCCCGAGTATGCTCAGCGAGGTCCTCACGGGAAACCAGCCCACTTCCGTGATCGTGGACCCCACAGGCAAATTTGCGTACGTGATGAACCGGCTGGACAACACAGTTTCCATGTACGTGCTCGACGCCAACACGGGAAACCTGACGCCAAATTTGCCGGCCACGATCGCGACCGGGCTGCAACCATACCGTGGTGCGTTCGACCCTTCCGGCAAGTTCGCCTACGTGGTCAATGAAGGTGACGGCACCGTTTCGGTTTACACCCTCAATCCCAACGGCACCTTATCCTCCGCGGGAGCGTCGGAAACTGGGATCGGTCCCGTCGCTGTGGCGGCCACCGCAGGCGTCAAGTAACTGCACGAGGATTGTCGCGCTTTAAGATTCTCGCGGATGAATGCTAACTTTCCGGAGCGATCCCGCGGCCGATCGGGAATCGAGCTTCCATCATTCAAACAATTCGCCGCCCAGTATGCACCGGCACCCGAGAACCATCCGTGATAAATGTAGCGGTCGTCCTTCGCGGTGCGCAAATTACCTCGGCCGACTCCCGCCGCCGCTACTCCCCCCGCTCGAACCGCCGCTGGAGCCGCCCGCGCTTCCACCCCGCGAAGCGCTCTCTCCGCCCGATCCCGCGTAACCGCCGCTCGACCGTCCCGCCGACGACTCACGACCCCCGCCGCCCGCAGCCGCGCCACCACGGGAGCCTCCTTCACCGCCTCGTCCCGAGGAGCCCGAGCCTCCAGAGCCCGAAAAACTTCCTCGCGAATTCAGACTGCCCGCCACGACGGGCTTCGTCGAGTGACCTCCGAGCTCCATGCCGGCTCGCACAAAAGTTCCTTTGCCGTAGTCATAGCCGATCCTGGTTTCATTTCGCTGGGCTTCGCCGGGTTTCCCGTCCCCCAATTTGGGGCGTGTCGCCGCGTCGGCCAGCAATCGCCCTTCAATGCTAGGCGGCTGCGCCTTGGCAAGTCCCGGATTCGCGCGCGCGCGAAATTCTTTCGGAGTTGCCGCCAAAGTCTCAACTTCTAATTTGGGGCTGTAGTTGATCCGTTCGAGATGCTCGCCGCCCTTCGCGGTTTCCACCGTGTAAATCCCGTGCTTCAGATTTACCGGCGGCTTGTCCTTCTGGTCGGACGGGTCGACCGGCACAAACCCCGTTTTCTTCCCGTCTCTCACCCAGTGCACGGGGTGGTGCGGTCTTCTGGGCCGAACTACAACGTGATAGCCGTGATTGCGGTAGATCCAGCGGGCGTAGTGGCAAACCGGCCAGCTCCATGGCTGGCGCAGGTCCCAGCGGTAGGCCGCTTCAGAGAGCGTAACGAGTTCCGCCGGCGTGTTCGCGATTGCTATTCTGTTGTACCACGTGGGGAACGGGCACTCGCTCACCAGCGTGCGGAACGTGACCGGCACAGGCGGCGTCTGCCGCGGCGTTCCGCTCTGCACGCCAGACTGCGCCGTCGCGGGTCGCTGCGCCGCGGGCTCTTGCGCGGCCGGCGGAGCCGCGAGCGCTTCCCAGGTTTCCTGCGACGGCTCCCAACACATCCCGTAAGGCGCGCAAGCGGAAAACGTTCCGCGCGCGTACATGTCCGTCAGGCCCGGGATCGGCGATGAAAGGCCCGACGCTTTTAACGCAGCCTGCATCGCCGTGGTTCGCGCGTCGTAACGCGCCGCGACCCACGGGTCCCAATCCCCCGGCACGGTTGATTGTGCTGCGTCACCGATTCGTGGTGTTTGCCCATCCGTATACGTCAGTGTCTGTCCCTTCGCGACGTGAATTTTCTTCGGACCGCTTTGCCCGAAATCAAATCCGGATTCCGCCTGCGGCGTGAACACCATTGCGTCCAGGTAGCTGTCCAAGCGAACAAAAGAGCTTTCCGGGTAAATAACTCGAAACTCGCCGATTGGAACGCCAACGATAAAAAACTCGCCCGGCACTGTTTTTACTCCGGTGGTGATCGTTCCCGACACCAGTTCCAATCGGGCTGAAGGCGTGCCATTGGTCGCGGTCAGTTGCGCGAACAGAATCACGGTGTTTTCCGCGACGTAAATCACCGAGCCGCTTTCAAATTCGATTTCGGCTCGGCCGTCAGCGCCCGTCGCCAGCGCGAAGCCGTTCTCGCTGGGCAAGTTCACATCCGCCTGTTCCCACGGCTTCTTCAAGTCCGGCCGCGTGCCGTCTCCGCGGTTAAAACGCACGTCGCCTTGCATGTAGCTCACGCGCACCAGCTGCGGCTCGCTTGGTGCCGCCGCTGTTGCCGGCTCTGCGTTCACTGAAGTAGGAAAAAACGCTGCGCAAATTGCCAGGAAGGGCACTGCGAGGTGACCGAAAGGCTTCATACGCATCCTCCGCGTAAAGCATTTCAGGTTCTGCCGCGTATGACGGATGATACGCCGCGCGCGTTACATCGCATTGGACGCACGGTTCTTAGGAAATGCGCGTTCCGACGTGCACCAACACTGGAGAACCTTCCGCGATAAACGCAGAATCCGGCGTGCCGCGCAGAATTTCGCGGAACCCCGCGCCGTAAAGCGCCCCGCCGTCGCCGTCAAATCTGGCGCTCTTGCTAACCCACACCCGCCACGGGTCGTGCGACACCCGGTACTCGATGCTCTCGTCCGCGCTCTTCGCCGAATACCCCCAGTAATGCTCAGTGATGAAGTTCTCGAGCGTTCCTTCCGCCACGCGCGACGGCGCGCCGCTCGCCTGCGCGCTTAGCTGAAATTGTCCGCCGCGCCACCTCCAACCATATTCTGCCGCCAGCCCATCCGCATTGCGCGCGATGCGATGCCACATCGGGCAGGCATCATATTTCTCGCCGTACATCAGCCGCGCGAACCGCGCGATCGCCATGCGCGGCACCAGTTCGCGCACAAACACCACGCCACGCCGGATTTCGCCCCCCTCGCGCCGCCGCACGTAAAAACGCAGATTCACTTCGTCGAAATTGCTGTGGAAGGGAACTGCCAGGCATCCGTAAAGTTTGGTGCGCAGGAACTGAAACCCCACGAGGCTTACAAAGGTCCGGCCTTCGAACGTATCGAGCTCAACTCCGCGCGGAACGTACTGCCGCAAAATTTCCGGCTCAACTTCATAGTTCAACATCACCAGGTCGCGCCACTCCGCCGATAAGAAGACCCGGCGCTCCGCCATCAGTACGCAACAGTGAAGCGCTGGCCCTGAAAATGTGGCCTCTCGAGTTCGTCCACGATGGCCCCCGCGAAATCCTCCGCGGAGATATAACTCTTGCCCTTATCGTCTACCAGCAACTGATCCGTCCCGGTGCGATATTTTCCCGTGCGCGCGCCAGGAGCGATCAGCGCCGCGGGGCTCACCGCGGTCCAGTCGAACTCCGCCATTCCTGCTTTGCGATAAACCTCCAGTGCCTCGCGATGCGCCAGCGCAATCGCTTTCCACTCGGCGGGAAAATCCGGCCTATCCATCAGCTGCACTCCCGGCTTAACCTCCAGGCTTCCCGCGCCGCTCACCACGATCAAGCGGATCGGCTCAACGCGCGTCAGCGCCTCAATCAACGCATGCGCCGCCTTCACCACCAGGTTCTGTTCGCCCTTGCCCGGCCCGTAAGCGCTCAAGACCACATCGTGATCCACCGCCGCCGTCGCAATCGTGTCCGGTTTGAAAATGTCGCCGGTGTGATAATCCAGACTCGCGCGATGCTCCCCCGTGCCCGATGTGTCTCGCACCAGTGCCGTCACGTGATGTCCGCGATTCAGCGCCTCATGCAAAATGCGCTGCCCGATCATTCCGCTGGATCCGATGAGCATTATTTTTTTCATAAAATAGTCCTTTGCTCGGGCGCCTGCTGCGTTCCCGCATATCGGTTTCTGGGAATGGCGAGTCGGTTATGATTAAGTGAGCTTCAAATCAGACTCGAACGTCGTTCTCAGATCGCCCGAACGACAAAGGCACGCAAAGGCCCGGCCCGCCGGAAAAGAATCGCGCTCTAAGCCAGTCCTGCTTCCGCTTCGGCAACCGTTGCATAGGTGTCAAAAAGCGGCGCGATCCCTGTCAAATGCAGCACGTTGTGCACGCGATGATTCAATCCCACCAGCGCCAGCTTTCGCCCCGATTTGTGGCACGAAACAAATGCGCGAACCAGCGCGCCGACCGCCATCGAATCCACCATGGGCACTTCGGTCAGATCCAGGATCAGCCGGGGCGCATCGGCGGCCGCCACCGCGTCCACAAAAATTGCCGAGGCCGTGGAAGTGAACGGTCCCTGCAACTGCAGAATTTGCTGTCCTGTGAGGCTGCTAGGTTGCGAAACCACGCGGAACGTTTCAGGCGACATGCCGCGCATTCTATTCCAGATTCATCATGCGAAGCAACGAACCTCCGCGCGGTTTCGCCCGAACTTTCCTCCATCACGCCTCGTCATTGCAACCAAAACTCTCGTCACGCATTCTCGCCAGCGTCGCCCAACATGGACTGCAGCGGCTTGTGAATGGCCCGCCGCGGCGGGCCATTCATCCTGAGATCCCGCAGTGCGGGATCGAAGGGCTGCGCCCCGGCTTGCCACAATGGCAACCGCACGTCGCTGCGATCCTGGCGCCGGCGTGTCGCCGGCTCTTCGCTCTTGACGTGGCCCGAGATTTTGCGGCAGCGGTCCCGCGACGCGGGGCCGGCATCGTTCCGGTTATCTTGACGGGTGGCACGCTACCGCGAAGTTGTACTCGCGAGGGGCTTACTTAGTTTCCTGCGGAGGCGGTGCCGCAGCGCCATTAACGGCCTCGCCTTCGTTGTCGTAAATCTCAAATACTTTGATCAATCGCGTAAGTTCCAGCACTTCGCGCGGATGCTTGTTCAATCCATACAATGCGAACCCGCTCTTCAGGCTGCGCGCCAGTTTCAATCCTTCCACCAAGGACGCCACGCCCGCGCTATCAATGTAATTGACCCCGGACATGTTCACGACCACGCGGTGCTCGCCCTTCTTATTCAACGCGTCCATCAGTGTCTTGCGAATCTCAGGGGAATTGTATAGCGTCACGTCGCCGTTGATATCCACGATCACTGCGGTCCCGGATTGGCGTGTGGAAATATTCACGAAAGATGGCCCGTGCTGCCTGGTACCGCCGCGGCCCTCAGACTCTGCAAGCGACTGCGCGAAGCAACAATCAATTGCAACACCACGGCGTCTGAATGGGTCTGGGCAACCCTAGGCCTTTTGTAGCATCACATCCGTGGACTGAACCACCACCGCAACCGTATCGCCGACTTGCAAATTCATTTCTTCCACGCTGCGGCGCGATATCACGCTTTCCACCTGATGTTCGCCGACCGACACCACCACGTGCGCCATGAGGTCGCCGATTTGCAATTCCTCGATCTTGCCTACCAGGCGGTTGCGTGCCGAAATTCTCATGCCCGGATAATACCCTGAGCGCGAGAACCTGTCGAGGACGAGATTGCGTGCGCGCGAAATCAAACCTCCCGCAGCGTTCTATGTTTTGGAGTGTTGGGTGGAATATTCCAACAACACGATTCCGCTCTGGTACACCTTGTGGCGGGTCAGTTGCAGCTGGGCCCGTTGCGCCGGCGCCGGTAGCAGGGGAATCCCCCCGCCGAGCATTACCGGAATCACTGCGACTTCGACAGTATCCACCAACCCCGCGTCCAGAAAACTGCGAAACAACAACCCGCCGCCGAACAGCCATATGTCCTTGCCAGGCTGCGCTCGCAATGCCGCGACCGTTTCCTTTTCCTTTCCGGCGATAATCGTCACGTCTGGAAAATCGCGTTGCTGCAGCGTCCGCGAAAACACAATTATCTTCATCCCGGGTACCGCTGCCTGTCCGTGTTTCACCATGAACTCAAACGTCCCGCGTCCGACGAGCAACGTGTCGAACTGCGCGAACAACGCGCCGAAGTCAATCTCGGAATCGCTGATGATCCAGTCAAATTCCCCCTCGGGCCCGGCGATGTAGCCGTCCAGACTCATCGCCACCTGATAGCGTATTCGTCGCACAGCCACCTCCAGCACGCTCAAGATCCACACAGTGCCGCGATTATCCGCCGCCTCGGCAGAATCGGCCCAAAAATGCTCGCGCCCCCCGCCTGCCGATGACAGCGCGAACGCCGTCCACCCCGGTCGTCGGGCAGCGCCGCGTTCCGCAATATCTCTCACGGCACACGGCAGCGCTAAGCATTGAGAATCCAGCACATAATTGCTAGCGTTGTCCAGTGTCCACCCACTTGGACGACCTGCCACCGCAGAACCGCCGCCGCAGCAAGCGCGTGCACGTGCGCATTCCCGTATTGGTACGCCTGCAGGACCCCAAGAAGAACTCCGTCGAAGAAAAGACACACACCATCATCGTCAACTCGCACGGCGCGCTGATCCTTCTCGCCACCAAGGTCAACGTCCAGCAAATCATCCACATCGAGAACGTCAACACCAAAGAAGAATTGCTCTGCCGGGTAGCGTGCCTAGGCTCCAGTTTCATGGGCAAGACGCAGGTAGCCATCGAATTCATCATGCCCGCCCCCCAATTCTGGCGCGACCGTCCCGCAGCGTCCGACCCCGCACCAGCGCGCCGCTGAGCCCTCGCGACAACTGTCCTGTTGCTTTCCCAATAGAGGTGTGGCACCTTTCCTGTTGGAAACCAAAACGGCGGCGCCATGAAACAAAAAACCGATGTCCCCCAAGGCACGTTGGCATTGATGGTCCTCAAGACTCTCGATGTTCTGGGATCGCTGCACGGCTACGGAATCGCGCGGCGCATCGAGCAGATCAGCGGAGATTTGCTTGCCGTGAACCAAGGGACTCTTTATCCCGTGCTGCTGAGGCTTGAGCAAGAAGGCATGATCGCGTCCGAATGGGGTGCCTCGGAAAATAATCGCAGGGCGCGCTTCTACCGGCTGACAAAGGAAGGACGCAAACAGTTGCAAGTCGAAACCCAGGACTGGCAACAAACGGCCGCCATGATCGAGCGGTTCTTCGCGGCCAAAGCCGAGGACTTGTCATGAAATCCGCAAAGCGATTTTTGGCACGGCTGTTCAGCTTTGCGACTGCGAAGGCCCAGGACGAGCGCCTATACACCATCGATGAACCAAGCCACGACGAACCGTTCATCATCCCGGTGAAGGGCAAAGACTTCGTGGTCGTTCCTTATACCTTCCACATGAACGACATCTCCTCATACCCATTCGAGGGCTATAACCCGCAGGGGTATGAACAGGCGTTGCGCGACGAGTTCGACCAACTCTACGAAGAAGGCGCGAGCCGCCGACGCGTGATGCTGATCGGAATGCACGACCGGATCAACGGACACGCAAATCGCATTCGTGTGCTGGATCGTTTCTTGACGTACGCGACGAGCCATGAAGACGTATGGTTCGCGCGCAAGGATGAGATCGCGAAGTGGGCATTAGGACACAGGGAAAATACTCCGATCCTGCATCGTGGACCAGCTAGTGCTACGGGCCTCCCGGGCGCTTGAAGAAGGTCCCTACCGCTCAAAATCAGCGGCATGGACGTTTTCGCGGGACGCAGTTTGCGTCAGTAACCAACTGCCCTTCGCCGCGACATCTTTATTAAATCGTGTTAGAATGGGTCTTCCGCTCTTCGAGTTTTGCAGTCCTTGCGCGTCTCCTTGAGCGTGTTTGGCGCCCCGGCACCGCGCGGTCCTGTTTCCTTTCGTTGCACGAAAGCAGCTTCAGTTTTGGGTTTGCGCTGGGTTTTTGCCGAAGCGACGGTTGTGCTTTGCTCAGGAGAATCACCATGAAGAATCTCTTTGTCGGCAACATGAGCTTTCAGACCACCGCAGAAGATCTTCGCGCTCTCTTTGAGCCCTTCGGCCAACTCGCCCGCGTGCACGTAGCCACCGATCGCGAGACCGGCCGCGCGCGCGGCTTCGGTTTCGTCGAAATGCCCAACGACGCCGAAGCGGCGAAAGCCATCGCGGCGCTCGACGGCAAAGACGTCGGCGGCCGCAATCTGAAAGTAAATGAGGCCCGCCCGAAATCCGAATCCGGCAGCGGATCGCGCGGACCACGTGGCGGCAGTGGGAGCGGCGGCGGTGACCGCGGCGGCAACAGTGGAGGCCCCCGCGGCGGCGATAGCGGCGGTGGTGGCGGCCGCAAGGAAAGATTCTCGAACGAAGATTATCGCGAAGTCGCGCGTCAGCCGCGCGAGCCTCGCTGGTAACAACCGCATCCGCGCAATTCGCCGGATGTGAAATCGTCCATAACTTCTACTCCTTCAGGAGATCGTAATGACGACAACATTCAAGAAACGGCAAAAGGAAATGAAGCGCCAAGATAAAGCCCGCGCCAAGGCGGAACGTCGCCTGGAGAAAAAAGTTGATGGAGTTCCCGGCGGCGTCTCCGACGACGGTATTGCCTGGGACGAGGGTGTCGGCACGCCCGGCGGTCTGCGCGTCCCGGAATTTCTAGATACGCCCGAAGACGGCACCGAGCCGGAATCACAGCGCTAAGAATCAATCAATGACTCCGAGCCCGCGCGCGCTCTGACGCTCCCGTCGCAACATTCGGATGTCTCTCGCAGTGTCCCCGCACCGCCTCAAGTTCGATCCTAATCCGCCGACGTCTTGGCTTGGCCGTTGATTTCGCCTATGTAGCGGCGGTCTTCAGACCGCCAGCCGTTGCATTGAAATCTTTGTGGGTCGTGGCTTTAGCCACGACATCAACCGCGCAGAATTCAAACGGCTTCAGCCGCTGAAGCTCCTCGCTCCACCCTTTCCTCCCAGAACAATCCGCAACTCGGGCGGCGTTGCCGGATTGAATCGCGTGGTATACTCTACTTTCGGCGCTTTCCACGCGGTTCAGTTCTTCGCCATTCGGGCAGGCAAATATTCGCAGCGCATAAGGAGCACCGGAATGGGTATTGAATTTCAGGAATTATTCAGCTGGATGCGCCGCCGCAAAATTTTCGCCACCTTGCTCGTAGTCTGCACCCTCGGCATCGGCATCGTCATCGGCACGCTGATCTCCGGACACGCCCAAGCCACCCACGACCAGACCGCCACCGGCGCCACGCTCCTCGCCGTGCCCGATCCCATCACGCTCTCCAACGCCTTCTCCACCATCTCCAAAAAACTCGGCCCCGCCGTCGTCAACATCTCCACCACCCAAGTGATGGAAAAGCCTAAAGGCGGCAAGACGCCCAAAAAATTCGGCGATCCCTTCCAGGATTTCTTCGACCGTTTCTTCGACGCGCCCGACAATAGCCCCGACGCTGAACGCAGCCTCGGCTCCGGCGTCATCGTGGACAAAAAAGGTTTCATCCTCACCAACGATCACGTAATTGACCAGGCCACCAAAATTCAAGTCGCGCTCGATGGTGATTCCACCAAGTACAACGGCCGCGTGATCGGCTTCGATAAGGACACCGACCTAGCCGTCATAAAAATCGATGCCGACCGCGAACTTCCCGTCGCCAAGCTTGGCAATTCCGACGGCGTGCAAGTCGGCGACTGGGTCCTCGCCATCGGCAGCCCGTTCGGCCTGAATTCCACGGTCACCGCCGGAATCATCAGCGCGAAAGACCGCTCCAACGTCGGCCACCAGTTTCAGCGCTTCATCCAAACCGACGCCGCCATCAACCCCGGCAATTCCGGCGGCCCGCTCGTCAACATGGCCGGCGAAGTGATCGGCATCAACACCGCGATTTATACCGGCAGCCGCGGATTCGAAGGCGTCGGCTTCGCGCTGCCTTCCACCACCGTCATCAACGTTTACAATCAGCTCATCACCAACGGTAAAGTCACGCGCGGCTCCATCGGCATTACTTTCCAGGAAGATCGCAGCAATAATCGCGTGCTCATGAAGGAACTCGGCGTCCCCTACGGCATCGTTGTCGAAGCCGTCGAGCCCGGCAGCCCCGCCGATAAAGCCGGCCTGCAGCCAGGCGACGTCATCACCAACATTAACGGCCAACCGGTACACTCCGGCGCCGACCTGGTAAATCCCATCGCGGAAACCGTCATCGGCCAATCCGTGCAGGTTCGCTACGTTCGCAACAAGCAAGCAAAAGAAGTCGCGCTCACCGTCGCCGACCGCTCCAAGATCTTCCCGCAAGTCGCACAAGCCGCCGAAGATCAGCCCGACCAGTCCGATACGCCCGGCCAATTCGGTCTGCACGTCGAGGAACTAACGCCCGATCTTTCGCGCAAGCTCGGCATGTCCAAAATCACCGGCGTAGTCGTCACCGAAGTCGAGCCCGCCAGCTTCGCCGAAGACGTGGACTTCGCCCGCGGCGACGTCATCACCGAAATCAACCACGTTCCCATCAACAAACTGAGCGACTACAAAGCCGAAATGGGCAAGCTCCATCCCGGCCAGGACGTGCTGTTCAAAGTAGCCCGCCACAGCGACAGCGACCGCGTCCTAACCCTGTTCCTGGCAGGCGCAGTCCCAACAATGCTCGCGCAGTAGCGGCCGCCGCGGTTGCCGTTGAATCTGTAGCGGCCGGTTCGACTCAGGTTTTCAGGGACGAACCGGGGGCAGTCGTTATACCGGTTCCGTCATTGCTTTTCTCTGCGCGCACTGCGTCTGTTCGCTATCTTTCTCAGATTTCTCTCCGCAGTTCCTCCGTTTTCTCTGTGTCAAATCTTTCGCCTTTGCCGCGGCTTTAGCGCCCGGGAACGCCAATCTGCGATCGCGCCGGCCGCGCCGCCACTTCAAAATGGCGCTCACGCGAAGCGCGCCTCCACCCCCGTGCCTGCGCAATGCAAATCACATGAGAAATCAAATACAGAGGCACCAAAAAAGTCGGGATCAAACTCAGCGGCAGCACCGTCATCGGAGCCATCGGAACGCTATGTGGCCGAATCAACCCAGCGGTAGTCCCCAAACCGACCGCCGTCACCAAATCAAGAATCCCCAGCCCCTGCCAAAAAATAAAACTCCCCCGGTGGCTCGGCCCGTACAACTTCGACGCCACGATCGCGGCCGTCGCCCCAATAAAAATGTCGCCGTACCCGGCAGGCCAGGCAAATATCGCTGGCAGCACGCCGCGCGCCTGCAAAATCACGAACGTTACCCCGATCATTCTCCCCGACTGCGCAAACGTCAAAGTGCGCGCATTCAAACCCAACGCAAACTTGCGAAACGAATCTGAAGCTGCAAAACAAACCGCGAACAGGACAAGCGGTACCCCTGCCGCAATTCCCACCGCCGCGCCGATGCGGTTGCCCTGATTCTGGAAAAACCCCAACGCCCCCGCGATCAACGCAAACGCAAACCACGCCACCAGCACTACCGCAACGAGCTTCGCATACGCCTTCATAGCGCTCCTCCTTTATCAGCCACCAGATCCGTAACCTGATTTGTAAGCCGCAGAAGGTTTTTCCAGCCGCGCTCGCCCAGTTTCGCGCTCAAGCGCGCCTGCACCCCGTCCCAAACAGGTGTCGTGCGTTTCAGTTTTGCCGCTCCGCCCCGCGAAAGCCGCAGCAGCCGTTCCCGCAAGTCCTTGCCCCTCCGCTCCGCAACCCACCCCCGCCGACGCAGGATCGCCAAAGTGCGCGTCAACGAAGTGCTGTCCATCGCCAGGATTCCCCCCAGCCGCCCCTGCGACACCTCCCCAGCCCGCGACAACGCCTGCAAGATGGTGAGCTGCGTAGCCCGCAACCCGGTCGGTCGCAGCGCCTCCTCGTAAAACGAAGTTAACGCCCGCGCCGTCCGCCGGAAACTCGCGCACATACAAGGTAGCTCTGGCAAATGTGGGTGGCTCATACCTAGGTGGATGTATATACATCTATCGTGGATTCACAATTCTTCGCCGGCTTACACGGCGAGGCGGAGGCCGCGGCAGGGCCAGCCCATCGGAGACTGGCCGTGTCCGTCCTTCGTTGCCGGTGTCAGCAAATGGAAGGTACTGCTTCGCAGGTTAGTGGGTCACGGTGCGCTTAGGGCCGCGAACTCAACCGGTCGATACCAAACCATGAAATCGGTCGTGCTGGCGAACGAAGAGCAAGGTAAATGTCACTTATGAAGAGCATCCGAGAATAAAGCGACAAGCTGGGAGACGTACGCGTGATCGAAGTCACGCAAAGCGGCGTACTCACTAACCTCGATGATCCGGATGCGCGGGTCCCCGAGGAACACGCAAAGGAGTTGGCCGGCTTCGGAAAATGTCAGGCCTTCTTCGTGAGGGAAGTAAGCGGTCGGCAGCGCTCGCGCCTGCACCGCATCGCTATCGAAATGAAGAAGTATGGAAGCCGATGCTGGAGTCAGTTGCAGCGCGTATTGAGCGGCCTGCCGTGGGCCAGCAGCCCGTACCTCAGCAAGTGATATCGAGCTTAGGCCTGACTTTGAGGAACGCGACGGACTGCTCCAGCCGATCACCGAAACATTGGCTGGTCGCAACGCTGGACCAGCCCAGAACGGAGAATCATTCGTCAACAGCCACACTGCACAAGCAGCCGCGCTGTTGCAGTGTGTGGCGTCAGGAGCTGCATCAGCGAAGTCGCCGTCAATGTACAGGACATGAATTTCTTCGGATGAAGTCCGCACCAATGCCTGCGCAGTTCCGATCCCCACACCGCAATCGCGGCCGATCAAAAACGGAATCTGTCCCGCCCGCTACAAGCTTGGTGCAATGCGATCACTGATGCAGTCGCAAACGATGCGCGGCCCAGGCCAGTTCCTGATGGGAGGCACGGAGTGATGCGGCAGATAACTCGGAACAGCGAGATCGCGATCGTCAACAACATTGCAGCCCACTGCTTGCAGCCGCGACACCAGCTAAACATCGCGATACGCCTGGGCACCATTTTCATTCCCAGGAACCAATGAACCAGAGCGCAACGGAACTCCGAAAACGTGATACGTGTTGTTCGCGGTGCTGGATAGCGACGCTACTCCAGCTTGAGCCACTCCGGACAACAACTGTGTCCCGAAGGCCGTGACGCGATTGAGAAGAAACTCCCGACGTTCCGTGGATACTCTCTGGCAAGCTTGCGGCGTTAGACGCTGCCTGGTACAGAATGTTTGCGCCAAGTCTTCGTGGTTAGACAAAAACTTAAGTTCAGACCGTTCGCGCCGCCGCACCCCGCGGAAGCAAATCCGCGAACACAAACCCATCCCGCTCCACAATCTCACCCAGCGTAACCGCCAAATCGACACTGAACATCGGACCCGCGCAAACAAAAGTATGAAACTCCCCATTCTCGCCGCAAGGATCCACCCCCGCCGGCAAATCCGCCAGCAACTCCCCATCAAACCGCCGCCCCGCAAACCCGCGCTCCAGCTGCCGCGGATCGACGCACGTCAAATAAGCGCGCAGCCCGCCCGCGATCATCTCCTCCGCCAACCGTCCCGTCTGCTTCCCCCACAAAGGAAACACAGGAGTCATCCCACACGCAGAAAGCTGCTTCTCCCGATAAGCTCGAATGTCCTCCAGAAAAAGATCGCCGAAGATCACATGCCGCACTCCCTCGTCCCTCGCGCGCGCCATCGCCTCGCTCATTGTCAATTCGTAAATTTCGTTCGGGCAGGGCGATGGAATGCCAACCTTCACCAAAGGCAACCCCGCCGCCGCAGCCTGCATTTCCAGCAAACTCTCCCGCACAGCGTGCATCGCCACGCGCCCATGCGTGCGATTCACCGTAGTAAACAACGCAACCACGTCGAACTTGCCGGCCAGCCGTACACTGTGCAGCGCCCAAGCGCTGTCTTTCCCGCTGCTCCATGCCAGCCAAGCTTGCGGTCGCGCCCGATCCCGCGGCTGTAGGTTGTCAGGAGCCGTCTCGCCGTTGTCTGAACCGGGAGGGCGGGGCTTCAGCCCCGCCGTAAAGCCGCTGAAGAGAGGGGCTTTAGCCCCTGAAGCCAAGCCTTCCCATCGCCGCTCCATATCCATGTGTTGAGCTCTAACCATCACGTTCTCCGCTCTCAGCGCGATTCCAACGCGCAATGATACGGCCATCTCCGCTTTCTCGCGCAGCACAGAGAGGCGAATATCAATCGAAGCACCGATGCCCCCACGTGTTCGAAAGTACAGTATCCGTTTGACACACCCCCACTCCTTTGCTGACCCAAGCCACCACCACCTGCTCTACTCTGTAACTCCAGTCTTCAAGGGACATTTATGGCGAACCCTTCAGCTGCCGGAAATTCGTACCGTGCAGCTCGCCGCAGCACACGTCGCGATGAAGCCGTGCTCGTCACGGTCTCGGGTGTTGACGCGCGTCGCGGACCCTACACCGAGAAGGTCTCGACGCTCACCATCAGCTGCCACGGCTGTAAATATCCGTCCAAGTATCAAGTCTTGCCCGACGCCTTGGTAACCCTGGAGTTGCATCCCGAAACCAACGGTTCCGCGAAAATCTCCGCGCGCGGCCGCGTGAAGTGGATCCAGCGCGACTCAGAATCCGGCGGCCCTCTCTTTACCGCCGTCGAATTCGAAAATCCGCAAAACATCTGGAAAATCCCGTCTCCCCCGGAAGACTGGCTGCAATTCGCGGAAGATCGCAAACGCGGCCCCGAGCCTGTGCCGGCGAAGCCCGTCGCGGTTCTGCGCCCGGAAATAGCCCTCGCCACAACGAAACCCGAACGCGCGAGAATTATCACCACTGGCGAAGCTCCATCCACGCAACCGCTGCCCACCGGAAATCGCGCCATCGGTCCGCTGATGGGCGAATTCCAGCAACAAATGGAATTAATGATTTCCGAAGCCGCGGCAACAGCCGTGCGCGAGAAAACCGCATCCCTCGTAAGCGAGATTCGCGCCGGCCTGCGCGACGACGCCAAGAAAATTCTCGTCGAGGTCGCCGCCACCCAAGCCGGAGATTGGGCCACGCAATGCCTCAAGCAAATTCAGAATGCCAGTCAAGAAAGCGCGCAAACGCTGCATGCCAAGTGGGCGAAAAAAATCGCAGCGGACTTCGCTGAATCGCTCCAACGCATCGATACGCGTCAGCGCGAAGTCGAGGTGCTCTCCGAAACGCTCTTCGCCAATTCCCTCGAGCGCCTGCAACGCACCCTCGAAACTTTTCACCAGGAAGCCGTTGAGCGCCTCGTCGTGCGCCTCAAGGACCGCATGGCGCCCGCCTTCAAAGATGCCCGCGACGTCGCCGGTACTCTCGCCACCCGCAAAGAGGAGCTTGAAAAATCGCTCGCCGATTCATCGGAAAACATCGCCGCCAAGATTGCAGAAACCTGCGAGCGCCTCGAAAAACAATTTGAAATCGTCATGCGCGCGCGCCTCGACGCTGCTCAGGAAGAACTCGAGCGCCTCGCCCGCGGCGTTGCGACTTCCACGATGCAAAATATCACCGCCGCCTCCGGCCGCCACGAAAAAGAAGCGCAAGCGCGCCTGCGTCAGGAGTCCGAACGCGCCGTCGAAAGCGCCAAGAAGTCCCTGGAACAAAAGGCCGCCGCGACTTCCAACGAATTTGCCGCCGAGATGACGCACTACAGCCGCAGCCACCTCGAATTCGTCAGCGGCGCGATTGGGGAACTAGCCAAAGGAATCGGCAAGCGCTCGAAAGACTAACGGGGCCCTGGAGTCTGTCGGAGAACTCGGAAAGTTTTGCAAGGCGTGGTTTTGGGCGGAAGCCCAGGCCGCAACAATGCCAGAACCGTCGAAGATCGAAATGGAAAACCAGCTCGAATCATCAAGCGAGGTGCACCTGCTCCTTGAGCCCAGCCACTGCGCCGGCGCCTCCTGCGACGCCACCGCCGCGATTGACTTCGACGGACGTTCGCTGTGCCTCGAACACTTTCTCCCCACATGCATAGCGGAACTGGAATCGCGCAACGAACGCCTCAGGAATCTTCCGTTCGACGCCTCCGCCACGGACGAGTTCAAAACTTTCATCATGAACTGTGCCGAGCAGGCCAAAAAATTCGCCGCAGATCCCCGCTTCACCCAAGCGCACTCCAAAACCGGCCTGCTGGATTTTCTTCTTCGCATCTCGCAGCTTACCCAGCACATCCGGCGCAGCCCGCGCAGCGTTTCCTCCATCGCGGTCTGGCTGCGTCGCGAAGATCCGCACCAAACTTGGCACGAGGAGACCTGGACGGTAAGCGTCAGCCGCCACGGCGCCGCCCTCCTCTGCCGCCGCCCGGTCGAGAAAGGCGGCACGGTAGTCCTCTGCCGCAAGGACAAAGGCTCCCGCGCCGAGGCCCAGGTCGTTTACAGCCTCCGCGACGCCGAAGGCCGCAAACAAATCGGCGTCCAATTCCGCGACCCCATTAACTTCTGGGACTGAAGTAAAGCTCTCACATGGAATGCTGATCCTGATAAATCGCGGCAGCACAGCAGTCGGACTGATCGGATTATTGTTTGCAGATCTCGATTTTCGCGGGCGATATCCTGAAGCAGCGCGCCTTCCCGTCCTCGTAAATCTTGTCCCGGTTCTCTTTCCGGAACTCCATCCGCCGCGCTTGCAGCTCCCTTCGTGTATGTGTCTTCCGAAAATTTCCCCTTGCGCTCGCAGCCGCACCGCCGCCTCGCCTGGCTCACACAAACCCTGCGCCATCGTCCGGCATCCAACTATGTTCCCCGCCGGTTGCTCGATACGCGCCGCAACAAATGTCCCAGCTTGAGGCCGGCCGGAAAACCATCATAATGAAGGAAGGTTCGCGCCGGACGCTTCGTACCCCGAAGCTCACCGCGCGGCAGGGAACTGAAGCGGAGAACAATGACCAAGGCTCTCATCGCGACATCGCTGTTCCTTGCATCGCTCGCCTGCGCGTGCTCCACGTCCGCGTTTCCTGCGATCGCCGCCTCGACGGCATGCAGCCCGCAACAATCCAGCGCCTCATCCGCACAGGGAAGTTCCAGCACAGCCAAGAAAAAGAAATCCACCAAGAAGCACCACAACTCCAAACGCGAACCCACGCAAAAAGCTCCCACTCCGGAACGCATTTCTGAAATTCAGTCCGCCCTGGCTCGCGGCGGCTACTATCAAGGCACTCCCAACGGCAAATGGGACTCGAACACCGTCGCCGCCATGCAAAAATTCCAATCCGAAAATGGCCTCAACTCCAACGGCAAGATTGACGCTACCAGCCTGCAAAAACTCGGACTAGGCTCCGGCACCGCCGGTGTTGACGCTCCCAAGCCCGCCGCGCCTCCCAGTTCCGCAGCCAACACCCCAGCCACCGCGCCGCCAAGCACCACGACGACCGCCGCCAGCGTCCCACCCAATCCGTCCTCGCCCAAGCGCTAACAGTTAGTGATCGCGTGTTAGCTTCGCAATTGCCCGCGGTTTCGCAATCCGCTGGTCAGAGCGAGGGCAGCCCGGGGTCCCTTGCCCTGAGCACTGGTTTGTAAACCCCTGAATCCTGGTTATTTGTCCGGGTTCCGTCTCAGGCGAAGTCTTCGTGCGCCACCGCAGTGATTCCGCAACCGACCTTTTTCCGCGCTCGTAATTATTTGATTCCGTTCCTGTTTTGACCTCATCCTGACTCCTGAGCAAATTCGCATTCGATTTTGATGCTTGACATCAGTGCTTATCTGA
>Ga0210394_10000991_pt1 | contig 49362 bp, 34 predicted proteins | sample IncBWC12MmetaG_FD_160121 | JGI IMG/M metagenome (GOLD analysis project Ga0210394, IMG submission 160121) | Forest soil microbial communities from Barre Woods Harvard Forest LTER site, Petersham, Massachusetts, United States - Inc-BW-C-12-M | ecosystem: Environmental > Terrestrial > Soil >...
CACCGCACCGCAACGGGTGATGCGCGCAGAGAGAATCGGGGATCGTCGTCGCTCATTTTTGGAAGTGGACCCGAGCGGTCTACTTTAGTCTGCCTCAAAGCCGACGGTCGCGACAGGTAGCAACTGGTCAAATTGATCTTCCCCACGTTCGGTGGACACCTTCAAGAGGGCATACTAACTCTGAACGAGGTGTTTTATGGAACGCAAAGCCTGCAAGCGGTACAGCCGGGAGTTCAAACTGGAAGCTGTGCGCTTGGCTTCCCTCGGCGAGAAACCCAGGGCGCAGATAGCCCGGGACCTGGGTATCCGAGTGAACCAGTTGCGCAAGTGGCGGTTGGATTTTGAGCTAGAAGATCGCACTGGAGCGCCAAAGCCTGCCGTGACCGCTGAGGATGATCTTCGCGGCCTTGGGTGAGAGAACGCCCGACTGCGGGAGGAGATTGAGCTTTTAAGAAAAGCAGCCATCTACTTTGCGCGGGGAACGAGATGAAGTATCAGTTCATCGATTCTCAACGGCAAAGCTACGGCGTGCGCAGTCTGTGCGCGGCACTGGATGTCTCGCGAAGTGGCTACTGCGCGGCGAGGTGCCGATCGCCCAGCTTACGTTCCCTGCGCCAGGCGGGGCTCACAGCGCAGATCCAAACCATCCACGACGCAAGCCGTCACACCTATGGCTCTCCGCGCGTCCACGCGGAGCTGGTCTCCCAGGGCGTTGCGTGCTGTAGAAACACAGTTGCGAAGCTCATGCGGGAGGCAAATATAGCGCCCAAGGCGATCCGTCGGTTTCGCGTGACCACCGAATCCAGAAACACCACGGCATCACCCAACCTGCTGCGGCGAGTGTTTCAAGTGGACCGACCCAATCACAGTTGGGCGGCGGAGTTGAGTCTATCAAGGGCGTACGGCTCCTGTAAGCTTAACGGCAACGGAATAGGCAGAACTCATGAAAGACAAATTGCCGCCTGAGATGAAACGCGCAGGCATTGAGCTGATTTTCACGTTGCTTGGGTACATCTGTGCGAGCGCGTTGTTTTTTTACTTGCTTTATTTGCTCTTCATTTCATTGCGCAGGAGGCATCGGTGAAATGATCAGGGAAGGCATGGGCGCTCAAACACCTTGACTCTAAGCATTTCCTGCACGAGGTAATCGTATTGATTGGCAATCGCCGTGGTCGTGGTGACGTTCTTGACGGCCGTGGAATCAATGGCGAGCCTTGACGCTGCCACGTCAAAAATTCCCGTCGCGGTATTGGAGGTTTTAAGCCCCCTGTAGTCTGCACGTCGGTTGCCCCTGCCTGTCTCATGTGCGCTAGGGCATTGATAGATGGTTGAGTCGTAGGCGCAGCGGTGACTATGATTGAGCCGCCGTACAGCAGGTTTACAACTTTGTTGTTGTCTGAATAGTTTTCACTCAACGTGAAATTTGCCTCAATGCCGCCATTCACGCCCAGCGCATTACCGGGAAGGGACACGCTAATGCCCGTCTAAGAGCTGGTAGTCTGCGCGATTGCGTTCTGAGCGGAGGAGGTGAATGCGGTAGGGCTGCCGGAGATTGTCGGGCTTCCAGTGGTGTAATTGTTGTTGAATACCTGGCCGTGCGTCGTAGTTGCCATCACCACGTAATACCACCGGCCGCATTCGACCCGTTGATCGAATTGGCGATGAATTACATGAAGCAATTGGCGTAGACCGCAGGCAGCACAGCCCCAAAAGACACTGTGTTGCCGAGCGACTGCGCCATGCCAGAAACGAAGGTCTGCGCGTTGGTGAAGGGGCCAGTCCCTAGAGCGTGCCGGTAATTGTCACCGTGGTTTAAACGGCGGCCATCGAGTCGGCGACTCGTAAAGCGCCAAACCCCACGCGCCGCGTCATGCGATCTACGACGCCTGAAGCCCCCAATTCTCGCCCCCGTGGAGTCCCATATTCGTGACTTCTTTTTCCGCGCTTTTCTATTGGGGCTCTGCGCCTTTCTTGCCGCCGGCAATGCGCAGGCGACGCCACGCGCAGCAATTGGCTTTAACGGCGCACTGCCAGACGGCCAAGTCGGCTACGCGCTCGCGCAATCCGCTCTGCCGCTCATCATGCAGCCGTCGTTCTTCATGGCGGCGAATGGGCAGTTTGCCAATAGCGCGACGGTTTCCTTCTGCGCAAAGAACGGCACGGGCGTCACCATGACATTCAATGCTGCAACCCTTCTCGTGCGGGCGGTTCGCAGCGGGCCGGTTTAGCGGGTTGCCCGACTCGATGGACTGAATCTGTAAACCGATTACGGCTCGCGTAGGCAGAAGTAGGCCCCTTACCATCCAGGAGGACCCAAATGGGGTTTTGACCTCCTCGGTTCGAATTGGCCCCGATTCGGCGCGCGCTGGGCTGGCCGATCACCCGCAGCTGCTCGCGGAATGCGCGCCGCTCGCAGTGCGGGATCGGATTTACAACTTCACAGTCTCCCGCTCACTATTACTTACACCGCGGCGAGCCGAATTTATGCAGGCAAGTAGAATTAATTTCTAGCGCCGGATTGACACCGCGATCCAATCACCAGCATCACGCCGTGTAAAACGTACGGAGAGGTCCCAGAGCGGCGTAAGGATTCCGGGTACGAGAGTCGGCGAATGGCAGTTAGGTCGTACGGCGAGCCCCGTGCTGGCTTGCGGCCGAGCCACCGCGCTGCACCATCGCTCACCACAACCATACAGACGCTAGTTGCCGTGGCACCTGGAACGAAGGAGTGTCTGTGACGGCCCACCTTTGAGCGTGCGTTGAAATCACCGGACGATTCAGCGAAGCGCAGTTGACTCGGAGTCGCAAAGGCGTACTTTCGACCGCCAAGAACGAACGGATTTGACGCGATAGCTGCCGCATCGGCTGTCGGCCAGCGGTGAGCTAGGGAACTTGCCGCGAGATTATGTCAATAACATCAATCAGCAGGGAATAGGGGCCAAACGCCATGAAAACTTTCTATCAATCTTTGTTACTCGCTATCAGCGCGCTCGCACTTGCGGGTACGGCTTTCGCTCAAGTGCCGTCCACGAACGACACGAGCGACGCGAACCACAACACAGGAATGGGATCTGGTGCACTTGGGCTAACGGGCACGAGCAACGGCAGCTACAACACCGCCTCCGGGTACGAAACGCTTTATGGCAACGTGAGCGGGAGCTACAACACCGCCTTCGGGAGCTTGGCGCTCTACTTCAATACAACCGGCGCCAACAACGCCGCCTTCGGGGTACAAGCGCTCTATTCGAACACGACCGGCGGCAACAACGCCGCCTCTGGGGGCGGCGCACTTGCGCTCAACACGACCGGCGGCAACAATACCGCGTCCGGGTATCAGGCGCTCTATTCCAACACGACTGGCAGCTACAACACTTCCTCCGGGTACCAGGCGCTCTACTCCAACACAATGGGCACCTACAACACCTCCTCCGGATACCAAGCGCTCTACTCCAACACGACCGGCGGCAACAACACCGCCTCCGGGGCATTCGCGCTCTTTTTTAACACGAGTGGCACGCTAAACACTGCCTCCGGGGACGAGGCGCTCTATTCCAACACGACCGGCAACAACAACTCGGCATTCGGGTTTTTTGCGCTCTACTTCAACACGACCGGTAGCGATAACGCCGCTTCGGGGGAGGGTGCTCTCGGGTCTAACACGAGCGGGAGCGACAACACCGCCTCCGGGGGCCAGGCGCTCTATTCCAACAGTACCGGTGCCGACAACACCGCCTCCGGATTCCAAGCGCTCTTTTCGAACATGACCGGCAGCGCTAACACCGCCACCGGGTACAAGGCACTCTTTGCGAACAAGATCGGCGTCCAAAACACTGCCGCGGGGGAAGTGGCCCTGTTCCACAACAAGAGCGGCGATTTCAATACCGCCGTGGGATATGGCACGCTCCATGCGAATACAAGTGGCAAATACAATGTGGCCCTGGGATGGGAGGCCGGCTACAACCTGACGACCGGCAGTAACAACATCGATATCGGCAATCCGGGCGAGTCAACGGACGGCGTGGCGGCAGACAGCGGAGTAATACGGATTGGCACGCAGTCACCTACGGCGCTTCAAACACTCACTTATATTGCTGGTATTTACGACAACACGACCGTGAGTGGTCTTGCCGTCGTGGTCGACTCGAACGGGCAGCTCGGCACGGTGTCATCGTCGGAACGCTTCAAGACCGGCATTGCACCGATGGGATCGAATACGGCAAAACTCCAAAAGTTGCGGCCGGTGACTTTTCAATATAAGGCCGATCCGCAGGGCACGCTGCGATATGGGTTGGTAGCCGAGGAAGTCGCCAAGGTGTATCCGGAACTTGTGATCCGGGATCAGAAAGGTCGCATCGACGGGGTGCGCTACGACGAACTTGCGCCGATGCTGTTGAACGAAATGCAGCAACAGGCTGCTGAGCTTCGTAAGCTAAAGCTGCAGCAAAAGGCAGTCAGCGAACTTCAGAAGCAGCTGTCTGAGATGCACGCAGCACTAGTTCAGCTTCAAAGTAAAGACGAGTTTGTCGCAAAACGATGAAGTAATTCTGGTCAAAAATTTTAGTCAACACGGAAGTAGAGGTCACACCGCAATGAAAGCTCGCAATACGTCTGCCTTGGTTTTGATCGGCGCGCTCGCAGCAATGGCCGAAGCGGCTTATGGTACGCAGCCCCCCGATGTGGTGAATAGCGACGCATATTTCAACACGGCGATGGGTACTGGTGCGTTATTCAGTCTTACACCCTCGTCTGACAATGAAGGCTATTACAACACCGCCTCTGGGGACCAAGCGCTCTATTCCGACACTACCGGTACTGGCAACACCGCGTCCGGGGACCAAGCGCTCTATTCCAATACAAACGGCTACGAAAACACCGCCGCAGGATTTCAGGCGCTCTTTTCCAATACAACCGGCGGATACAACACCGCCACCGGGGCACAAGCGCTCGCGTCCAACACTACCGGCAGCGGCAACACCGCCTCCGGGTTAGACGCGCTATTTCACAACTCCACCGGCCACTACAACTCCGCCGCCGGGGCAGAAGCGCTCTCGTACAACACTACCGGCAGCCTAAATACCGCCTCCGGGTACGAGGCGATGTTTTTCAACACGACGGGCGCCTCCAACACCGCCTCCGGGTACCAGGCACTCCTATCAAACACGACTGGCGGCACTAACACGGCCTCCGGCGTCGGCGCACTTTTTGCCAACACGAGCGGAGGAGGCAATACCGCTACAGGGTTCCATGCGCTCTATGCCAACACGACCGGCATCGAAAACACCGCCACCGGACAAGGCGCGCTTTATTCCAACTCGACAGGAAGCAACAATATTGCGGTCGGGTTTCAGGCTGGTCTTCACCTCTCAACTGGGAATCACAATATCGATATAGGGAACGTGGGAGTTGCGGGAGAGACTGGCGTAATTCGCATTGGCACCTCGCTGCCCAGCCCGCTCCAGACAGCTACTTATATTGCGGGGATCTACGGCACCTCCGTGAGCGGCAGCCCGGTTTACGTCGCATCCAACGGTCAGCTAGGCACTGTAGTGTCTTCCGAGCGCTTCAAGACAGCGATCATGCCGATGGGCTCTGACACGGCGAAGCTGGGACAGCTACGACCGGTGACCTTCAAGCTCAAAAGCGATGCGACCGGTACGCGTCAGTACGGATTGATCGCCGAGGAAGTCGCCAAAGTGTATCCGGAACTCGTGATTCGGGATCAAAGCGGTCGAATCGACGGCGTTCGCTATGACGAGCTTGCGCCAATGCTGCTCAATGAAGTGCAGCAGCAGCTCACGCAAACGACTGAGAAATTTGATGCGCAGGCTGCGCAAATCCGTGAGCTCAAGCAGGAGTTGGCAGAGCTGAATGCTCGCAAGTAGGAGATTCAACAGCGCGTTAATGGGAACGTAACGACGGCAATGCCATGAAAATTCTCACTAGGTCTCTCTGCTAGTGCAAATCGGCGTGCAAATCTGGCGATTTATGGCATCTGAATCGACAGATAGTCTTTTGCTATAGATCGCATGATTTTGCGGTGTTATTAGGGGATTGCCGGCTGTTGGACTCGAACCAACGACCTACGGTTTACAAAACCGTTGCACTACCGCTGTGCTAAGCCGGCAAATCAATAACTTACTTCTCTACACGATGCGTAGTCAGTTCAAGTACAGACCTCGCGCCATAAGGGCCGACATTGTGACCACGGCTCCGGCTCCCCGCAACACGGATCACGGTTGTAGTGCGCTTCTATTCAGGAGCTCGCGAGCGTCGGCCTCTCCTCGCCAATGTTCGACCTTACAGCGCACTACTCCGTCGAAGTGCCTTACAAAACATTCACTTCCACCGTGCTGCATCGACTCTGGCTGCGATAGATGCCATTCGCGTGCGAGAATTCCAGCGACTACGGACACACTCGCACTTGGATTCGCGACTCACCCTGATCAAGCGCTGCCAGCCCATCGGTCGGCACCGCAGCGTCGCTCGTACCCAGATCCAAGTCGATCCAATACACAGTTCCGGCGCGGCGGCGGTCGACGATATCGGGTGAGAAGCCCAAATGCTGCACGGCGCGAGCGCGCCGCTCCGCGCGCGGTCGCTCTATAAATAGGCCCACGGAGATGCGTCGTCCATCGTCTGCGGCTGCCACCGCATGGGCGTCGCTGATTCCGGCATCTTGGAGGCTCTTAAGAGCCCTTGCCTCGTCCGCGGCACTTTTGAGGCCGCCCACGTATACCCAATAGCCATCGCGCACGTCGCCGTCCTCCGTTCGCTGCTGAGGAGAAAATCCGCGCTCCTGCAGCAGCGCGGCCGCGCGCGTCTCCTGCGGAAGATCATTGAACGGACCTACCGACACACACCGTCTTGCATCCGGCGTCGCAGTAGCCGTGGACGGCTCGTTTGCAGGCGCGACCGGGGCAGCACTCGAGGCCCGGGATGCAGCGAGCCGTGCGGGCACTTCAGTTGCCAGCACCAGGCGCGGCAGATGGGTGTCGGCCTGACTCACGGCGGGCTCGATCGGTACATCGATCCAGTGCGCCCATGCCATGTAGGCGAGGTTGACGAAGAGTAGACTAATAACGGCGATCCGCACGGTGAGCATTCTGATATGGGGCGACCGCGCAATCAATTCCTGATGGTAATCGTGATTTTGAGCGGCCACACACTAGCAGGCAGCGATGTGCGACGGTTGACACTCTGCCTCGGGACTAGATCAGCATCGCCAAGCCCCTGAGCACAAGATCCGGAACGTTGGAGTGCGCGCTACGTATGAGTTGTCCTATCGTTGGAGCGGCTCCCCCCGTCAGTAGCACGAGCGGCGACCGACCCACGGCCTCTCGCGCCTCCATCACGGCGCGATCAACCAAGGCAGCCGCGGCATAGCGCGCACCGAGTTCGATTGCGGCACGCGTGCTGCGCGCAAAAACAGCGCGCCCGGAACTCTTGCCGTCTGAGCGACGCCGGATGCCGCTCGTGCTGCGCAGCAGACTTTCGATCATAAGATGCGGGCCTGGAACGATCCATCCGCCGATGTGGCGTCCATTCGCGCCAACAAGGTCGATCGTCATCGCCGTTCCCACATCGATCACGCAAACGGGACGATTCGGCGACAGCCGGTGAGCGCCGATCGCAGCGACAAAGCGATCGATCCCAAGCCGCCACGGCTCGGTGTACGCTGTGCGCACGCCGCCCAAGCGACGTTTCGATGCGACGAATTCCGGGACGACCCCGCTCACAAGCCGCGCAGCCTGAACCAAGCGCCGGTCCAAGCGCGCTCCTGCTACGCTCGCGACGATCACGCGCTCGATGCCGCGTGCAGCGCGCATGACGTGCGTTGCGAAATCCTCTGCATGCCAGCCGGCGTGCTCGGCCGCGCGCTGCTTCTGCAGCTGGCCGCCCATGACCCGCGCCCATTTAACGCGGGTGTTGCCAATATCAATCAGGAGGATGCTCACGCGACTGGCCTGACGCTGACCTCACCTGACACAAATTTGCGCAAACCCTGGGAAGCCTCGACCAACAAGGCGCCGGCGGCATCTATCCCACGCGCCAAACCGCGCGTGCGTTCATCTCCGTTCAGCACGGTGACGGGTCGGCCGCGCAATGCATCTGCGCGGCGCCATTCGTCCATGAATGCGCGCAGGCCCTGCCCCTCAAAATCAAGAAGGCCGTCCACACATGCGTCGATCACTTGCGCGGCGATCGCATTGCGCGCCGGTTGCGTGCTGCCCGCCGCAGTGAGATCCGCGGCGGGCATACCGGTTGCACCGATCTGCGCAACGAGTGCTGTGCCGAGTGCAACGTTCAGGCCGATGCCGATCACGGCGCAGGCAGGCCCGGCAGCCTCAGCGCGCAGCTCAATTAGAATCCCGCCCAACTTTCCATCCCCGAGCAATATGTCATTCGGCCACTTAAGATGTAGATTGGGCACTGATAGCTTGTGCAGCGCTCGCAGCACGCACACACCCATGGCAAGACTGAGTGAGCCCACATCGCGCGGTATCTGCGCAAAAGTCCAGCTCAGTGAAAGACACACGGCGCCGCCGGGAGGCGCGAGCCACGCGCGGCCGCGCCGGCCGCGGCCCGCGCTCTGGAACTCAGCGAGCGCGATCTCGCATTCACCCGGCGGCGGCGGACAGCGCTCAAGCAGGACGGTGTTCGTCGAGCTCACCGCCCAAGCGACTTCCAGGTGACGCACGCGCAGGCGCACGCTACGTGACAACCCCGCACGAACAAGTACCGCATCCAAGGGGTCACCCGCAGTGGCGAGCCGGTAGCCGCGATTGTGAACGGCATGCAGAGTCGAGCCCAACTCGCGCAGCTTGCGCGCCGCCTTCCAGATCGCACTGCGGCTCACGCCGAGAAGCTGTGCAAGCTGTTCGCCGGAATGAAATTGCCCATCCGCGAGCGCGCTAAATACGCGCTCCGCAAGGCTTCTGTCTTGTTGCAAGAGGGTACGCGTCACTGCAGGAAAACCTCCGCGAGCATGCAGCGAACGCTGCCGCCCCCGACTTTCTCGATGGTGGGTACAGGTATCGCGAGCGTGGTGTCAGTGCAGGCACTTAGGCGCCCGAAAGTTGCGACCGAAAGAGCAGCGCGCGCACGCGCCGACATCACGAGCACATGAGAGTCTCCCAACGCTTCATCCCAGGTCGCGAGCTCGAGCATGTTGCCAGCGAAGGAGCGAACTTCCGCTGGCTGGAGTTCGATGATTTCGCGGCCGCTCGCTGCAAGCCGCTCAAGCACACGTGTCCGGTCGCGACGCACGATAGCTCCGGTGCCCACGACCACCAGCCGTGCCCCGATGCACATCAGAACATTGGTGTGATACAGCGGCGCATCCGCCGCATCGCGGGTTTCGAACGAAATCACCTCGTACGCCAGCTCGCGCGCCCATTCCTCGAGTACTGCCGGATGTGTGCGTGCCGACAACGCGGCGTAGGCCAGTCGGTTCACATGATCGAGCACGAGACTGCCAGTACCTTCAAGAAAGCGACCATCGCGCTCATGATGGGTGAGATCGACCGTTCGGCGGGCCTTGAACCCGAGTCGCTCGATTGCGGTGGCGATGACCTCGGGCCGGCGCTCGACACGCCGACTCGGCGCCAGCACGGGATAGAGCACGAGCGTGCCATCTTCGTGAAAGCTCACCCAGTTATTCGGAAACGTCGCGTCTGGCTTGACGGGTGAAGGTGTATCCTCGACGGCGCAGACCGCGATGCCTTCGCTTTCAAGCGCTTGCATCAGCGCTGAGAATTCGGCGCGCGCACGCGCGTTAATCTGCCCCGGCGTGTCCGCGTCGTCGTCAGGCCGCTGCAGGTGATTCGTGGAGGCCGTTTCTGGGTTGTAGCCAAAGGCCGCCGGCTTCACCATCAGCACGGCGCCCGCACATTGTTGGCGCGGCATTGTTCAGATCCTCATCTGCGAGTCACATTCTCGCATGACCAGCCGCGAGCAACGCGAATACGCGCTTCATCGCGTCGACGCGCGCGAGATAGCCGCGCACGTCTTGGTCACCGCAGCGCTGACCGTCGAGAAGCTTGAGCCCGCGCCGAACGTAGACATCGCCCGCTGCAACGCCGCACAAATGTATGAGTGCCGCGAGCTCCTGCTTTTGCTGAATCGTCGCAGAGCTCACGTTGTGGCGCTCGAGAACGCTCGCCACGTTGTGATCAAGATAGGCCGACGTGAGCTCCGCGGCATGCGCCGGAATCACGCGGATGTAGAGGCGATTAAACCAGCACGAGTGCCAGTCGTTCCAGGGCCCATCCTCGACCACGGCGTGGTGATGTATACAAAAGTGCCTGGCCTCAGTAAGCGTCCCGTCCGTAATCTGATACATTCCCACCGCACTCGATGCCGGGCGGTACAAATCGAACGGTCCTGGCTGCCACGACCAACGCCAGTAGGTTCGCGCAACAGGATTTCCTGAACCCTCTACCTGCGCGAGCGCCGCGAGAAACTCCGGCCTCATGGTCTGCGTTGCATTTGCCTCGAAAATCGGCGAGTACTGGCGCCAAGTTTGCGGCGGTGTCTTGTACAGCGTGCCGCTGACTGGAAAGAAGAGTTCGGAGGGTTTGCGGACCACGTGATAGACCCAGTTCACCGCAAAATACAGCGTCACAACTGCTACCAAGCCCAGCAAGGCCTGCACGAACGTCGGCGATCGCTGAAATGCGCGCAGCCAGCGCCTACGCCGTCCCGCGCTCGACCACAGCGCCGCAAGCCTCAAGCGGTGCTTGGATCTACGGGACTTTTTTCGTATGTTGCCGCGGGCAGCGACTGGGCGCGTCATTTCAGTTATGTTTCTAGTGAGCCGGGGTGCCAGCGCCGAGCAGTATTCAAGTCCAGAGGCCAGAAGGCGACATAAATGTGATGGTATCGCCTGGATCCAAGGATCGCGTCGGCGTGTCCCGGACTTGACCTGCGCGTACGCTGCGCGCTAAAACCCAACTTCCAACCCGGAGCCAGAGCTTCACATTAGGGCGCCGCTGTCCCGACGGGCTTGGGGCGCGGGTGCGAAATTTCCATAGCGATGTCAACCGATCGGGCAGCTCAGCGTTTGAAACTCCGGGGAAACTCGGCCGTCCCCGTGCCCCTTACGTGCAGCGGCCAATTGCAAGGAGCTTCTCCCCCGTGAAATCCACTTCCGTTGCATCAAGCCAAGGCGCGGTCGTTAGCTTCTGCGCGCTGCTTTGCGTGAGCGCCTGCGGTGGCGGAGGTGGTGGTGGCAGCGCTCCGTTGGCGCCACCAAGCTATACGCTCACTGCCGCAGCGTTGAAACCCAGCTCCGTTACTTCAGGCAGCACGGCCAGTTCCACCATCACGGTGACTCCGGCCAATGGTTATACCGGCAGCGTCACTCTCTCATGCGCGATCAGTACCGGTGTAACGCCGCCCCCCACGTGTTCACTCAATACTCGTATGGTGACGATCGCTAGCCCCAGTCCGGCCACTGTCACGCTGACGGTATCCACGTCGAGCAGTACGCCTGGAGGCAGCTATACCATTTCGATTACGGGAAGTGGCGCCAATAATCTGGCTCCCAGCAACGGCTCCCCGACCGTGACGCTGACAACGGCGGCCGTGATCGCGCACATCGTGGTGATCTTTCAAGAGAACCGCAGCACCGACAATCTCTTCCAGGATCCCGTTCTGATATCGCGTGGCGCGGACATTGCCACCAGTGGCGTAAATTCACTGGGTCAGACTATTCCACTCACTGCCAACGACCTGGGTACAGTAGGCTCCAACCCTCAAGATTACGACCTCTCCCACATCCACGCGGCATTCGTTTCCATGTACGACGGCGGCAAAATGGACGGGGCAAACCTGATCAAATGTAGTCCGGCCGCGAGCTGTCCGGCGAATCCGCAATTTAAGTACGTCAAGCCCTCCGACGTACAGCCTTACTTCGCTTTGGCCGAGCAATACACTTTCGGCGATCGCATGTTCCAGACCAATCAAGGTCCCAGCTTTCCCGCTCACCAGTTCATCATTGCCGGCACATCGGCTCCCACTGCAACCAGCCCGCTTTTTGCCGCCGAAAATCCCACCAACAACAACGCGGGGTGCATTGCCCCCCTGACGACGAAGGTCGTCATGATTGATGCGTCCGGCAGCGAATCGAGCCAAGCGGCCGAGTATCCCTGCTTCGAGCATCCCACATTGACGGATCTGCTCGACACCAATGGTCTGACTTGGCGTTACTACACCCCGAGCGCCGGTTCAATCTGGTCCGGACCCGACGCCATCGAACACATCTGCCAGCAGAAGACCGTCAGTGGCAAGCTCGCCTGCACCGGCCCTGATTGGACTCACAATGTGGTCATCCCGCAAGCGCAAGTGTTGACGGACATCGTCAACGGCAACCTTGCACAAGTGACCTGGATCATTCCCGGCGGCGCCGCCTCCGATCACGCCCTTACAAACGATGGCAGCGGACCCTCCTGGGTCGCCTCAATAGTCAACGCGATTGGCAATAGTCCCTTCTGGGCCAACACCGCCATCATTATCACCTGGGATGATTGGGGTGGCTGGTACGACCACGTCCCGCCCTTCAAGATAGTGAACGATGGTGTCAGCTGGGGATCGGGCTATGTCTACGGCTTCCGCGTTCCCCTCATCGTGGTTTCCCCCTACGCGAGAGCCGCTTACATTACACACACGCCACACGACTTCGGCAGCATCCTGAAATTTATCGAAACGACTTTTAAATTGCCATCGCTCGGTTACGCGGACACGCCGGCGGATGATCTTGCCGATTGCTTTGACTTTACCCACATTCCCCTCACCTTCCGCGCCATTCCCGCGGCGCTCGATGCCGCTTTTTTTATCAATGACACCCGTCCGCCGACGGACCCTGATGATGACTAACATTCGATTACGCGGCATGCATCGTTCGAACTCCTCTTCAATTAAGCGCGGAGATAATCGACGCCATCGACCACGCGAATGCTCTGTCCCGACCGGCACGGTTTTAGGTTGTAATCGACAGCGGCAGAGCTAATCATCGCGTTCACAGCATTTTGCAATTTCGATATTGCTGTCTAGCCGTGGCCCCTGGTACCGAACCCCTCATCGTCGCCACCGATCGCGGGCTTTATTGTCCACCGGGCGATTTCTACGTTGATCCCTGGCAGCCCGTGCAGACAGCCGTCATTACCCATGCGCACGGCGACCATTTGCGTCACGGCAGTGCCCAGTACTTTGTCGCACGACCGGGCGAGTCACTCGCCCGCTACCGTTTAGGGTCCGGCCATACACTTGCGGGGATCGAGTACGGCGTGCAGCATTCGTTCGGGACGACCAACGTTTCGCTCCATCCTGCGGGACATGTCCTCGGCTCCGCGCAGGTGCGGATCGCGCACGGCGGACGAGTTTGGGTGGTCTCCGGAGACTACAAGCTCCAGCATGATCCCACGTGTGCGGCGCTCGAGCCGCTTGCGTGTGACGTATTCATCAGTGAGGCGACATTCGCCCTGCCCGTCTATCGCTGGTCGCAGACCCGCGATGTCATCGCCGATATCGCACGTTGGTGGGGCGCAAACCGCGAGCGCGGCCTCTGTTCAATGCTTTTCTGCTATGCGCTGGGCAAGGCGCAACGAGTGCTGGCGGAACTCCGGGCGTTCACGGCGGAGCCCGTCTATGTCCACGGCGCCGTGGGCGTGCTCGTGGATCTCTACCGCAAAGCCGGCATCGCCATGTTGCCGACTCTCTTGGCCACCATGGAGCGCTCTGCCGACTATCGCGGCGCCCTCATCATTGCACCACCTGGCGCCGCCGGAACCCCATGGATGCGGCGCTTTGGGGACCATGTCACCGGATTCTGTTCGGGTTGGATGCGGGTACGGGGAGACCGGCGCCGGTGCGGCTATGATCGGGGCTTTGTCCTGTCGGATCACGCGGATTGGCCGGCCCTCATCGAGACCTGCCTGGCCACACACGCCCCGTGCGTGCTGCTCACGCATGGACGCACTGAAGCGCTGACACGGTATCTAAACGAGCACGGCGTCGAAGCCCGTGCGCTCATGACGGCCTACAGCTCGGAAGAGTGAAGTGCAATGCTGGCAAGACGCGCGTACGTGCAGAGACGGGAACCTGTGCGGTCATCGGCCCCATTTACGTCATCGCGACCAGGAAATCGCGTCGCGTAGCGGCCTTGTATTACTGCAGTAGCCCGTAGACCGCCAATTGATCCGAATCGGTTGCGATATAGACCTTGCCGTTGACCACCAGGGGCGGCACGAATTTTGCGAAATTGCCGTAGTTGTCGCGCGAGGAGTTCATCGTCGAGTTCCACAGCTCCGTAGCCACATTCTCGGCGTCGAAAGCGTGCAGTGCGCCGGGGACCGGAGGACCGTTTTTGGGGTTGCCACTGGCCGCAACCGTCGCCCATATCACGCCGCTACCATGCTGCTCGCCATTGGCGGACAGCGTGAGAATGCCGCCGGGCCAGATCTGCGACAGATTGCCGCCCTCCGCGCTCGGGTTGGCGGCAATCATGGTCCCGTTGAAGGGATATGCTTTCAGCGCATCGCTCGTCCCCCAGACGTAGAGAAGAGGCCCGCCTGATCCTGCCGAGCGCTGCCAGAACACCGGTCCGCCGCGCATCCCCTCCGCGGCAACCTGTTCTTCCTGGACGACCTGGCTGTCGTTCGAGGTGAACTTGCCGAGCTTGTTGGCATTGAGAATGTAAAGTACCCCGGTCTTGCCGCCGCCGGTCAATAGCTGCGTTCCTGGAATCATCATCGGACCGGAGCTGCTGAGATCCAGATCCCCGCTGTCCAGCGTGCTCCAGTTGTCGGGTGTGAACCAATCGACCAGTTTGAGGCCTTTGGACGGATCGAGCTTCAATACACTTTCGCTGAAGTTGGTAACACCGTTGTAGCCGGCGGAATAGCCATTGCCGACAAATACGAACACATCTCCGCCACCGCCGACGACGGGCGGCCGGCCTGAATGCCACACCCCACCGCCATTATCCCCCGTCGTGATCGTTGCAAAGATGCCGCTTTGCTTGAGGGTCGTCTTGTCGTACGCCATCACCCATCCGCTATAAGCGCTCGGATATTCCGATTCGACTGGGCCAAATCCGAACACGACCTGGTTGTCGGCCAGCACCAGCGAGACGCGTTGTGTTTGGTATCTCGCATCAAAGGTCAGGCCGCCAAAGCTGCCCGAGATCGCGACACCCGGTCCCAGGGGCTCGGCACCGCTGCGGATGTCGATGGCGTGCAATCGATACACCATCGCACCCGACTCGAGCGTACAGGCGACGAGATACATCAGGTTGCTCGACGCATCGATCACCGGGGTACTGAGGACGCCGAGATAGCCCACGATGTTGCGATTGCCCGAGAAGGCGAACTGCGCCATCGGCACCGGCGTCCCGCCGACGAGCTGTGCTACGTTGACCCGCCACAGCGGCGCACCCGCCGTCGCGGCGTCAAACGCGTACACCATGTCACTCATCGTCGCCACATAGACGACGTTGTGGGTGCCGTGCTTGGCGGTGACTAGCCCCGCCACGTACAGCGGCTGGGCATAGACGCTGCCGACCACCGGCAGCTTGAACACTAGGCCAAACGTGCTCGCAGACACGTTCGTGGTGTTCAAAATGGTCTCACCCAGGTTCGCACCGGAGACCGACGGATTGTATCCACGCTGCAGCACCGACTGCGCGTGAACCGTGCCGCCACCGAGCGCAAGTGCCACGACCGCAGCACGTCCGAACCGAGAAGCGAAACTCTCGCGGCGCGCTCTCGCCCGGCCGCTCCGCGGTGATCCTGCGCCATGGAATTCGTTCATGACTATCCCTTATCCTTATTGTTGGGCGGCCGTCCCGCACGTTGCAGCCCGCGCGATCCAGTTGCCCCGCCTTTTTTGGAGTTGCACGTCTCGAATCTCAGAATTGTACCGCAGCGCTTGGATGCACATCATCCGCAATGCGAGGTGCCGGTGAACCGATGGGCCCGCCCGCGTCGGCGCCATTCCGCAGTGCGCAACCATCCCGCCCGATCGCAGCATCGCTCAGTGCGGGTGGTATTCGTTCTCCGTATGGCCCACGAGTTGCCCCGGGTAGAAGTACACTTCGCGCAACTCTCCGTCGGCGTAGCGCGGCGCCTGATCGTTAAAGTGCCTCGAGGATGGATGGCCGCTCGCGCCACCCGTCGACACCGCCCGCGCAACCACGCTGTCACCGAATTCGACCACGGCAACGAAGCTATTGCCGCTCGTCCCATAGTACTTTTTGGTGCCCTCATAGCGCCGAGCGCCGAAGGATGCCAGCGATCCCCAGCGTGCGGACGTAAATGGAACGCCCGTGCTGGCATCCGCGTCCATAAACTTCGGCACGATGTCGTCCGTTAAACGCTGGAAGCGATTGAAATCGCCCCAGGGCACTCGCCAAGTGCCAAAATCGAGCTCCAGTCGGGCGGATACGGCATCCAGGGCGGCGAGCTTTTGCTCTGCAGTCGTCGCATCGGCCATGAAATCGTAAACCGATTGCCGGGTCCCTTTAGCTTCCTTCTCGATTGCGCTCCAAAGCTCATCGCCCCAGAGGCACGCGAGCGAGGTCGCCATGGAATCACCCGACCACCGGTAGTTCCACGCCCGCAGGATTGCAATTTGGTCGGCGAGCTTGCTTTTCAATGGGCTCGCGGCAGCAAGACCGTCATAGGCCGACACGAGCGTCGGGATCAAGCGCGCAAACGCGGGCAGATAGGAATCAAACGCCGCCTCATTAAGCGAGGCGAGCGTAAAGTCCGTCTTGTCCTGCAAGACCATCTGCGCATGAACCCCGCGCGGATTCTCTCCCGCGGTGTCCATGTAGCGAGGATAGTCTTCGCGCTTGGAACTCATCGGTCCCGCGGCCGCGTACGGCCAGTCGTTGGTATTCATAATCCACCCATTGGGCGGATTCAGGAGGTGCGGCGCCTCATCGAGCGCATGCAGTCCCTGCCAATCGGTCGCAGGATCGGCGCCATCGACCGGCTGGGTGTAATCGAAACGATTGTCGCGTCGCGGAATGAACTGCGGATGCAGATACGCGATGTCACCGTCGGCATCGGCAAAAATCGTGTTGTTCGTCGAATTGGCCCGCAACTCCATGACCTTCATGAAGGACCCATAGTCGCGTGCCTTGGTCAGGAGAAAGGATTGGCTCAAGGCCTCCACCGGCTTTTGCATTAGGGCGATGGCAATCCACTTGTCGTTGCTTTCCTGAACAATGGGCCCGTGATGCGTCCCATAGACCGTGAAAGTCTTTCGGGCCATGCCGCCTTGCAGGTCGCGATAGGCGATGGTGATCTTTGAGGTTGTGACCGGTCGCAGCGCGCTTCCATAGCGATAGTAGAGGCGCCCACGTTTCCGGACGATCGTTTCTGCGAAGAAATCGACCGCGTCCACACCGCTCGACGTGTGCATCCAGCCAACCCGCTCGTTGAACCCCTGATAGACGAAAAATTGCCCCCAGGTGACGGCACCATAGGCGTTGAGCCCTTCATCACTCGTTACCTGCAGCTCGGAGCGGAAGAAGAAGGAGGTGTGCGGATTGATGAGGAGCAGTGCATGATGATTTGCGGTATTTGACGGCGCAATGGCGAAACCGTTCGAGCCGCGTGGCTCCTTTCGGTCACTCGTTTCATTGATGGGCGTGTGCGTCTGATCGTAGAAGGCCTGCAGCGGGCCGAGCGGCACGCGTTCGATGTCGCTCCCGATACTGCCCTCGCTGAAACTCAGTGCCATCCAGGGCTCGAACCGATGTATCACGCGCGGTTGCACCTCGGGATGATTGTGCAGATAGAAATTCAAACCATCGGCCCAGGCGATCATCAACTTCTGCAGCCACGCGGGGCCTGCCGCGTAGCGCGCGCGCAACTCATCGGGATTGATGAAAAGCCGCATGCGCAAGTCCTGGTAGATGGCTGCGGCGCCTTCGGCCTCGGCCAAGCGACCGAGTGCGTTCAGGTAATTGGTTTCCACGCGCTTGAAGTCATCTTCCGCCTGCGCATAGATCATGCCAAAGACCGCGTCGCTGTCGCTGTTTGCGCGGACATGAGCAATTCCCCAATCGTCACGAGTAATCGTCGAGTTCTGTGCTTCAATACGCCAGCGCGGCTCAGAATCACGCGAGTCGACCATGGAGTGCACGAACTCGCAGGCCGCGATGGAGAGCGTCAGGACACTCAGTGCACAAACGCGTGCGAGTGCTTTCATCGCTCGCGTTGCTGCCACAGTGGTCGATTTTTCCGAGGCGACATTGTGCATCCTCCGAGCCGAGCACGGCTCGAACCATGTACGGCGTACGGCGCGCCACGCTTCTGAACATGAAACCTCGCGATGCTCATCCGGTCTCGCTCATCGTGACGACGATGTTCCCGACATGCCGCTTCGCCATGAATACTTCCTGCGCTCGGGCGAGATCGCGCAGCGCAAAGGACTGTGCCAGCACGGGCCGCAAAGAACCCTGCTCGATGAGTCGGACGATACGCTGCATGGTCCCCGGCGGTACGATCGTGGCACCCGTCAGCTGCAGGTCCTTGTAAATCATTTCGCGCAGGTCGAACTCCGCCATCGGCCCGGAGATGGCGCCGGACGCAGAGTAGCGTCCGCCTTGGCGAAGCGCACCGATGAGCTGCATGAACGTGGACCCGCCGACCACATCGAGCGCCACGTCGACCGCCCCTCCCGCTGCATCAAGAAGCGCGCCGCACAGATTCTCGGTGGCGCGGTCGACGACGAGGTGCGCGCCGAGCGCCTGGAGCGCGCTCGCCTTCGACGCGGCTGCAATCGCGATCACACGCGCACCCCGCAAGCGGCACAGTTGAATCGCCGCTGAACCCACCCCGCCGGAGGCGCCGGCGATGGCCACCGTCTCGCCGGGTGTAAGGTCGGTATGCGCGATGAGATTCTCGGCGGTGGTGTACGCGCACGGAAAGGTTGCAAGCTCAGCGTCAGACAGCGGAGAATTTACCGCGATCGCATTGGCGCTTCGGATCCGAGTGTAATCGGCGAAACCGCCATCGCATTCCGATCCAAAATACTCCGATCGGCTCGCATCCAGCCATTCGCCTTCGCTCAGAAGCCAGGGGTCGATCATGACCCGCTCGCCTATGCGCACCTGATCAACGCCCGGCCCGGCCGCCACGATGACGCCCGCGACATCGGCGCCCTGAATGCGTGGGAATTGCTGTGTGCGGCCGCCCCATGCCCCGCCCGCGAGACTGTCGCCTTGGAACTCGCGTGTGGCACTGCCGGCCGTGCCGCTGGTGACCGCAGGGGAATACCACCCCGTGCGTGTATTGATATCCGTGTTGTTGAGGCCGCACGCGCGCACGCGAACCAGAACTTCGCCCGCACCGGCTTCGGGTCTCGGCCAGTCTTCGCGATACTTCAGCATGTTGAGCCCACCGTGGCCCATCAGCACCACGGCGCGCATGGAATCAGGCAAGGACGGCATAGTCTCGCTCCGTATTTCGAAGGCGCAGAATATTCCCTTCCGATGAGTACCGCGCCCCGACAATCATTCGCAACGCCTTCGGACCTACAACCCGATAAAGATGTTGCCGGATTGGCGGCAGGTGCATTTCTGACTCATCGCAAACCTCCGTGCCGCGAACCTTACAATCGCTCTTGCGGTCGCGCGTCACCCCTGTGTAAGGTAAAGCGCGGGCGGACGGATGGGCTGATGGCCAACCAGGCTCGCGCGGGCCGGATCCGTGGCTCAAGGTGATCAACTGCGGAGGGCGCCAACACGCGCTCATCCGAACAACGAGGCGTTCAAATGACGAGAGTGTTGCGATGGTCAGCCGCCCTTTTTCTGCTGGCGTGTGGCACCGCGCAGGCTGTCAATCCACCTGCAATGAAGGAAGGCCTCTGGTCCATCCGCAATGAAAGCGTGGTCACCCCCGATAACAAGACATCCGTCTCCACTTCGACAATTTGTCGGACGCATGCCTATGACCAGCACGTACTAGAGGCGGAGAAGACCATGAAAGGATGTTCCACCATCAGCGAGAGCATGCAAGGCAGCAAGTATTCCATACAGACGCATTGCGTGGTGAGTGGAACCGTTATCGAGAGCACATCGACGGTCATCTTCACAGGTGACGCCGCGACTCACTCCGAAACCCATGCCACCTATACGCCCGCAATGCGCGGTGTGAGCGGAATGACGCTGATTCAGGATCAAAAGTACCTCGGCAGTTGCCCGGCCGGCGTTCAGCCGGGTGATATGACCAGTCCGGATGGAACGGTGATTCATTTGTGGAAACATTGAATACGTCCGCGCAAGGCGGACGGACGGATGAATTGCATCCACAGCTAAATAGCCGCGAGGATCGAATGATGAGATTTCGTATTCTGATGATGACCCTGGCGGGCTCCTTATTGCTTGCGGCGAATTGGGGCCACGCAGCGGATCAGCCGGCGCCCGGTGCAAATCCGCTCGACGCCATCCCCGACAAGATGCCGTACGACACACTCTACGGCCCGCCGATCTCCCTGCAGCGCGCACAGGCCGTAGCGCAAGCAGCCGTGGCCGAGGCGACCAAGCGAGGCTGGCACCTCAACGTTGCCGTGGTGGATTCAGGAGCAAATCTCGTGACCTTCGTGCGGATGGACGGCGCCCAGCTCGCCTCTATCGCGATTTCCGAACACAAGGCGCGCACCGCCGTTAAGTTCCGCCGACCGACCAGGGCTTTCGAAGACGCCATACAGAAGGCGGATTCCAAATTCGTCCTCTCGCTCGACGATGTCATTGCCTCGCGCGGCGGAATTCCCCTCGTTGAAAACGGTAGGATCATCGGCGGGATCGGCTGCTCCGGCGGCACCGGTTCGCAGGATGAGGCTGTCTGCTCGGCTGCTGCTGCAACGATAAACAAGTGAGTCAACAGCTTAGGAACTCTCTACGCACTGACTGGCTTGCCGTCGCGCGAGAAATGCGGCACTAAGGCGCTGCTGCGCCACGTCGGTGCGTGTAGAACCAATACACCGGAAGGCCAAGCAGGATGAGACCGGCTCCGAGCAGCGCCTGCTGCGGTGTCGCGACGAACGCATTCACGACCACGAGACTCGTCAGCAACAGGAACACCGCGGGCACCAGAGGATAGCCGAAGCAGTGGTACGGGCGCGGCGCATCGGGCTCGCGCCTTCGCAGCACGAACACCGCGGCGCCTGTGAGCCCGTAGAAGATCCAGGAACCGAACATCGCCGCATCTGTCAATGTGTCAAAGGTCCCGCTCACGGCGAGTACCGTCGCCCAGCCGGCCTGCGCAAGGATCGCCTTGACCGGCACGTGGCTGCGCGGCGAGAGGTCGGCGAGAGGGCGGAAGAACAGCCCGTCGCGGGCCATCGCGAAGGGAATGCGCGAGTTCGACAGCGAGCTCGCCTGCTGCGAGCTGAACGCCGAAAGCATCAGCACCAGCGCGAGCGCGGTGACGGCATAGGGCCCGACGAAGCGCCTGAGCACCTCCGTGCCCACCGTCGATGCGGCGGGGATGTTGGCAATCTCGGTCGGCGACAGGACGTAGAAGTAGGCCACCGTGACCAGCAGATACAGGCCGAGGACGACGAACATCCCGCCAAGGAACACGCGCGGCACGTTGCGCTCCGGGTTCCTGATCTCGCCGAGGAGCGGCGCGACGTTGTTCCAGCCGTCGTAGGCCCACAGCGCGCCCAGCATGGCGGCACCGAGTCCGGCGAGCCCGGCGCGTGCGCTGTCGGCGACGCCCTCGCAGGTGCCGCCGACGTTGCTCTGGCCGAAGTGGGCGAAATTGCCGTGCCCGAACAGGAGCGCCGCGCAGGCGAGGCCGAGCAGGAACAGCACCTTGATGCTGGTCAGTCCGAGCGCCGTCTGGCCGCCGCGGGCCACAGGCCGGCAGTTGAGGAAGGCTATGGTCCAGATACTGCCTACTGCGACGACCGTGAGCAGCGTCACGTGCAGTGCGTGGCCGGGCAGCGGGACCTCGAACAGGGGCCGGCTCAGGGCGCCGCCGGTCGCAACATTCATGAAGATCGCGAAGCCGACCGCGAGCGCCGCCTGCGCACCGCAGCGCGCCAGAGTGAAGAAGGTCCAGCCGCACAGGAAGCTGACCAGCCGGCCGTAGGCGCGGCGCAGGTAAACGTACTCCCCGCCTGCCTCCGGCATCATGGCCGCGACTTCCGAGTACGCAAAGGCGCCGGCGAGCACGAGCAGCCCACCGACCACCCATACCGCGAGCACCGTGGAGGACGCGCCCACATTGCAGGTCATGACGCGGGTCTTGAGGAAAATGCCCGTGCCGATCATGTTCCCGACGTTGACGGCTATCGCCGGCACGAGACCCAAGCTGCGCGTGAGTTCGCGTCCTTCGCTCATTCACCTCCCGCCGGGATCGGCCGGGATCCCCCTTCCACGCACTATAGCCCAGCGCTGGCGCACATGAGATTCCAGCACCATTCCTGTCGCGACTGCTCAGAGGCAACACATCCCCCTCGAGTATCAGACCGCGAGTCCAGACGGTGGCCGATGACTGTAGGTGCGCTGGTCAATCAGCGCTCTTCAGGCAATCCTACGGGGTACGTTGCTGCGACACAGGACGCGGACGCCCATGCGCGCCTTCAGCGAACTCTTCGAAGAGCTCGATACGACGACCGCCACCAATCTCAAGGTCGCCGCGATGGTGCGCTATTTCAAATCGGCGGCTCCGGCGGATGCCGCCTGGGCGGCTTATATCCTCTCGGGTCGGCGCCTCAAGCGCTTCATCGGTCCGACGCTCCTGTATCGATGGCTGATCGAGGCGGTCGAACTGCCCGAATGGCTTATCGATGAATCCATGGCGGCGGTCGGCGACATGGCCGAGACGATCGCGCTTCTGATGGAGCGTCCCGCCAACGCGGGCCGGGCTTCGGATGTTCCACTCGCCGAGTGGATTGACGGGCGACTGCTGCCACTGCGCCAAGTTGCGGTCGAGGAGCAGCGCGCGGCCATTGTGAATTGGTGGCGCACTCTGCCCTATCGCGAGTGCTTTATCCTCAACAAGCTCCTGACCGGGGAGCTGCGCGTGGGCGTCTCGGCACTCCTCGTCACGCGCGCCCTCGCGGAGACCTTCGACCTTCCACGTCCCGATGTCGCGCAGCGCCTCATGGGCGAATGGCAGCCGAGCGCGCTTTTCTGGGAGAACCTCGCCTCGCGCGACGCGAGAAAAGCTTCCGCCTCGGCACCCTATCCGTTCTTTCTCGCCTCACCGCTCGAAGGCGAGCCCGCATCCCTCGGTCCACCCGCGAACTGGCAGATCGAATGGAAATGGGATGGCATCCGTGCCCAACTCATCCGCCGCAGCGATCAGTGCTTCGTCTGGTCACGCGGCGAGGACCTCGTCACCGAGCGTTTCCCGGAAATCGTCGAGGCGGCCAGGGTGCTGGCCAACGGCACCGTGCTCGACGGCGAGCTCGTCGCCTGGAAGGATGCTCGTGTGCAGCCCTTTGCCGCGCTCCAGCAGCGCATCGGCCGCAAGAAGCTCTCCGCCGCCATTCTCACGGACATCCCGGTGCGATTTCTCGCCTACGATCTTCTCGAGGAGCACGGGATCGACCTGCGGGGCGCGCCATTACGCGAGCGCCGCACACGCCTTGAAACCGTGTTGGCTGACGCTCCGCCCGCGCTCAGCCTTTCGCCGCTTGTCAGAGCAGAAACCTGGGAGGAACTGGCACAGCTGCGCGCGCAGTCGCGCGCCCGTGGCGTCGAGGGCCTGATGCTGAAGGCCCTTGATTCGGCCTATGGGACCGGGCGCGAGCGCGGCGCCTGGTGGAAGTGGAAAATCGCTCCCTACACCTTCGATGCCGTCATGCTCTATGCACACCCGGGCCATGGGCGGCGCTCCAATCTCTACACCGACTATACGTTTGGCGTGTGGCGTGAGGGTGAGCTCGTGCCGGTCGCCAAGGCCTACTCGGGCCTCAGCAACCCCGAAATCATCGAGCTGGACCGCTGGATCCGCGCGCACACGCTGGAGAAGTTCGGACCGAACCGCGCGGTCGAGCAGACCCAGGTGTTTGAGATCGCCTACGAAGGCATCGCGGCCTCCAACCGTCACAAGTCAGGGATTGCGCTGCGCTTCCCGCGCATTCTACGGCGACGTCCCGACAAGCCTGCGGCCGAGGCCGATACACTCGCAGCTTTGCAGCGCGTGCTGGCGGCGCATCGCGGCGAGGCTACGCACTCGGTAGCGTGAGGCACTCCGCGCCGCGCTCGATCCAGAGGCCCATGCCCTCTTGCGCGATCGCGTTTTCGCCAAAGGCCACCCCGAGGAGCGTGCGATCGAAGCGGAACTTGCGCAGGACCGGTAACGGATTCGTGGATCTCGCGCCGCTTTTCTGATCGGTCGAGGTGATGATGCAGCGGGTGCACGGCTTCACGAGGCGCAGAGTAATGGCGCCGATCTGCAGGATCTCGATCGCATCCTCGGCAAAGGCCGCCAAACCGGAGAGCACGATATTCGGCCGGAAGCGATTCATGGGGATGGGCACGGGCATGCGGGTATTCAGATCCGCCAGTGACGACCCATTGCACACCAGAAACGGATAGCCGTCGGCAAAGGACACGGCAGGGGGCTCGGGTCCGGCAAACTCCGCATTGGCCCGCCGGTCGAGCAGGGGTGCCTGCCGCACCAGCCGCAGGACATCGCCCACCGCCGTGCTGATCCACTCGGCCGCTTCATCCCCCTGATCAAGGCCCGCGCAGCGATCGTTCCACACCTTCACCGACACGGGTTCCCCAACAGCCTCGAGCGGCAATTGCAGGGGCTGCAAGCCACGCGCCGTGAGCATGAGCAAATCCTCTGTGAGCAGCGGTTCGATCGTGGCCAGATGCGGATGGGTGCGCTGCGACACAAATGTACCGAGCGCATCGACTGCCATCCATTGGCGATCCCATTCGAAGCCGGTTGCGGCGAGCCGTACGCGAGCGCGCGCAATCGCGCGCGCCGATTTAAGCGGATAGACAAAGAGTTCCTGCACAATGGCCATGCACTGTCCCTGCAAAGCGCCGGTATCGGCGACTGGATCTAAAAAGGTGCGGCCGCCCTCGCTACGAACACGTCCGCGCGCGCGGATCAGTGTATGCGCTGGGATTGAGCGGCTCTAGGTGCTGTCTTTCCGGGGCGCATCGCGCGCGATCCATTCATCGACCAGCTTCTCCAGCACCGTGAGCGGCAACGCGCCGTTCTCCAATATCACGGCATGAAAATCCTTGATGGAGAATCGATCACCGAATGCGGCGCGCGCTTTGGCGCGCAGCTCCAAGATCTTAAGCTCCCCGACCTTGTAGGCGCAGGCCTGGCCCGGCAGAGCCATGTAACGCTCGACCTCCGTCGTGACTTCGCTATCCGCCATGCCGGTTTTTTCGACCATGTATTGAATCCCCTGCTCGCGCGTCCAGCCCTTGGCGTGAATGCCGGTGTCGACGACCAGGCGCACGGCGCGAAAGATTTCCGACTGCAGCCGCCCCAGATTCCCCTGGGGATCGTCCTTGTACATGCCGATCTCCGCTGCGAAGCGCTCGGCATACAAAGCCCAGCCTTCCGCGTAGGCCGTGTAAATCGGCATCTGGCGGATAAAAGGCAGCCCCTTGAGCCCCTGCGCGAGGGACATCTGGAAATGATGCCCGGGAATGCCCTCGTGATACGCGAGCGTCTTCATGGCCCAGGTCGGCGTCTCATTCAAATTGCGTTCGTTGACGGCAAATATGGCCGGCCGGGAGCCATCCATCGCTGCCATCTGGTATTGCGCACCGGCGTTGCCCGTCTCGACCGCCTCGGGCATGCGCTCGACCGCCGGCATCTGTTTCGGCGTCAAGCGGAAAAATTTCGGCATGCGCGCATTCACCTCGCTCAAGAGCTGCCGGTAGCGTGCCAGGAATTGCGCCCGACCGTCCGGGGTATTGGGCAGGTGATATTGCGGGTCATCCTGAAGCTCTTTGACGCGCGCCGCAATCGTGCCCTGCTGCATGCCCTGCGCATCGAGAATGGCTTGCATTTCACGCGTGATGCGTGCGACTTCGGATAGCCCGAGCGCGTGCAATTGTTCGGCCGTGTAGTTTGAGGTGGTCATCTGACGCAGCATGGCATCGTAGAACGCGGCACCGTTCGGCAGGCGGCTGACGCCCGCGCTCTGCGTGGCCGCGGCGGGACGCTGCGCGATCAGCGCGACCCGCATACGCGCGTACGCCGGATAGACCTGGTTCTTAACAGCCTCGACGGCCTGCTCTTGCAGTTGCCCTTTGCGCTTGGCGTCCAGGCTGTCGACGACGTTCATGTGCGTGACGAAGCCAGTGACTAGCCCATTCTCGGCCGGCGCCGGTTTGACTGCCGCGTCCATGATCGTGATGGTTTTTTCCAACAGGCTCGAGGGAAGCACAACGCCTAGAGTCGCCTGATGTTGCATATCGGCGGTCAGGGCATCCAGCTTCGGACCCATGGCGATGAGCCGCGCGACATAGTTACGCGCCGTCTTATCGTTTTTCACTACGTGCGAGGTCTGCATGAAATCCAATAGCTGCGCCTCGGCCCCAAACATGGGGCTCACGGGATAGAGGCCCTCGGAGGAGAGCCAGTCGAATCGGCGCATGTCGAGCTGCGCGCCGTAATAGTCGAGCAGCACGTCATAGGTGATGCGGTCCTGACCTTGGAGCGTTGCGCGGTCGAACCTGTGAAGCTCGTCGAGAACTGTTTGTGCTTCCGCGTAATCGTGATCGCGCTTCGCATTGCCGACGGCGGTCAATTTGCCGGAGTGAAAATCGAGGAGGGTGCCATCGGCGATGCCGATCGACGTCAGGAGCTCAGGATTATCGAGCAGAAAGTAGAGCGATTGGCGGTCCGACAACTGATTGATCGTGAAAGGATGGCCCCAGATCATTCGGTAACCCGCATAGACGAGGACCAGGAGGAGCACCCCACCCGTCCATCTGGCGATCTTCCACACTTTCTGCATGCTGTTCGAGGAGACTGGTTGAGTGTATGGGCAATCCGCGCCTGCACTCTAGGCTAGAATTGCCGCAATTCTCATGGGGTGATCAAAAGCATGATATTGCATCAGATCTGTGCCGCAAGCCTTGCTGCGCTGACCGGAGTCGCGAGCGCGGCGAACGCCGCGGGCTCCGCGAATCCCCTCGCCACCGTCGCCGAACGCTCCGGCTATATGCGCACCGGGCGCTTCGAGGAAGTGGAACGGCTGTGCGCGGCATACCAGGCCCGGTGGCCGCAGGCGGTGCGCTGCTTTGAATTCGGTCGCACGCCCGAGGGACGGCCCATGCTGGCGCTCGTCGCCTCGCGCGCACCGGGGCTGACGCCTGCGGAGGCGGCCGCGCATGATCTGCCCGTGCTGCTCATTCAAGGCGGCATTCACGCGGGAGAAATCGACGGCAAGGATGCGGGGTTTCTCGCTCTGCGCGAGCTGCTCGAGAACCAAGCGGCGCCCGGCGCGCTCGAGCAGATCGCGCTCGTGTTCGTGCCCGTATTCAACGTCGACGGCCATGAGCGCTTCGGCCGCTGGAACCGTCCGAATCAGGTCGGGCCTGAGGAGATGGGCTGGCGTGTCACCGCGCAGAACCTGAATCTCAACCGCGACTACACCAAGGCCGACGCGCCGGAGATGGCTGCAATGCTGCGCCTTCTCAACGACTGGGATCCGATTCTGTACGTGGACTTGCACGTAACCGACGGCGGGCAGTACCAGTACGACGTCGCGAATCTCGTGGAGCCTTTCGTCAGCGGGGATCCGGCGCTGCAGCCCCTGGGGCGCGCGCTCATGGATGCAACCAATGCCCGTGTCGCGAGCGGTGGCGGCCTGCCGCTGCCCTTCTATTTCTACCCGTCGCTGCGCGACGGCAACGACCCGGCGTCCGGTTTCGAATTCGCCCCCTCCCCACCGCGCTACTCGACCGGGTATTGGGCGCTGCGCAACCGCTTCGCGATGCTCGTGGAGACACACTCCTGGAAGGACTACCGCACGCGCGTGCGGGTCACGCATGACATCTTCGTGGCCGTCGCCGACCTTGCCGCGCACGAGGGGCACGCCTGGGTTCGCGCTGCGCATGCGAGCGATGAGCAAGCGCGCGCGCTGGGTGGCCGCAGCATGCCGCTTCAATACAAGGTCACCGAAAAGCACCACCCCATCGAGTTCAAGGGTTACGCGTACACGCGCGAGCCTTCGGCCGTATCCGGAGCGCTCGCTCTGCACTACACCCAGGAGAAACAGATCTGGCACGTGCCGCTCTACGATGAAGTGGTCGTGTCCATCGAAGAGACCGCGCCGACGGGCGGATACCTCGTGGCGCCAGCGCATGCGGCATGGCTGGCCGAGCGTCTGGCCCTGCACGGCATCGAGTCGCACTCCATCGACAAGGACCTGGGTGTGAAGCGCGTTGAGGAATTCCGCGCCGACAAGGTCGACTTCAGCGCGGCGCCCTTCGAAGGTCACACCATGACGACACTCTCCGGAAAATGGAGCGGCGCTGAGCGTCCGATTCTCAAAGGCTCGCTCTATGTTCCGATCGCACAGCCCAAAGCACGGCTCCTCATGAATCTTCTCGAGCCGCGCGGCCCGGACTCCTTCGCCGCCTGGGGATTCTTCAATGCGCACTTCGAAGCGAAGGAGTACATGGAGAACTATGTGGCCGAGGAGGTCGGGCGGCAGATGCTGGCCACGCACCCGGAGATTGCGGCCGAGTTCAGGGAGCGTCTCGCCCAGGATCCGCAGTTCGCCAGGGATCCAGCGGCACGCCTCGAGTTCTTCTATCGCCGCCATCCCTCCTGGGATGAGCGGCTCAACGTCTATCCGGTCACGCGCGTCGCGCGCGGCACCGTCGAATAGCGCTAGCCGCGCGCGGGCTCGGCGGCCAGATCCGTCAGCAAAGCGGTCAGGCGATCGAAATCCAAGGGCTTGACGAGGTGCACATCGCAACCGGCCTCTTTCGAGCGCTTGCGGTCGGCTTCCTGACCCCAGCCCGTCAGAGCCACGATCACGGGACTCGCCCCCCAGTCCATTGACCGGATCCGCGTGGCCGCCTGCAGTCCATCGAGCCGCGGCATGCCCACGTCCATCAGGATCAAATCGGGACGAAACTGGTCCGCCTGCTCGACCGCCTGCGCGCCGTCGTGGGCCGCGCGCACTTCGTGTCCCATCAGAGTCAGGAGCGTCGCGAGGGACTCGGCCGCATCGGGGTTGTCGTCCGCGACCAGTACCCGGCGTCGCGCGACGGCGGCCGGCACAGCCGACGTGCGCTCGCCTGCCGCTTTGACGTCGAAAGACTGCAGAGCCGGCAGCCGCACGGTGAACGAGCTGCCCGCACCCAGACCCTGACTTTCCGCGGTGACCCGTCCGCCGTGCATTTCGGTGAGCACGTGCACGAGTGCCAGTCCGATGCCCAGGCCTGGAGCCAACCCCCGATCGCGGTTCACCTGGGTGAACATCTCAAAGATGTCGGGCAGAGCTTCGGCGGCAATGCCAACGCCGGTGTCGCGCACCTCGATCACGGCCTCGCCATTCACTACGCTTGCGGTCAAGGTGATCCGTCCGCCCGGTGGCGTGTACTTGGCCGCATTGTTCAAGAGATTTGAGAAGATCTGCGCAAGGCGCGTCAGATCCCCGAGCACGTACACCGGCGTCTGCGGCAGATTCAGGACAAGGTCATGGTGGGCCGCCTCGATGAGCGGACGGCTCGTCTCAAGCGCCGCCTGTAGCGCAGCCTGCAGCGCGAGCTTTTCGCGCCGCAAATCAAGCTTACCGCGGGTGATGCGGCCGACGTCCATCAAATCATCGACGAGGTGCACGAGGTGGGCAAGCTGGCGATCCATGACCGCGCGGGAGTGCTCGATCACGTCGGCGTTGCCGCGCGCCACGCGCATGATCTCCAGCTCATTGCGAATCGGTGCCAGGGGGTTGCGGATCTCGTGGGCTAGAGTCGCCAGAAATTCATCCTTGCGCCGGTCAGCATCGCGCAGCGCCTCAAGCGTGCGCACGCGCTCGGTCACGTCGCGGTCCGCTTCGACGACCGTGTGCTCGGCACCGTCCCGGATGAGGCGCATGCGGCTTTCCACACGGATTTCGCGGCCGTCGGATGTGCGATGCGTGAGCTCGCCGGACCACTGGCCGGTACGCAACAGGGTTGTTTTGACGACCTCGAACACCGCCCGGTTCTCGGCGCCAAGGAGCGGATGAGCGATCGCGTGCAGTGCCGCGGTGCTATCGAAGCCATAGAGTTCGTCGGCACCGCGGTTCCAATAGAGGACCGGACCCTCGAGCTGCCACGCGAAAATGGCGTCATGCGCTTCCTCGCAGAATCGCGCCTGGCGCAGCGCCTCACGGCGGTAGCGATGCAGCTGCTCGCACAAGGCGCTGATCATCACGCCCACGAGAGCGTAAAAGAGCAGCGTGATGAGGCCGCGTTGCAGCGGCAGACCAGCTTCGCCGACACGCTGGTGAATACTTAAGAAAGCGACCACGACTCCCGCCGCCGTGGCGAGTAGTCCGGGATTCATGCCGCCGGCCCCCGCCGAGAGCACGGTCGCCATGACGAAAGGCAGCGCGGGCAGCGGCGGCCCAACCCAGACGTCAGTCGCGATGGAGAGGAACCACGCCAGAATGCAGACCAGAACGGCAAACAGGTAGCCCTGGAGTGGCGGCAGGGGCAGGGACGGCACGGCGGGCATTACGCGGCGGATCAGCATGCTCGGGGGTTAATTTTCCGTGCGGTTACGCCAAGAAGATCATTATGCGCGTCACAAGTTCTCTCTGGGCATCGACACCTTTACTTGTTCTTTGCCTTGGGAATAAGCCCGGCGCATCCCATGAACGGCGTCTTTTCGACGGCTTCTGCACCGACGGCGAGAATTCCGCGGATTGTGCCGTAGCACAAGTCGCTAGGGCAGGCCTGGCGGAGTAACGCCTCCTGAAGCGCAAGCCTGAAGACGCGTTATATCTGGGGCGCGATGTTGAGCGGTCGTTCGCTGTACCGATTCGGACCCATCAGGTTGATCCGCTCGGATTGGGGGGCTTAAGTGTCTTCAGGTGCAGTCCGGCCAGAGCCGGAAGTTCAAGCGCGACCGTTCGCGACTCGCCCGCCGCAGTGTATTCCAGGACGAGACGGGTCGGGGATGGAGTGATCGGAAAGAAGGCGCTTTGCTTGTATGGCCCTCCAGGATTCAGTACGACCGGGACGCTGTACCCGCGCTCGATGAGCCCGTGGTCGATCAACAGCTTGTCATCGCGGTCACGATGCCGGCGTTTAACGACGTAGACGGTGCTGCCGACGAGCGCAACCGGCATCAGCACCAGGACGCCGGCGGCCGCGGCCGCGGCCGCAGCGCCCGTGACCAGGGTTCCGCTGGTGCCTACAACGGCTACAACGAACCCTGCCGAGGCCACGCCGGCGCCGGCAACAATACCCACATCCTTTAATCCTCTTAACGTGGCGCTGGAGCGCGCTTCCAGCTGTTCGCGGGAGGTGCTGCTTTCCTCAGCACCCGGAAGCTTTTCGCTGTAGAGACTGATGTGCTCAATCTCCAGCGGCACCGCAGATTCGTTTCTGACCGTCAGGACATACTCATCCCAGTTCGCATCGCGGACCCAGCTTCCGCCACTGTTGCGGACAATGACCTGGTCGAGTTCGACCGTGAATCCCGCAGGTCCCGCGGCCGACCACCCCAAATCCGCCACGGGCGTGGGAAGAGGCGCGGGTAATACGCGCGACTTGACGCATCCGACCCAGAGTGGGCACAGGACGAGGCAAGCCCAGAGAGGGATCGGCGGGAATTGCCTAAGGCGGCGTCTCCGCTTAACGAACGGAATCCGGGAGTCGTGCGGAATCCTATTGGTCGGCTGCAACGTTGGCATGTTCAGGGCTTCCCCAAAAGGTCGCCGGAATACTACAGCTCCAGCTGCAGAGTACAACGGCTTGTTAGATGCACCTGTGCCGTTTGGTTGCTGCACTACAGCATTGGGTGTGATTGGCCTCGCGCCAGTGAACATTCGGTCTGCGTGGGACGCAACTGGCCGTTTGACGCGCTTCTCTTCAGGCAAAGCATCAGCGAGGCATGCCCTTGCCCGGAGGCTAGCCCCAACCGGTCGTCACGCGCGCATACCCTTCGTTCGCTTGCTCGAAGCCCTGGTGCGCAAGCACGCGAGGGTGTCACTGCTTTCGGCACGCAGATCAAATGCGATCGTCGTGCCGACCCAGCCGCCGAGAGCGGAAGAGGAAACGGTCGTCCAAAGCACGCGGACTGGCGGCTTAAGTTCATCGACTCGCGCTTTGGTGACGACCTTGTGTCCATAGAAGCCAAACTTACTCCACCCGCCGAGCTTTGAATCGAGGACGGCGTCGCGCGTCCACCAACTACGAACCCCTTCGGCTGTCGTCAGCGCTTCATAGACCCGTACCGGCGAGGCGCGGATTTTCTCCAGATGCAGGATGTCGGGCACGTGCTGACCCTCCGACGGAGCGTGCGCAGCGACCCGCAGGACCGATCTTGCTCCGCGAATCGTTCATGACGATGCCGAGGAGCGTGCAGGAGGCTGACCTCTGACCTCTCCCGTTTTCGACATGCGTATTCAGCCGTTCATTGCGACAGCACTTTCGGATTACTGCAGCAGCCCATAGACCGCCAACTGATTCGAGGCCGTTGCGACATAGACCTTGCCGTTGACGACTAGCGGCGGCACGAATTTCGCGAAATTGCCGTAATTGTCGCGCGAGGAGTTCATCGTTGAATTCCACAGCTCATTGGCAACATTTTCCGCATCGAAGGCGTGCAGCACCCCGGGTACCGGAGGATGATTTTCTGCGTCGCCGCTCGCCGCAACCGTTGCCCACAGCACCCCGCTGCCGTGCCGGCTGCCATGGGCGGATAGCGCGAGAATGCCGCCGGGCCAGATCTGCGACGGATTGCCTCCCTGCGCACTCGGGTTGGCGGCAATCGTCGTGCCGTTGAACGGGTACGACTTCAGTGCATCACTCGTTCCCCAGATATAGAGAAGCGGCCCCCCGGCCCCCGCGGAGCGCTGCCAGAACACGGGCCCGCCGCGCAACTCGCTTGCGGCGACTTGCTCCTCCTGGACGACCTGACTGTCGTTCGAGGTGAACTTTCCGAGCTTGGTGGCATTGAGGATATAAAGCACCCCCGTTTTACCGCCGCCGGCGATTAACTGTGTTCCCGGAATCATCATCGGACCCGAGCTGCTGAGATCCAGATCCATATTATCAAGCGTGCTCCAGTTGTCGGGCGTGAACCAGTCGACCAGCTTCAGGCCCTTAGCGGGATTGAGCTTTAGTACGCTCTCACTGAAATTCGTGGTGCCGTTGTAGCCGCCGGTATAGCCATTGCCGACAAATACAAAGACATCACCGCTACCGCCGACGACCGGAGGTCGGCCCGATTGCCACACCCCACCGCCGTTATCCCCCGTGGTGATCGTCGCGAAGATGCCGCTTTGCTTGAGCGTCGTCTTGTCATACGCCATGACCCATCCGGTGTATCCGCCTGCGTACTCCAGTTCGACAGGGCCGAATGCGAACACGACCTGATTGTCGGCCAGCACCAGCGAGACGCGTTGGGTCACGTATCGGGCATCAAAGTTCAGGCCGCCGTAGCTGCCCGAGATCACGACGCCCGGCCCCAGGGGCTCGGCACCGCTGCGGATGTCGATGGCGTGCAATCGATACACCATTGCGTCGGACTCGAGCGTACAGGCCACGAGATACATCAAGTTGCTCGATGCGTCGATCACCGGAGTGCTCAGGATGCCGAGCTTGGGCACGATGTTGCGATTGCCCGAGAATGCGTACTGCGGCATCGGCACTGGCGCGCCACCGACCCGCGTTGCCACGTTGATCTGCCATAGTGCCGCGCCTGCGATATCGGCGTCGAAAGCTATAAGTGTGTCGGCCATTGTGGCCACGTAGACGACGTTGTGAGTTCCATGCTCAAATATCGCTACTCCCGGCACGTACAACGGCTGGGCAAAGATATTGCCGGTCTGCAATTTGAACAGAAGGCCGAACGTGCTGAGCGTCACGTTCGTGGTGTTCAGAATGGTCTCATTCAGATTGGCACCGGTAACAAACGGATTGTATCCGCGCTGCAGCACCGACTGCGCGTGAACCGCGCCGCCCCCGAGCACAAGTGCCGCGACCGCAACACGTCCGAATCGAAAAGCGAAACTCTCGCGGCGCGCTCTCGCTCGGCCGCTCCACGGTAATCCCGCGCCGTTGGGTTCGTTCATGACCATCCCCGTTCGTTATTGTTAGGCGGCCGTTACAGAAGCAGTCTTTCCTGACGCGCCGTAGGAGCTACCGTCACTCGTCATAAGGAGCGCTGCCTTCAGCCGCTGGATATGAAATTGCCGCGAGTAGGCGCTACTTCGAGCGGGTACGATTTTTGATCTCCGCTTCTGTGCACAAGGATAGCAGGTGCACAGGCTGCATACAGCGTGCAGCACATCGCGCGCACCCCGAATTTACCAATACTCAACTATTTCCAACGCGAAGTAGCAGACTCAGCGCTCGTGCGTCTGTAGTCGTGGGTCACGCGGCCCCTGAGACTCACCCGCGCGTCACTCGTTTACATAACCTGGCACTTCACGGCCGGGCGCGGCTCGTCATGAAACTGCAGATAGGCGTCAGTCATCGTCGGGGTCGGTTGGCGGACGGGTGTCGTTGATGAAATGGGCGGCATCGAGCGGCGCTGATATTGTATGAAATGTCAGGGGAGTCTGAGTAAAGTCGAAGCAATCGGACATGTCGTCAGCCGGAGTGTCTGCATAGCCCAGCGAAGGCAGTTTGAAGTTCGTTTCGATGAACTTCAGGATGCTGCCGAAATCGTGATTGACGTGAGAGATGTATGCGGCCTTGGCATAGGGTGAAACGACGATGAGCGGAACGCGGAACCCGTAGACATAGCCCGATCCCCAGCTCGTGCCGTCATTGACGACCTTGAACGGGGCAACGTGATCGTACCAACCTCCCCAATCGTCCCAAGTGATGATGATTACGGTATTTGCCCAAAAGGGACTGTTGCCGATCGCATTGACAATCGAGGCAACCCAAGACGGCCCGCTGCCGTCGGTGTTAACGGCATGATCCGAAGCGGCGCCATCGGGGATGACCCAGGTCACGTGCGCAAGATCACCGTTGGCGATGTCTGTCAGGACCTTCGTCTGCGGCATGATTACACTGTTGGTCCAGTCCGGACCCGTACAGTTGAGCCTGCCATTAATGGTTTTCTCCTGACACATGTGATGGATGGCGACGGGCCCAGTCCAGATGGAACCGGCGGATAAAGTGTAGTAGCGCCAAGTCACACCGTCGGCATTGAGAAGATCAGTGAGTGTCGGATGATCGAAGCACGGGTATTCAGCAAGAGAGTTGGATTCTTGTCCATTGGCGTCGATCATCATGACCCTCTCCTCGGGAGGAGCGATGCATCCGGTGGGTGCTTTCAAGACGGGATTCTCGGCATCGAACAGAGTACTTGTCGCGGTGGGGGCCGAGGTACCGGAAATGATGAACTGGTGAGCGGGGAAGCTTGGACCTTCGTTGGTCTGAAACATGCGATCGCCGAACGTGTATTGCTCGGCCAAAGCGAAATAGGGTTGCACGTCGGAGGGTTTGACGTACTTGAATTGCGGATTAGCAGGGCAGCTCGCGGCCGGAAAGCATATGATTTTGTCTGCCCCGTCCATTTTGCCGCCGTCATACAAGGAAACGAAGGCGGCATGCGAGTGGTCGAGGTCGTAATTTTGGGGATTGGAGCCAACGGTGCCTAAATCCATCGGGGTCAGCTGAACGGTCTGGCCGCGCGAATTCACGCCGGTCGTGGCGATATCGGCACCACGCGATATCAGAACGGGATCTTGAAAGAGATTGTCAGTGCTGCGGTTCTCTTGAAAGATCACCACAATGTGCTGGATGACGGCCGCGGCAGTCAGTGTCAGCCCTTGAGGGCCGTTGCTGGGAGCCAGATTATTGGCACCGGCTCCGGTAACCGATATCGTGTAGCTGCCGCCAGGTGTGCCGCTCGATGTGGATATCGTCAGCCTGGAAGTGGCAGAACCTCCGCTGCTGAGCGTCACCGTCGCTGAGCTGAAGGAACAGCTGGGTGCCGCCGAGCCGGTTGTCGTGATGCGGCACGCAAGATTAATGGTGCCGCTATATCCACCCGTCGAAGTCACGATGATGGTCGAAGTGGACGCAGTGCCTGACGCTACGGAACTGGGACTCAATGCTCCGACATTGAGGGTGTAGCCGGGTCCTGATGCACCACCACCGCCGCATGCGCTTAGGTCCAGCAGGAGCCCGCTCAAGCTGAGGCTCGCACCGAAGAGAAGCAAAAGTCTAAGGGGATGCAAGGCAGGATCTCCTTAAAACTGAATAACGTCCTTCCAACGGAGCACACCGCGGTGATCCTGTAAAAACGCTTATGCGCCGAATTAGTTGACTTGGCGGTGAAATTTTTCTCCGGCGCTCCGTTGGCGAGTAAGTGCGCATTGCCTTATCGCCTATGGATTTCCCGGTGTCGCGCCCGCCGGGTCGTCGCTAATCGCGAGAGCCTTGGGAGCAGTTGGTTTGCCTGTCGCGGGATGCTGCGTCAGTCTTCAAAGCCCATCCCGACGCAGCGCCGAACGTCGATCGGCACCAATGGAAATGCCCCGTCAATCGCAGAGCGATGATGCCGCGACCGAGATCAAGCAAAGCCGTAGCGCACGGTGCGATTTCTCAAAATCCGATCCACGCGTACACGCCATTCGCGATCCGACGGGAACGAGCAGCTTGGTCTCCTTTTGTCGGAGCGAGCAAATCCGGCGCCGCGATAGCTCACTATGCAACCGAGTGCGGTTAGGCACAAGTGCGGGCTCTATTAGCCCGAATCAGGTACCGGCATCACGCTCTTGACGCATTGGCCGACAGCTTTCCCATCCGGTCTCCCGATCAAGAAATACGGCAACTGCCCCTGAGCATGCCAAACCGTTCTGCCGTACTTGACATTGGTCCCTGTCGGCAGGCCATCACCGCCCATGTCGCCCGCTCCCAGATTCCACGTGCCCGCCATCGCCTTGAAATTGTTCCACCAAGCCTCCTGGACTTTGATTGCCTTAACGGTCTGAGCCGCCTTGAGACAGTCATTAGTAATCGAAGCCGGTTTAGTCACGGTCGCGTCCCAATACCATTTCCATTTGGGGTTCTCAGTGAGATAACCCCAGACCTGAATGCGATACGACTCCAGATCCTGGTTCCACAAGAGATAGGGTTGGCCTTTATTGCCGCATCTCGCATAGGTCCCATCCGCCATGAGATCGAGCGTTTTCTCATTGTAGGGAGCGAAAAGGATCCGCGTCGACTGAACCGGATGGATGTGCAGAAGCCTTCCTTGTTCGGCATTGATGTAGCTTTCCAAGAAGAGCCAGGACGGGCCATTCGGATTGTTGCAATACTCGTAGCGCTCCACATCACTTGATCCGACAGCTTGACCTGGCTTATTGGAAAACCACAATTCAAACTCATTCGGGCCGAGATTCTTGCTAATTACAGTCATTCTGATCCTGGGCCCGGACAAATCCTTGTCACTGTAATCGATCAGATCCCAGCCTCTCTGCGGCGCGTGAATGGGCCAATAGCCCTCCAGGGTTTCCTCATTTGCGCCGGCAATAGCCGCTATGCACAAATACAATGAAATAACAGAAAAAAGAGGCTTTACCCTTTTCATGACAATCTCTCAGCAACAATCCGGCTCATAACGAGATCCCCTTAGAGTAAATCGCTCTGAGGCAAGCGCGGTAGATCAATGTGAACGTGCAGTGGGAATTGCCGAGTGCGGCTCATGAGCGCATAGTGCCTCGAAAGCGCCGCCGTTTTCGCGCAGAGCTGCCCCTTCGAGCCGATTGTCTCCTGGATTTGTCCGTCTGCCGCTCGCGCACGCTTAAGTAAACACGCTGTCGGCCTGTACCGACATTTGCACTTCAGATCTGTTCGCGCTTTACTCACCTGAGTTAAGGGCAAACCCGTCGTGAGGCGGGGACGCAAAGCTTCCGGTCTTGAGAGCCCGATGGGCTTGTGAAGACAGCGGGGTTGCCGGTCATACGCTACGGTTTATGTAGCGCAGACCGTCAGTTCTTCGATGTTGTTCGTAAACTCTCAATGATCGCGCTCTGCAGCCTGCAGGTTGTCTTCAGAGTGATCATTAATGTTAAAAGCATGCGCTGAGCCGACGCCACATCCGCGCACTGCGACATCCCCATCGCCGCGCCTGCAATCGCTGAGCATGTGGTGCGGCACTTGCTGCGCCCCGATCGGCGCGTCTCAACCCACTGCGGCGGTCATTTCATGACCCGCAGCGCTGCGCTTTGCGCAAGTTTGCTACTGGCGGTGCTGGCCGGATGCGGCGGCAGCGGCGATTCCGCATCTACGGCGACGCCCCCGGCTCCCCTCGGATCTACCACAACACGAACGTCTACATCTGCGCCTGCGACAATGGCTTTGCCCGCGCCGATGAGCGTCACCGATGCCATGCGCTTGCTCGAACAGGCCACCTTCGGCCCAACACCTAGCGAAGTTACCCGCGTGGCGGCGCTCGGATTCGATGCCTATATTGCGGAGCAGACCGCAAGGCCGGCAACCGGTTATGTAGGCTTCAGGTACGTCCCGCACCTGGCCAGCCCGGAGTGCCTGATCAACGCGGCCGCGCCGCTGAGAGCCGGGAGCATTTGTGCGCGCGACAACTACACGCTATTCCAGTTGCAGCGGCAATTCTTCGAGAATGCGCTGACCGGCCCTGATCAACTGCGCCAAAGGGTCGCTTTTGCACTGTCGCAGATCTTCGTCGTCTCCGGTGAAAAGATCCCGGAGGCTTACGGTATGGCCGCTTTTCAGAACCTCTTGCTCAACGATGCATTTGGAAATTTTCGGCAACTACTCGAGGATGTAACCCTAAGCCCCGTCATGGGCTGGTATCTCGACATGGCGAACAATGCCAAGGCCGATCCGGCACATGGCACTTCGCCGAACCAGAACTACGCACGCGAAGTACTGCAGCTCTTCTCCATCGGGGAAAATAAGCTCAACCCAGATGGATCGCTTGCTCTCGATGCCAACGACCAGCCACAAGTAACCTATGACCAGAACGTCATCCAGGGCTTCTCTTCCATCTTGACCGGATGGACTTTCGCACCGTTGCCGGGTGCGCAAAGCGTTTGGACAAATCCCATCAATTTCCAAGGCACCATGGTGTCGCACACGCAACAGCACGAACCGGGCGCCAAGCTCTTGCTCGATGGCGCGGTCGCGCCAGCGGGACAGACGCCAGCGGCCGATCTCAAATTGGCGCTCGATGCGGTGTTCAATCATCCAAATGTCGGCCCGTTTATCGGTAAGCAGCTGATACAGCATTTGATTACAAGTAATCCCAGCCCGGCATATGTGGCTCGGGTTGCATCGGTATTCGCAGATAATGGGCGGGGCGTGCGCGGCGATCTCGCGGCGGTCGTAAAGGCGATACTCGGCGATGCGGAAGCACGCGGAGATTCGCCGTCGCAACCGGACAGTGGCCACTTGCGCGAGCCTGCGCTGTTTATCACCGCCGTGCTGCGCGCGCTCGGCGGCCGATCCGATGGTGCATTCCTGTGCAGTCAAGTAGCCGCCATGGGGCAACCCCTCTTTACGTCGCCGACGGTATTCAATTTCTATCCGCCCAGCTACGAGCTTCCCGGCACACATACGCTCGCTCCGGAGTTCTTCATCCAAAATGCTGCTACCGGGCTCGCGAGATCCAATTTCCTCAATCAGCTCGTACTTCGTGGCGGCGCGGCGCCGGACCCGACCGTCAAAGGCAGCATTGGCACAACAGTTGATCTGAGCTCCTTTGTGGGCACGCCGACCGACACCCTCGTCAATCAGTTGAGTGGACGACTGATGCACGGCAGCCTTTCAACCGCCGCGCATGACATCATCGTGCCGGCGATCGACATCATCCCCGCGAGCGATGCGCAAGAGCGAGTCAAAACTGCGGCCTACCTAATTACATCCTCCCAGCAATTCCAAGTGGAGCGCTAACATGCACCGCAGAGCTTTTTTGAAGCATACGGGCGCAATTAGCGCGGGCGCTGCTCTCGGCCAGCTTGGAATCTTGGCAGCGCATGCGCAATCTGCCGGCGACTACAAAGCGCTGGTCTGCGTTTTCATGTACGGCGGAAATGACTCCAACAACATGGTTATTCCAATCGACACGGCGGGCTACGCGGCCTATGCCGCCGCGCGCACGGTGATCGCTCTGCCTCAACATTCTCTGCTGCCTTTGGCGGATGCGGGGGGAGCGGCGCACTTTGGTCTGCACCCCGCACTCGGCGGCGCGATCGGGTTGCAAGCCCTGTGGGACGCGAAGCAGCTCGCGATAGTCACAAATGTTGGCACCTTGGTGAGACCCCTGACGAAAGCCCAGTTTCTGGATCCGGCCAGCGCCAAGCCCACGGATTTGTTCTCTCACATCGATCAACAGCTGCAGTGGCAAGCGTCACTGTCCGCCGCGCCGTCCACGACCGGATGGGGCGGCCGCCTCGCGGATCAGCTGGCAAACCTCAATAGCGGTGCAAGTATTCCCGCGATGATCTCGACAGCTGGTAACAGCCTTTTTGTAACCGGCAGGGCAACCCAGGCGTTGACGATTCCGACGAGTGGCTCATTTGCGCTCAGCGGATTCGACCGCTCTGCGGCCAGCGCCACACGCCTGAATGCGCTGACCGCGCTGCTCGGGATTGACCGCGGAACGGACCTGATGGATGCGGCCCAGGATGTGATGGCGGGCGCCCTGCGCAGCAGCGCTGTGCTCAATCCACTCTTGGAGGCGAACACGACCGCGGTGAACAGCTACTTCGACGGCCAGAACTCCAGCATTGCCAACCAGCTGCTTGCGGTGGCTAAGATCATCGAGGCGCGGACGTCCTTCGGTGCGAGGCGTCAGGTGTTCCTGGTCTCAATGGGCTCGTTCGACACTCATTCTGATGAACTGCGCACACAGCAGACCTTGTTTGGGGAGCTCGGGCCAGCGCTCAAGGGTTTTCACGAATCTATGGAGAACATTGGCACCGGCGCCAGCGTCACTTCATTCACATTGTCGGATTTCTCGCGCACGTATCAGCCCAATGCCAACGGCGGTACCGATCACGCTTGGGGCGGTACTCACTTCGTGGCGGGTGGCGCGGTCAAGGGCGGCCGGTTTTACGGTACGTGGCCCACGCTCGCGCTTGGGAGCATCGATGACGCCGGAAACGAAGGAAGCTGGATCCCCACGACCGCAGTCGATCAGTATGCCGCGACACTTGCCAGTTGGTTCGGCGTCGACGCCGGCGGTCTAGTCATCGTGCTGCCCAATCTGACATCGTTCGCGCCCACCACACTCGGGTTCATTTGACCTCGGTGATGCCCCTTTGGCATACCGGGTGCCTGAGCGTGTTACTGCAGCAGGCCATAGACCGCCAATTGATTCGAAGAAGTGGCGACGTAGACTTTGCCGTTGACCACCAGCGGCGGCACGAATTTCGCGAAAAGGCCGTAGTTGTCACGCGACAGATTGGTCGTCGAGCTCCATAGCTCGGTGGCAAGGTTCTCTGCGTCGAATGCGTACAAGGCGCCGGGCACCGGCGGATTGTTTTCGGCGTCACCACTCGTTGCGACCGTCGCCCACAGCACCCCGCTGCCGTGCTCCTCACCATTCGCGGATAGCGCAAGAATGCCGCCGGGCCAGATCTGCGACGGGTTTCCCCCCTGCTCGCTCGGGTTGGCCGAAATCATCGTTCCGTTGAACGGGTACGCCTTCACCGCATCGTGCGTTCCCCAGACGTAGAGCACAGGCCCACCAGCTGCTGCCGTGCGCTGCCAGAATACCGGTCCGGCGCGCAACGAGCCCGTAGTCACCTGCTCTTCCTGGACCACTTGGCTGTCGTTCGACGTAAACTTCCCGAGTTTATTGGCGTTGAGGATATATAAGACGCCGGGCTTGCCGCCACCGGCGAGTAATTGCGTTCCCGGTATCATCATCGGACCGGAACTGCTGAGATCCTGATCCTCGGCGTCCATCGAACTCCAGATGTCGGGAGTGAACCAATCAACCAACTTGAGACCCTTGGACGGATCGAGCTTTAATACGCTCTCGCTGAAATTGGTGACGCCGTTATAGCCGCCGGTATAGCCGTTGCCGACGAATACGAAGACGTCGCCACCGCCACCAACCACGGGCGGCCGCCCTGACTGCCATACTCCACCGCCGTTATCACCCGTGGTGATCGTTGCGAAGATCCCGCTCTGCTTGAGTGTCGTCTTGTCGTACGCCATCACCCACCCGCTGTAAGCACTCGGGTATTCCAGTTGCATGGGCCCGAATCCGAACACGACCTGATTGTCGGCCAGCACTAGCGAGACGCGTTGGGTGACGTATCGGGCATCGAAGGTCAGGCCGCCGTAGGTACCGGCGATCACCACGCCCGGCCCCAACGGTTCCGCACCGCTGCGGATGTCGATGGCATGCAATCGATACACCATCGCGCCGGACTCGAGGGTGCAGGCTACGAGGTAGATCAAGTTGCTCGGCGCATCGATGACCGGAGTACTCAGGATGCCGAGGTTGCCGACGATGTTGCGGTTGCCGGAGAAGGTGAATTGGTCAATCGGCACAGGTGTGCCACCGACCAGATTGGCGACATTGACCCGCCACAGCGCTGCACCGGCCGTATCGGCGTCGAATCCATAAAGAATGTCGTTCATCGTCGCCACGTAGACGATGTTGTGGGTCCCACGTTTAGCGGTGACCACCCCCGGCACGTAGAGCGGCTGGGCGTAGACATTACCTGCTACGGGGAGCTTGAACACAAGGCCGAAGGTGCTGGGAGCCACATTCGTGGTGTTCAGAATGGTCTCGCGCAGATTGGCCCCGGTGACAAGCGGATTGTACCCGCGCTGCAGCACAGGAGGCTGCGCGGCAGTCGCTGCAGAACTAAGTGCGAATGCCAATACCGCTACGACGGCCCGCCCAAACCGGTGAGCGCCACTCTCGCTCCATGCACTCGTGAACGCACTCTGCGCGGTTCCTGCGCGGTTGAGTTCATCCATCTGGATCCCTTCCCCCATGCATCATTGTTAGCGGCCCTGCGGGGGCGATCTTGCCAGCGTTGGCATAGACAGCGCAATCCGAAGCACATTGATGCGCTCGGCGTTGGCATCAATGCGCACTAAAGGCGGATCGAATGTCGAATCCGCTGCGTCAGCGCTCGTGTCTTGCCGGGTCGAATAGGGTTCTTTCCGCGGAGCCTAACCGCCAGGCTGCCACATCGCCGAATGCTCTTTGCCGTGGGATGCACTACAGCGTCGTCATCCATCGTGCCGCGAAGCAGGAAGCCGTTGCCCGACGGCGCGGGGCTTGGACGTTAGCGCCCGCCGCGGCGGGATCTACTTTAAGCAGATCGCCCGTGCAGCCTACAAGTGTAATCGTTGAGCCGGCGATCTCTTGCACTCTCCCTTAAATCTCGTGCTCACCCGTCGGAAGAGACCTTGCAGGTCAATGTACTTGACTCATGAAGATCCAAAGAACACGCCTACTATCAATCCGGCTTAAGGTTTGATGACCGTCGAATTGTTGACCGACGAGCTGACGGACCCGCCCCCTGATATGGCTGCCATATTGACCTGAGGAGAGGTTGCGCTCGGCGAGACGTTCACCGTGACCGTGACGGCCGGGTAAGAAAGACCGACATTCAAGACGTCGCTGCGGGTACAGGTGTCCCCGCCGGAGGCGCAGGTCCAGCCAGAGCCGCTCATGGAGACCAGAGTCAAACCCGAGGGCACCGTATCGGTAACGGTGACGGTGGAAGCATCGGTGCTGGCGCCGCCTTTGTTTGCGACCAAGAGCGTGTAAGTCGCACCGAGCTGACCTTGGCTGAAATTGCCGGTATGCGTCTTGGTGATCCTGAGAAGCGGTTTGCCCGGATGCGCGCGCACGTCAAAATCTCTTTGCACGGACGGTCCGCAGCCGGAGGATTCATAATTCAGGATAGCAATTGAATAGTATCCGGGTGTTGCAAGGTCGCCGGCACTCAATTGCACCTGGTATTGCGTGGGGCTGATGTACGTCGAGGAGCGATAGCTTCCATTGAAGTAGATATAGACATTGCCGACGCTGTTGACGAATCCCTTGCCGATGATTTTGATGGTCCTCGCGGCCGTCGTGGCAACTGCATTCGCCGGCAGGAAGCCGGTGATTGACAGCGGCAACGTCGCGCCTGCGACATTGAAATTTGCAGTCGCGTACAATTGATTCGCTACAGTGATAGTACGCGGGTTGGCGTTTCCGAGAAGATCCTGTGACCAGCCGACAAATGCGGACCCCGACGATGGGTTGGCGGTAACCACGACCGGAGTTGCACGTGTAAAGAACTGATCCAGATACAGGTCATTAGCCGACGGAGAAACACTGTCGCAGCCGGCATAGGCGGGCGACGGGAGGACGATCCAGCGGAACGACGGAACGTGGTTCTCTGTAAACGTTTGATGGCCGGCAACGACGAACGACTGCGCATTGGACGTGCCCGATACGCCACCGCCAGTCCACTTCGAGAACGCATATGTAATGTTGGTAGTGACCGGTGATTGTGACGGCAGACCACTGCTGGGGCATTCTCCGCCGACGAGAGGCGTACCGCATAGCGTATGACTCGTACTAGCGGCCCAAGCCGATCCGTCCTCAGACGCGTTCCAATTCTTCGGTATGTCGTACGTTGTGCCGTCCACAACGGCGATGAAACCCGGAAAGGAACCTGCCGCACCGAAGTCCGGGCTCGTGGCATTGATCGTCGTCACGGGGCCCGTGACGAAGAGCGCTCCGAGAGTGGATAAATCGGCTTGATCATAGAACGTGTACGACTTTGAATACCAATTGAAAAGAGGTGCGCCGTACCAGAAATAAAAGTTATGGCCCGCAGCCGGAGTCGCAGACAGCGTAATCGGTTGGCGATCTTCGAAGTAGTTGGTCGGCACGCCGTTGATGTTGATCGAGGACGGCGCGGGCGTGATGCTAACCGTGCCGGCGCCGGCGGGAGAGACCGACGGATTGTAGATATGAATCGGAATGAAACTCGCCAGATACGCTGTAATCGCGGGTGAGCGCGACGGCGACAGCGGCGAACCATCGCCCGCAGTCACCGTTATGCTTTGAGTAACATCGGTCGATGCAACATTCCATCTTCCGAAGATATAGTTCGCGCTCGACAGCGTCTGGGCGCCCGCGGGAATCGCCAAGGTGTGCTGCGATCCCATCGGCCAGTCGTAGGATTGCGGTGCGGTGACGGTCGCGCCATCCACGATTACGTTGAGCCCGCTGGGATTCGTATCAATCGTAACACCGACTGGCGCGCCCCCGTAGAGCCGCGTAATGCCATCCACGTCGCCGGATGTATATTCCGGCAAGGGGCTGCTGAGGGGAATTCCCGCCGGGATCGATTCGAGTGTTGGCGAGACTCCGTCCCGACTGAAGGCAAATGCATAGTAATGCATTAGAGATGCGTAGTTATAGAGGCCGACGTCCACCTCGTTGTCGCTCAGTTGGTCAAAGTTTGTGATTTGCGGCTTGTCAATATTGGACTCTAGGAATTGGATATAGGTGTTGCGATCGCTGCGCGACTGTTCATGCCACAGCCCGATCACATGTCCCATTTCATGGAGAATCGTGGGCACGGTGCAGAGAATGGAACCGCCTAACGTTTGCACACCGTTCCCTTGGTAGCCCTCATAGGCTTCGCACACGCCGTTCATATTAGCGGGATCCAGATCGAACTCGGCATAGTTCGTATCGGAGGGCGTAGCCGGGACGAACTGTATGACTCCGGCAAGCTGTGTATCGAATTGATTAATCGCTTTGTTGATGTTCGCTAGAGCGCTGGAGACTGCCTGGTCACGCGCAGAGATCGTGTAGGGCACACGTCCAACGCCACTGACAATCGGCCAGCGCCCGCTCTGATAGGCGATTACGGCAGAATCGGCAATGGGACCCTGGCGCTCGGGTGCCCGCATTACCGATAACCGCGCTGCTTCCAATTCGGCCGCCGTACCGAGCACGATGTCGCCTTCATAGATTGCCAGGCCGTTGGAGACTTGGTAGGTAACGGGTCGCCCATGGTAGAAGGAGCTGCGAATCTCCGGCGTTGCAGCCGACTGCACGTTCGCGGACGATGTGATGTTGATCGAGGTCTCGACTCCTCGTCCTTGGCTGTCTGTCACGAGCACATCGATATGGTTCGCGCCCGGCAGAATTGGAATCGGCGCCGTGACCCATTGGATGTCACCCGCATTGCTATTCCACGCCTGGATGTCCGCCAGATCACTGAACCCGCGACTGCTTTTCCAGAGGACTGATTTCACTCTGTCCGCGCCGGCGATGGTTCCGGATATCCGCACCGTTTGCGCCGCAATTACTACGCTATGGTCGCGGCCGGCGGCCGGCTCCACGATGCTTACACTGAGCGGGGCTGCGGCTTTGCAGACTGATGCCAAGCACAGCGACACGATGAATATTGAGTTCGGAATGCCAGGGTTTCTTCTCATGCTCGTTCCCCCGCGATCTAGCGACCGCCTGATTTCAAATCTTAGTCTAAATTCCGCTGAATACGAACCTGCATGATCGTCTCGCCGCTTATGACTAAATGAATAAAATCGCAGTTCTACGGATCGAGAGCGTCAGTGGCGATTCTTCAAATCAGAATTCATCGACCGCATACAGAGAAGCGGCGCGACGGCTTACCATAATCTCAGTTTCGAACGCGACTTCGGCGCCCGCTTCATCGCTCTCGCGGACATGCGCATGGCGACGCAACTGTAGGCGTGGGGTTGTCGCGCGTTAGCGATCGGCGCGACGCAGTACGCCATGCGTCGCCGCTCATAGAGAATCGAACGGTGCCCCCTGATTGTAGGGATCAGTCAAAGTCCGTGGGCAATTCCGGATTTTCCAGATGCCGGAACGCTCTCTCGATCTGGCCGGGTGTAGTCCTTCCCAGCGAGAGCCCAGGAAGCGCGTCTCGGGCAAAAAATGCCACGCCGCTGGTTTCGTTGCTGTTGCGCGCTGCGCCCCCGACAATTTCGCAGAAAAAAGACAGCTTGTAGATTGAATGGAACTGGCGTCGGGGATGCCCTGCTTTTCGGTAGTCGCTGACGGCGATTAGCTTCACCGCGCGCGCGCGAAAGCCCGACTCTTCTTCAATCTCGCGCACGACACACTCGGCCGCGGTTTGATTCACGTCTGCCCAACCACCCGGAAGCGTCCACCCGCCGTCGCTGGCTTCCTGTACAAGCAATATTCGCCCGTCGGCAAAGGCGGCCCCGCGGACATCTACTTTGGGTGTTGCGTACCCGGCGTCGCGCCGAAAGAGGTCGAGAATGAATTCAGTGTCCGTCCCGGATCCCTCCGCCACGATTGCGGCCGCGAGTTCTCGTACCCGCTCGAAGCGCTGCAGATCGAAGGCGTCTTTGCTGAAGCTCAATCCGGTTTGGGCAATGGCCTGCAACTCCCGCCCGATCGTCAACCACGCGGGCTCATTCGTCATGGCTTACACCCGCTGCGATTTCCCGCTCTATCCACGGCTGCCCTACTCCGGGAGAAGCTGATGAAGTTCGCGCTGACACTGCACTGCATCCTTGAATAAGATGGTATGCAGACCGACGCTCTTCGCCCCATCAATGTTGGCAGGGTGGTCATCGATAAACACTGTCTCCTCGGCGTGCAGGCTGAACCGCGAAAGAAGGTGCTCAAAAACCTCCTGCTCCGGCTTCATCATCTTGACGTCCCCAGACACGACGATGCCCCGGAATGCGTTCCAGAAGTCGTAACGTTGTTGGACGTACGAAAACATCGGCACCGGCATATCGGATAGACAATAGAGCGGCACTCCTCGCGCATGAAGTCCTTTTAGAAGCACTACAGTGTCATCTTTTGGCACAAGAGACTTCCGAACGGCATCGAGAAGGCCGCTCAGCTCGAAGAGATCTCGAGCGGTACGTGCATGAAGATTGTTCAGCAGCTCTGGCTCTGTAAGTGACCCGCGATTGAACGCGCGCCAGTCGGAGTGCCGAAACAGAGCCTGCCCCAATGCATCACGCGACGGCAGATCGGAGTAGAAGCGCTCCAGAATTCGACTTGGGTTCCAATCCAGCAGCACGCCGCCTAAGTCAAAAATGGCATTTTTAACAGCGCCCATAGTTGCGGTGCTTGCAGTTGTAAGTTGTAAGCGCGGATCATGGATTTCCCCGCAAGAAAAAGCCCCTTGAAATCTTCCGATTTCAAGGGGCCATCCTATTTGGGAGCCTGGCAGTGACCTACTCTGGCATGGCTTGCGGCCACACTACCATCGGCGCAGAGCGTTTTCACTTCCGAGTTCGGAATGGGATCGGGTGGTTCCCGCTCGCTATGGCCGCCAGGCAAACTGTTTCGATGAATGGGCCGTCAATAGTCAACGGCCCTCACCGCAATCCGGAATTTCTCGTTTCGACGCTGTCGCGTTCGCGATGAATCACTCCATCGCTTGCATCAGCTCAAGCCAAACTGCTTGAGGTTATATGGTCAAGTCTCACGGGCAATTAGTACTGGTTAGCTGAAGTCATTACTGACCTTACACACCCAGCCTATCAACCAAGTCGTCTACTTGGGCCCTTCAGGGGAATCGAGTTCCCAGGGAGATCTAGTCTTGGGGGGGGCTTCCCGCTTAGATGCTTTCAGCGGTTATCCCGTCCGCACATAGCTACCCGGCAGTGCCACTGGCGTGACAACCGGAACACCAGAGGTGCGTCCATCCCGGTCCTCTCGTACTAAGGACAGCTCACCCTCAAATCTCCAACGGCTACGGAAGATAGGGACCAAACTGTCTCACGCATGCTATTCCACTATTTCTAGTGGCATGGACTATACCTTCACCCTCCACTTGCAACAGAGGGGACTGGCGTCTTAGCCGCTGTTCATCCCAGCGACTCTCTCCTTATTGGATCAGTCTCTACAGGGGCATGGTGACGATGTGATTCGACGGAGGTCCGTCGCATCGCGTCTCTACAACCAAATATCGCAAGGGTTGTAGCGACCATCAGTACCAGCCTTCCCTCGGTATTACCCTTTGGAGTCAGTTTGCAACTCCAGGAGGGCTCCACCGATATGAGCCAGTTAAATTATTCCAGGAATTACTTCCTGGCAACGCAGTGTTGTCTACGTTTTGAACCCAGCTCGCGTACCACTTTAATCGGCGAACAGCCGAACCCTTGGGACCTGCTACAGCCCCAGGATGTGATGAGCCGACATCGAGGTGCCAAACTCCTCC